>WNFY01002727.1_pt1 | contig 26446 bp, 26 predicted proteins | sample 5400091 | NCBI WGS metagenome assembly WNFY01 (sample SAMN13153364, study PRJNA577476) | soil metagenome | isolation source: 60 cm soil or saprolite under grassland replicate 1 | place: USA:California | collected 2016-06-15 | reverse complement strand
GCTTTGATTTTGCCGGTCGAGGGGATGTGCGGCCCACGGCAGAAGTCGAGAAACTTGCCGGTCTTGTAAATCGAAATCTTTTCATCGGGACGCGTGAACTGCTCGATGAAGTGGCACTTCATGAAGTCGCCTTCACTCTTGAAGCGCTGCAAACCTTCATCGCGAGGCAGAAATTCGCGCGCATACGGCAGGTTCTGCTGCACCAGCTCCTGCATTTTCTTTTCGATTTTCTCCAGGTCCTCGGGCGTGAACGGAGTCTCGCGATAAAAGTCGTAAAAGAATCCGCTCTCGGTCGCCGGACCATGGCCGAGCTTGGTTTCCGGAAAAAGTTCGAGCACCGCCGCCGCCAGCAAATGCGCCGACGAATGCCGATAAACTCCCAGCGCCTCCGGATCTTTTTCCGTAAGAATGCGCAGGTCGGTGTCTTTTTCTAATGGCCGGGTGAGATCGATCAGTTCCTGTGTAGGGCGGGCGCCCTCGCCCGCCTGATCGCCGTTGCTGGAAATTTTCGCCGCGATAGCGGCATCCGCCAGCCGCGGACTGATCGCCTTGGCGACATCGAGCGCCGTCGTGCCTTTAGGAAATTCCTTATTGCCCCCATCAGGGAGCTTAATGTGTATGTTGTCTGACATGGAAAGTTCAGTTTATGGGACTAAGGAAAGGAGGGTCAAACACGAATGGGGGTTATACATTGCGGGAAAAATTCGGCTACACCCCCTAACTGCATTCAGGCAGCATCACATAAACTGTGCAGGGAACATTCTTTGTCGCGCCGGTCTGAGCGTGAGCGGTGTCAATTTCAGAGTGGGACGGAAGGTTAGGTTATCGATATGATTCGAGTTGCGCTTGCCTTCGCGTTTTCTTTGTCGACTATCTTTGTACGCGCCCAGAATGAAAAACTACCCGCGAACCCTTCCTTCGAGTACGAGGTTGTCCGAGCGCACGAGCTCAAGCCGCATCGTCGCACCATTCCTACAACAGGTGTAGAACCCGGATTCAATCAGATTCACCTCAGAATCACGGTGTCACCCACAGGCGACGTTCTGGACGTGCACCCGAGCATTGAGGGTGATCCTCCCAGTTACGCGGATCGCACTCTGAAGTTCTGGCCACAGGTCGAAGGCGAGGTCCGTCAGTGGAAGTTCTCGCCGTTTGAGCAGGATGGGAACCGGGTCACAGCGGAAATTGAGGAGTACGTAGACCTTGTTCCACCGGAACGCCCGCCGAAGAAACACATTACCCCACCCGCTATTCGCCCCAATTCCAAGATCTCAATTTCCCTAGAGCGATCGGGTTGCTTTGGAAGCTGTCCCTCATACACTGTCACCGTCGGCACCGAGGGCATCACGTTCGAAGGCAACTATTATGTAGTTGCTACGGGGAAACATTGGGCGGGAGTCGATGCCAAGAAGGTCCGACAACTTGCGGCGCGCTTCGTTAGTGCGGATTTCTACTCCATGGAACCGAAGTACGTTGCTTCAGTGACGGACAACCCTACTTATGTTCTCTCTATTGATATCGATGGGCGCAAGAAGACCGTCGAAGACTACGTGGGTGAATGGGAAGGAATGCCGGCGGTTATTAGTGACCTTGAAGCTGAAGTCGATTCCTTTGCGAAGACGGACCGATGGGTCGCAGGTGCTGAAGGACTCGTCCCGTCCCTGCGGGCCGCGAAGTTTAACTTCCAATCCTTTGAAGCACAGGCCATGTTAAAGGAGGCTGCCAACCGGGGGCAGTCTGGGACAGTCCGCGAATTCGTAGCCGCCGGTGTGCCCCTCGACCCATTACCCGCTCCGGAGACTAAACAGCGGGACATGCTTGCCGCTGTTGGACTGTTAACTTCTGCCAGCGCGAATATGCAAACGCTACAGACCCTGCTCGACGTGGGGGCGAGTCCGAATGATCAGAACGACAAAGACTTGGCATTGGCTGGCGCGGCGCGAGCCGGAAACCTGGAGGCAGTGCGAGCACTAATTGCTTATGGTGCTAATCCGAATTCCGATCTCAGCAAAATGACAGTCACCGAACGCGACGGAGGCATGACAATTCAGGGACCCGGCCCTGGAAGCGTATTGATCGATGCTGCAGAATCAGGAAATCCTGATGTGGTTAAAGAGATACTCGGGTATCACCCGAATTTGGAAGCACGGGGTTACGAAGGCAAGACCGCCATGTTTGCAGCGGGTGAATATCGCAACTCAGACAAGGAGGGGGCCCGTGTCGAATGCGTGCGACTGCTAGGTGAAGCCGGTGCAAATGTGAATGCACGTGACAAGGACGGAAACACTCCCCTCCACGGGGTCTTTCTAACGGACGTGGAGGAAGAACTATTGAAGCTGGGCGCGGACGTAAACGCGCGCAATAACGAGGGGGAGACACCCATCTTTACAAACGTAGATAATGATTCTATCTCGTTGTTCATCCAACACGGAGCTGACCTGAATATTCGTAACAACAAGGGCGAAACGGTCGTGGAAGCCTCCAAAGAGCATGGGCCCGCTCGGATGGAGGCTCTTCAATCACTAGTGCAAAAATAACTGTGGCGTTCGGCAGCCCGGCCTGTGGGTTTTGGATTCGCAGCCAGTCGTATCACGGACTGAACCCCTTTTCCCCTTTCTTTGGATAGCCAATTGTCGTACAAATTAGCTTCTACTCTGGTTTGGGGCGAGGCCCAACGATTATGTTCGTGTGCTCAAGGATATCCCTGTTCTTCGTTTTCCTTTCAATTGCCGCACGAGGCAGTGCTAGCGATATTTGGGATGCTCCAGCATTTACAGCAGAAGCGGTAGCTCTTCGCGACGCGTCACAGGCGGTTCTAGCACAAAAAAATGTGGAGGCGACGATCCTCTTAAACGATTCTCAATATCACTTCGATGAAACCGGGAGGGCTGTTGAAACGCGGCACCTAATCTATCGAATCGAAACTCAGGAGGGCGTAGAAAATTGGGCAGAAACGAGTGGTACGTGGGAGGCCTGGCACCAAGCAAAGCCGGAAATCAAGGCCCGTGTTATCACTCCTGACGGCGCGGTGCATTGGTTGGATCAGAACACCTTGTCAGATTTTCCAGTCCACGAGAATGCGCCAGATACGTATAGCGACGAACGGAAATATGGTGGGCCATTACCGGCAGTCGCTCCAGGGTCGATCGTGGAAGCGCAAGTGGTCATTCGTGATACAAGCCCCCTCTTCGCAGCCGGTACCGTGCATCGATGGGGTTTTGGATGGCATGTACCTGTAAACAAGACGAAATTCGTTCTGAGCCATGCGGTGTCCCTTCCGCTTAAGTACGAAGTGCACTTGGTACCAAATGCAACGGTGTCCAAGTCAAGTGATATCGGTATTGAGACCATCACGTTATCCCAAGGCCCCTTGCCAGCTTTCACTGAAGAAGATGCTTACCTCCCTCCCGACGTAATTTTGTACCCAGAAATTGAGTTTTCTACAGGGAATTCATGGTCGCAGGTTGCGGCTGAATATGCGCGGCTTTACGAAAGCAAAATTCGTCTAGCAGATGTTCGTGCCGTAACCTCCGGCTTGAATTTGAAGGGTTCGCGAGATGAAGTAATCCGTGCACTGGTTTCTCTATTGCACAGCAACGTACGCTATACAGGTGTAGAGTTTGGTGAGTCTAGCCTCATCCCTCAATTTCCGTCGGAAACTCTAAAAAGAAAGTACGGCGACTGCAAAGACAAGGCTACTTTTTTGGATGCCCGAGCACGATTTCCGGATTACACGATGCCGGGACTTCCCGAACTCACGAGGCGCTGAGCGGCAAGAGCAACACCCACCTCCTGCCCCGAAATCCCCGGTTCCGAATTGAGGCGGGGTGTAGCCGAATTTTTCCCGCAATGTATAACCCCGTCAAACACGAATGAGAACGTGTTGTGTCTCAACGTATAATTTGTGTACCCAAGAAGCCCATGAACTTCTGCAAAAGGCCTTGGCGCTGCCGGAAAATGAATGCGCCGAACTAGCTGGGACCTTGATCTCCAGCCTGGACACCACCATCGATCGGGATGTGGACGCCGCGTGGCAGGAAGAAGTCGTGCACCGCCTGCATGGGGTTCAATCGGGTGAAGTAAAAACTGTCGCCTGGCAAAACGTTCGGCAGAAGGGGCGCACGCTGCTGCATGGCAAGTAAGCCGCTTCAATTCCATCCAGAAGCGGAACAAGACAAATAGAATGATAAGGCCGATGCGACGATGGTTCCCTGTACTTCTTCTGTTTGTCCTCGCTGCCTGCGACAGGTTTCCGCGCAAGGTGTCGATGGATGATCCATCTATACGGCCGTTACTACAGGCGGCGACGACGTTCGATCGGACGTCTTACGGATTTACCCCCATTCCAAAATCAGCCATCGTTTACTTCGAGTCAAGGCCGAGCGCGCATTACGATGCGATGCTGAACATTAGTTCCAAAACGTCGCGCACAGTCGCATTCCGCAAAACTTCCTCAGGTTACAGGTGGACTGGAGAGCAAGAAATCTTCGACGGACCAAAGCGGTTCGAGACGCCTGATGGTACTTTTTACGAACACATATGCCTCACCTACGAAATCGAGCCAATGTCTGGGGTCCCACCGAATGAAATTAGCATTACATACCAAGGTGAAGACCCACGGCTGGAATGGCCGAAGAAGCTTACATTGGCACTGGTCAAGCCCATCCTCAAGGAGTGGGGCTATTAGCTCATAGTGCAAAGCCTCAGCATCTAGTTGGGGATTTTTGTCCTTGCCCCGCTCCCGCTCGGCGGCCGCCCTCGCCGCTATTGCCGTATCCGCCAGCCGCGGTCAAACGCATCAGGGAATGCTATCCCTCCCCGCCATTTCGTTATAGTCTTGTGCCAAAGCGAGTACCCCCGCCTGAGAGGCTTCCAATGTCTGGTGAAACCATTTCCGCAGAACAGGCCGCCAGCTTCGTCGAATCGGGAATGTGGCTGGATTACGGCGCGACGCACTGCCAGCCCGACGTTTTCGACAAAGCATTGGCCGCGCGCAAGGAAGAGCTGGAGGACGTGAAGATCCGCTCGTGCCTCACTCTGCGGCCGCGCGCCGTAATCGAAGAAGACCCTGAAGGCAAGCATTTCCACATCTTCAGTTGGCATTTTTCAGGCTATGACCGAAAGAAACACGATCTTGGCCGCTGCAACTACGCACCCTTAAATCTGGGAGAGGTGCCGGATTACTACCGGCGCTTTCTCGATCCGGTGGACATCGCGATCCTGAAGACTTGCCCGATGGACGATGGTGGTTACTTCAACTTTGGGCCTGCCAATCTCTGGCAGCGGGCTGTGATTGAGCGCTCGAAACTGGTGATCATCGAGGTCAATCGTAAATTGCCCTACGCGTTCGGCAGGGACAACGGCGTGCACGTGAGCGAAGTAGATTTCATCATTGAAGGCGATGACCAGCCGTGCGCGGAGCTGCCCAATCCGGAGCCGAGCCAGATCGACCGCACAGTCGCCGCGCGCATTGCCGCCGAAGTCGAGGACGGCTCCTGTCTTCAGATCGGAATTGGCGGCATGCCCAACGCCGTGACCTGCCTGCTACTGGAAAGCGGAGTGAAAGACCTTGGAATCCACACCGAAATGATGACTGACGGCCTCGCCCTGCTTTACCGTTCGGGGCGGGTCACTGGGTCGCGCAAGACGTTGGATCGAGGCAAGGTGATCTATACCTTTGCGCTGGGCTCGCTTGCTCTGTACGCCACAGCGAACCGCAACCCGGACTGGTACTGCCACCAGGTGGACTACACCAACTCGCCGCACATTATCATGCAAAACGACAAGGTGGTTTCGATCAACAATACCACTCAAATTGATCTGCAGGGGCAGGCGGCTTCGGAGTCTGACGGTCACCGCCACATCAGCGGCACGGGAGGACAACTGCAGTTCGTGCGCGGCGCCTATGCGTCCAAGGGAGGCCAGTCGTTCATCTGTCTTTCGTCCACCTACGAGAAGCGAGGCAAGCGCCGCAGCCGCATCGTGTTCACTCTCACGCCCGGTAACATCGTGACCACGCCGCGCTCGGACGTCATGTATGTGGTCACCGAGTTCGGCATGGTCAATCTGAAAGGGAAGTCAGTCGCCGAACGAGCTCAGGCCATCATTTGTCTCGCTCATCCCGATTTCCGCGAGGAACTCGAAAGGCAGGCCTATGAAAACCGTCTCATTCCGCGCGGGGTTTCATTTTCTTGCCGAAGAAACCAGTTGGACAAAGTTGATCGGCCGGCAACTCCTTCGCCAGCGGCGGACTAGTCCCCTCCGCGACATCGAGCGCAGTCGAGCCCTTAGGCATTTCCTTCTCGCTCCCATCCGGGAGCTTGATGTGGATGGTTTCTGACATGGAAAGTTCAGCTCTTATAGGGAGGGGAAGGAGGTTGGCTGCGATCAATTCGGATGGAAGAGATCACCTGCTGCTGTACTATATGCTATAGTACGCTCCGTGATTCCGTTTCGCGTTACCTTTCGATCCGGCGTTCCCCTGTACGAGCAGATCGTATACGCGGCAACGAAGGCGATCGTTTCTCGCCAGCTACGCCCGGGCGATGCATTTCCCTCAGTGCGAGTTCTCAGCCGAGACCTCAAGATCAATCCCAATACAGCTCATAAAGTCGTGGCGCAGCTTATTTCGGCTGGACTATTGGAGACTCGGCCTGGAATTGGCACAGTAGTATCGGCGCTGCCGGAGGCAACAAGCACTGACCGAACGGACTTGCTGGAGCATGAAATCGAGCAACTCGTAGTAGAGGCAAAGAAGCTTGGCATTGGGTTGGAAGAGGTGTCCGAATCGGTATCGGAGCATTGGAGGGGGCTCGGTGATCAAGGATCGAATCGTGGAGGGCGCAGCGGGCGATGAATAGCGCAATTCGCACTGAAAATCTAGTCAAACGATTTCGCAAGGTAGAGGCTTTGCGCGGTCTTAATCTCACGATACAGGAGGGCGCGATATACGCACTCGTAGGCTCGAACGGCGCAGGAAAGACCACAGCTATAAAAATCCTGATGAATATCTTCAAAGCAACCGGTGGTTACGCCGAAGTGATGGGAAGAAGTTCGTCGGAACTCAACGGACGTGATTTTGTTTCCATAGGTTACGTATCGGAGAACGAGGAACTACCGTCGTGGATGCGGCTGGACACCTTTTTCGACTTTCTCAAGCCATTTTATCCGTCGTGGGATCGCGATTTAGAGCGCGACCTGATACAGCAGTTCGAGTTACCGCTGAACCGCAAGCTGGGCAAACTGTCTCGCGGAATGCGAATGAAAGCGGCTCTAACAAGCGCTCTTGCTTTTCACCCGAAACTGATTGTGCTGGACGAACCCTTCACTGGACTCGATCCGCTGGTTCGCGACGAGCTGATCCAGGGATTGCTAGAACGGGCGGAGGAATCCACAATCTTGATTTCATCGCATGACCTCGGAGAAGTCGAGAGCTTCGCGAGTCACGTAGGTTATCTCGAACAGGGGCAACTACGGTTTTCCGAAGAATTGAACGTATTGACAAGCCATTTCCGCGAAGTGGAATTGACTTTTGATACACCCCCTTCATTACCCGCCAAAGTACCACCTGCGTGGAGGCAAATGAATTCTTCCGCTGCAGTAATTCAGTTTATTGATAGTCAGTTTGATCAGCAAAAAACTGATGAACAGATTCGAGACTTGTTCGGAGAGGTTCGGAATGCGACGTTTACTCCAATGTCCTTGCGATCAATTTTCCTGACGATGGCCAGGAAGGGACGGGAAGAACGGTGAGGTCCAAACGATGAACCAGATATGGAACATCTTTAGAAAAGATGCGCGCCACTATTGGCGCGAAAGTCTCGTCTCCGCAGCTCTCCTCTGTGCATACGGTTGGATTGAGGTGCGCGGCTGGACTCAAGAAGACATCCTTTCAACAGGTTTGGTTACCTACAGATTTCTTTCAGGGCTCGTGGACGTACTCGTGCCTGTGGCTTGGGCCTTTTTGGTTGTCCGAACAATTCAGGGTGAGTCATTAGTTGGTGATCGCCAGTTCTGGCTTACGCGACCCTACGAATGGAAAAAGCTGTTAGCTTCCAAGATTCTATTCCTGCTGGTGTTCTTAAACTTGCCACTGCTGATCCTAGATGTAGTGTTGCTCGCAATAGCGGGATTCGATCCATCACATCACGTAGTCGGACTGCTTTGGATGCAATTCCTCATTCTGTTGTTCTTGGTATTATCCGCTGCAGCTCTCGCGAGCATAACCGCCAATATCGTGCAAGCGTTATTAGGCCTATTGGTGATTGCACTTTATATAGTCGGGATGGCAGCTCTCGCATCTCAAATTCCCAATTCGGACTTTTCTGGTCCCGTAGACTTTCTGCCTGCCGGTTTTTTTGTTGGCACATGTGTTGCTGTGATTATCATTCAGTACGCAAGGCGGAGGACCGGTACATCGAGGCTGTTAGTTTTCGCTCTGGGATTGGTAATCCTAATTATTCTGGTCGCGACGCCCTACCGAGCAATTGTTGCCCATGAATTTCCGATCCTGAGTGCCTCACAGCTCCCTTTTCATCTGAGTTTGTTGCGGCCCGACACATCTGCCGCGAACAGAACCGCTGACGTTGAGAAAGACGTCACTATTCAGCTCCCGTTTGGTGTCAGCGGTATAGGCTCTGACTCGATTGTGCTTGTAGATGGCATATTTGTGAGCGTCGATGCGCCCGGTGGTGTGAAATGGAACTCCGGGTGGAAATCTCCCGGTCTGTTTCTCTTCCCGGAACAAAAAAACGCGCGGATCGATTTTCAGATGCAAAGAAAAGTCTTTGATCGCATACAGTCAACACCTGTCGATCTTCGCTTTAGTCTTGCGTTTACAGTGTTTCGCGATGGAGACGAGCAAAGTCTTGTATTACCGCGTGGCGAATTCGCAATAAGGAACGTCGGCCTGTGCTCGATTGAAGGTGGGTATGTCCCGAATATTCGTTGCCGCGCTCCATTACGGCGACCGCCCTTCCTACTCATGACTACCGATATGGCAAACGCCACTTGTCCTCTTCAAAAAGGAGAGGTGCCGCCCAGTCCTGGCGACATTGCGCGCGGATGGACTCAAAACGGTGATTCTGGGCCCGCGGAACTAGGCATCAGTCCCGTCGTCACCTTCAACTTGTATCTTTCGCACTCAAACGGCGGTTTCGGAACCAAGTTCTCGGGGAATGGTGTTTGTCCAGGGAGCCGAATTCTGCTCAGCAATCCAATACCGATATTCCGAAACCAATTTGCACTAAAGCTGGACGGGCTGCATCTTGCCGAGTATCGGGAGCAACCGTTGCGATTTACTTTCGAACCCGAAACGAAATAGCGACGAGGGTATATTTAGGTCAATTTCAAGCTCTGCAGCCACCGCCGGGTGTCCCATCGTTTCGCGTTCTTTGCGAGAGAGGGGCGGGCTTGGACGACGCCACTGTCGAGAGCGGACTCGTTCTCGGAATACCCGCCTTGCCCAAAACCGGGAAGGATCGGGCACCCCGGCAACTAACACCCTGTCATCCTGAGCGGAGTCGAAGGACCTGCTGTTAGTCCGCGCCAAGCTGAACGTCGAAAGGCATTCCCAAGGTGCCGCCTGCACGGTGAGAATTCCCTGAAGCGACATTGCTGATCCAAACTGAAAGCAGCTCCTTCGACTGGTTGTCGTACGCTTTGCGAACGACAACTTCGCTCAGGATGACAGTGGATGGATGAGGATCACAACTGCGTTGAGCCATAGTTTCCCTGTGAGCGTTGACTTTTCAGCTCTCCGTTAACGAAACCATTCGTCTTGGGCCGCTTGCGGTGCGCTTTCTGCTCACGGGAGACGACTCAAATGGCAGCGTCGCAGCCTTTGAGGCCTTTGTCCCGAGGGGGCAGCGACTGACGGCGCCAGGGCATAGCCACGACCACTACGAGGAGACGATCTATGGTGTCTCGGGGGGTATCTCGGGGGCGTCTCGGGAGTGTTGACCTGGACGGTTGACGGAAAAACGATCGACGTCGGGCCGGGGCAGGCACTCTGCATTCCGCGCGGCGCGATTCATCTGTTCGCCAACAAGGGTTCGACAACAACGGCAGCCAGGACGTGAAGGCGCTGTGCGTGATCACGCCGGCCGATGGTAGCAGGCACGGACTGGCGCCCCTTGCAACGAAAGCTGAGGAACTTTCTCTCCCGTATCATTGTCATCCCGAACCTGGCTGCAAGCCAGGAGAGGGAACTTACGATGCAAGCGGAGGGTGGCGGCGTGAGCAGGATCGAAAATGAAGCTGGCGCATACAGCAGTTTTGGCGTTGCCAGACGACATCGTGTGTCCAAGCTGACGTTAGGTCCCTCTCCCGTCCGCTTTCAGCGAACGGGGTCGGGATGACAATCACGTAGTTGGGAGCATGTTCGGTCCCCTTCGACAAGCCCAGGTCAGGCTCTGAAGACTTGCCCTGATACAAGACATGTCAGGACTCGCTACCGGGTGCCCCATCTTTCACGTTCTATCTGATTCGTATGTACCACTCAACCTGTGAAGTTCCTGAGGTATATCGAGGCTACGGGCGACCATTCCGATAATGGTCCTGCTTGGATTGCCTACCCTATTGAGCTTTTTCCCAGACAATTTTCCAGCGAGCAACTGAGGGGTCGTCTTTCTCAATGTCGCTCAGGACCAGGCGTCCACCTTCAAAGACATAAGGCCGGACTTGGCGCGATCCGACGTATCCGGGATCGGTGGCCACTTCTGGGAGGTGAATGATCTGCTTTTGCTTGGCGTCGATCTCATACCGGCCACAGTAGGCGAATGTGCCGTCGGCGGCAGCGATCTTCTCCTCAGGCGTAGTATGCACTGGATCGGCCCATTTTGGACGATCGGGATTCACAAGGTCAGCGCACATGTAACCGTCGCGCTGGTACATGAGGAAGCCCTTACCGTGGGGTCCATAGGCGGGATATGGCCGAGTGGTCCCGTCTTTCATGGTGTCTTCAGCGGAAACCATCTTCCACGTGCCCACGATTCGATCGCGAATTTCCGATTCGGTTTGACTGAAGGCCGAGGCGGCGCAAAGCAAAAATCCGAACAGAAGCAATGCGGAGGTTTTCATGTCGGCCATGTCTCCGAAATTCCAACTGCGAGGCACAGCAGCGTATCACGTTTCCGAGCGCCGACTCTGCCCGAGCGAACTAGCCGACACAAAAGCCGGAGTTTTGCCCAATCGACATAGCATTCATGCCGAGCAGACGGGATGGCCCACCTTTTTCAGTTTCTCTTTGACTGATCATTTCTAAGTGAGGCTGTCCCAACCCTTCGACTTCGCGACTACGCTGATCTCATCCCACACTTCTGCAGAATCAGCGTCATCGGGCACCACTTGGTGAACGCCGACTGAAACAGATTCAGCCCGACGAACGCCGTGAATAAGTACCAATAGGGCGAAACCCAATAGCCCAGGGCCAGCGAGAGCAGCACGAATACCCCCGCAATCATTCGCACTGCACGTTCCACATCCATGGATGAACCTCCCGATTTGAGCGGAGCAATTGTAACCTTGCTATGACGGACAAAGCTATGACGGACAAACAAGAATCCGTACCTCGCCAGGCTATGCTGGATGAAAGCGGTGACGGGCTGGCCCGCCCATTGCGGGTTTCGAAGAGTGCGATTCCACAGGGAAAAAAAGTGATTGAACTTCGATTTACCACCAGCGCAGTCGCGTAAGCGGCGACTTTTTTGGCGCATCCGTCGTTACCGGAGGCAAATTTCGCCGGTCAGCGAAGTACTGCTCCAGTTTACGCGAGGCCAGATGACTAGCTTCAGCCAAGACTTTCTCGTCTTGCTTTTTCAGCTTTTTCCGGAAGAGTTTCATTTTCTGCACACGCAACGTCGGCAATAATATAGCCCATTCGCAGCATGCCCGGATGCTGAATTTGTAAGCCCGACGCCTGCAGGTCGGGCCACTCTCTCGCGCTTTTCGAAGGCTATTACAACTTTCGAGGCGGCCGAAGCAGAGCACGTAGCCGACAATTTCGATCAGGATGACAGAGTTTATTCCGCAACAATCGTCCCGACATTTAACGCGATGTCATCCCGAACCTGGCAAGCCAGGAGAGGGACCTTACGATGCAAGCGGAAGTGTGGCGGCGTGAGCAGGATCGAAAATGAAGCCGGCGCATACGTTTGTTTGTGCGTTGCTCGACGCCATCGTGAGTACAGGCCGACGTTAGGTCCCTCTTCCGTCCGCTTTCAGCGAACGGGGTCGGGATGACAGTCATTTAGTCGGGAGCATGTGCGGTACCCTTCGAACAAGCTGGAGGGCAGGCTTTGGAGACGTGCCCTGACACAAGACCGCGGGGCAAAAAATCAAAAGCCCCGGTAGTCATCCGGGGCGGGTATTGCCAGTCGGTACGCCACCTATCGAGACGATTATAGCCGGCAGCGGCGTGTGCAGGATCGAAAACGAAGCCGGCGCATACGTTTGTTTGTGCGTTGCTCGACGGCATCGTGAGTACAGGCCTGACGTTAGATCCCTCTCCCGTCCGCTTTCAGCGAACGCGTTCGGGATGACAATCATGTGGTTGGCAGCATCTTTCCGGCAAGTCTAAAGACTGCAACTGCCGTGTACGCCGAATGCGTTTCTGATCCCGCACACGTAACCGCCGATCCGTGTCTATCGTAAGGTCCCTCTCCTGGCTTTTAGCCAGGTTCGGGATGACAGCGCGCGATGCGTGGCCGATAAGTGCCCGATGCAGGAGTTATCTTCCGGCAGCTTGTCCGAAAGCTAGTGTGAGGCCGTAGCTCCGCTGAACAGGGTCGAACCGCGGCACGATCATGGGCAGAAATGTCGCGTGCTTGTGCGCGAGATGGCTCATGTGGGTGTCATAAACGTAGCGTCCGATGAACCAGCCCATGGCGCCGCCGGCCACAATGTCAGACGCAAAGTGCTTTTGCGCCGCGATGCGTGACGCACTCACAATTCCCGCGAGGCTGTAAGCAGTTATGCCGACGATTTTCTTGTGCTTGTATTCATGATCCAGCAAAGAAGCGATTGCCCAGAGCTGGATTGCATGGCCGGAAGGGAATGAAGTTCCTCCGCCCCAAAAATCGCCGGGGTCTTTCTCGTCCGGGCGGTTGCGTCGAAATACTTCTTTCAAGACACCGGCAACAATCAGGCTGTCCAGCAGAGATTCAGTCCCGAGGACGCCAATCTCGCGCCCTTTGGGGTTGTCCCGCCATGCGCCATAGACATAGGAGCCGGCAACGAGGGGGACCAGGGTGTACACCGCGCCGACGTTCGAAATCCTGCCACCCCAGCGGACTTGACCACGGCTATTTTCAAAAGCATTGGCAAGGTGGATGTCGGCAGGAATTATTGCTCCAACCGCAGCCGTGGGCACCAGCCACTCAAGAGCATTTTCACGGTTTATATGGAACGGGCTGGTGAAGATATCTTTCTGGTCGAGCACGATGTTGAGGAACAGTTTCTTGAGAAGGGGCTTTGGCCGCTCCGTGTCGCCGGGATAGTAAATGCGATCGCGTCGGTCGAGGACAGATGGCGGCGATGTCGCCTCGGCAGTGCCGGTTTGAGGAGGAGCACTTCCGGCGGGCTGGGTCTGGCTAGGAGTCAACTGTGCAATTGGAGGTAAGTGCGCATCGCTCGCGCGGGCCACACTTCCGAGCATCCCCGCAAACACAAGCGCCAGCAATCGAAGTCTTCTAGTCATCCCATTAGCGAAAAGCCATCTTCTTCGATGCAAATAAGGGTTCGTGCGTGATTTGGACAAATCAGCTGGCCTGGCGCCTAGCATGAATGACTATCCCCTTAGTTCCGGCGGACTCCTGCTGTTCATCCGCTGGCGCAGGAGTTCTCGGCGGCTGGTTAGGGGTAAATTCAGCGAACCGAAATGCCCAAAGCGCTTACTGCTTGTGCGGGAGAAAGCCGTACGGTGAATTTGTCCTCGGTTCCGCAACTGATTATCGTGTTCTGTTCGCCGTACTCTCGGACCCAAATAACCCTTTTGGGATTCACAAAGACTTCCTGGCCGTTCACATCTTCAAACATCACAAACTCCATGTCTCCTCCGTTTAGAATCACGGCCTCCCGCGTTGACGCACGGTCGGCACGACAGATTGTACTGGGAGTAATAGGCAGCGCTCTTGACGATCCAGTGACGATTCACAAACGTCCCTTATAGGGGGCTTGGTCCAAGAAGACAGTCACTTGTGCCGCACCGCGAACCCAGTTCACGAGAAATCGCATCCATAGGAATCGTGAAAGCGCCCTGCGATGAGACCGTCGTAAAAGAATCACCCGCCACCCATCCCTGCGGCGAAAAAGCTGGGCCATGGATTCTGACGGCGACAATACTCGCCTCGAGCATGGCTTTTATCGACAGCACGGTGGTCAACGTCGCGCTGCCCGCGCTGCAGCATAGCCTTGGCGCAACCGTGGTCGGCGTGCAGTGGGTGGTTGAGTCTTACGGACTGTTTCTAGCGGCGTTGATCCTGGTGGGCGGCGCGATGGGAGATCTGTTTGGGAGGAGACGGGTGTTCCTGGCCGGCGTCGTGGTTTTCGCGCTGGCATCTATCGCTTGTGGCCTGGCCCAGAGCATTCGCGAGTTGGTGCTCGCACGCAGCGTTCAAGGGATTGGGGCGGCGTTTCTGGTGCCCGGCAGCCTATCAATTATCAGCGCTTCGTTCGACGAGAAAGGTCGAGGCAAAGCCATCGGAACCTGGTCGGGTTTTACTGCAATTACGACGGCGATCGGACCAGTTCTGGGTGGGTGGCTGATTGAGCACGCATCATGGCGCTGGGCGTTCTTCATTAATGTTCCGTTCGCTGTAGCGGTGATTACGATTTCCTTATGGCGAATTCCGGAAAGCCACGGGGCAGGCGCTTCCGGGCGGATCGATTGGCTTGGCGCGTTGGCCGCGACCATCGGGCTTGGTGGCTTAGTGACTGGATTCATTCAATCGTCGAATCTCGGCTGGCGCAGCCTGCCGGTTCTCGCAAGCCTAGTGGTGGGTTTGGTCGCGATGGTGGGATTCTTCCTGATCGAGCGTGAGGAGAAGTCACCCATGCTTCCGCTGGCGCTCTTCAGCTCCAGTGCCTTTCGTGGCGCGAACCTGCTCACGTTATTTCTATACGCCGCGCTGGGGATCTTTTTCTTCTTGTTTCCGCTAGATCTGATACAAGTGCAGGGCTACTCCGCAACGGCTGCCGGGGCGGCGGCGCTGCCATTCATTCTGCTGATGTTTGTTCTTTCCCGATGGTCCGGGGGACTAGTCGGCCACTACGGCCCGAAGTTGCCGCTGATTATTGGGCCACTCATTGCGGCGGCGGGATTTGTGCTGGTCGCACTGCCTTCAGTAGGTGGTAGTTACTGGAGAGCATTTTTTCCGGCACTCACGGTGCTGGGTCTTGGAATGGCAGTTACCGTTGCTCCACTCACGACGGTTGTGATGAATTCGGTTAATCAGGACCATGTAGGCGTTGCATCTGGAATCAACAATGCTGTGGCGCGCGTCGCGGGTGTGCTGGCGATTGCGGTTCTTGGGATTGTGATGGTGAACGCATTCAGCTCACGGCTGAATGCTCAGCTTGAGGAGATTTCGCTTCCAAGCAATGCTCTGCACGAGATTCATGCCAATGAGCCAAAGCTCGCGGGCATATCGGTACCGCCCGGCCTGGATGCCGCAACCAGTTCGGCGGTCAAAGAGACGGTTGCCCGAGCCTTCGTGCACGGATTCCGAGTGATCATGTTTGTCTGCGCGGGTTTGTCGCTGGCTAGCGCCGCAACGGCGTGGCGGATGATTGGCGATGAGCGTTCATGAACCGGTCGTCAGCGGATCATGCGGAAATCCCAAGCTCGGTTAGCTAGCATGCTCGCCCGGATGGGCGAGACGCCCGTCCGCACACGTTCGAGTGTGTTACAAAATTGATTTGGAACCGCTCACCCATTTTTTGACCGGCGCCGTTCTCGCCCGCGCTGGATTCAATCGCAAGTCGGCCCTCGCTACCGCCACGATGACACTCGCGGCAGAGGCCCCGGACCTGGACGTCATTGGGCTGCTCAAAGGTCCAGTGTTTGGATTTGCGCATCATCGTGGGTTCACTCACTCGTTCCTAGGGCTGATTCTCACTTCAGCTATCGTGGTCGGTTTCATGTATGTGATCTGGATCTTGCGCGGACGCAAGACCAATATTCCAGGCCTGGTTCCACGATGGGGACTGCTATTCGTTTTTGCTTACATAGCGGGCTTCAGCCACATCGTGCTTGATTTCACGAACAATTACGGTGTCCGCCCGTTCTGGCCATTCTTGGGGAAGTGGTACTCGTGGGACATCGTTTCCATCATCGAGCCGGCGCTATATGTTTTCTTGATTCCAGGGCTCGTGCTGCCGGAGCTCTTTTCTCGCGGCAAGCCCCTGCCCCGAGGACGAACCGCAGCGGTCCTTACACTGATTGCAATAGGTTCGATGTACGCAGTTCGTGACCATGAGCACCGCGAGGCGGTTCATGAACTGGAAGCGATGCATTTCAATCTCAGCACGTCCACCCGTGTATCTGCGTATCCATATTTTTGGACTGTCTTTCGCTGGTACGCGGTAGCGGAAACGAAGGATTTGTTCGCGACTTCAGACATTGATTCACGCAGTGGAAAGTTAGATATGAAAGAGCTACGGTTTTTCTACAAGAAACCGGAAACGCCGGCGACGCTCGCTGCCAAGCGGTCGTATGCGGGACGCGTATATCTCGACTGGGCGCAATATCCCTGGGTTACGGAAAACGTGTCGGGTGAAGATGCGGTAGTTCACTTCAAAGATTTACGTTATGACTATCCGCGAATGCGCGGTGGCAGCACGCTCTCGTGTACGGTGGAACTCGATCGCAATTTGAACATAGTGGGGGAAAGTTTCGGTGCCAGAAAACAACAGCCCCCGTTGGACTAGATCATTCGAACTCCGCCAGATGAAGTGCGCAAATCCCGCTTCGTCCCGGTCACGTCCGTGGTGATTCCATACGCATCGTAGTGCCCTTCTCTCGTCCGCTTTCAGCGTACGAGTTCGGAATGACAACCACGCGCGGCGAGTGTTGCAACATATGAAACCGGGGCAAATTGGAGGTTACCGGACGGCATCCAATTCTGCTTTTTCCTCATCGAGCGCACGTTGAAGAAGTTTCCAGTCGTTCTCTACCTGGTGTTTGGAGATGTGCGGAGCCTTGGGTTTCAGCTCCTGCTCCAGCCTGCTCAACATCATGTCCTGAACTAGTTCAGGCGGCGCGCTGAGGCGGAATGCATTCTCGCGGCTAATCCCAATTTGCACGGTACGCCCGCTCATTTCGGCCTGAAGAAAGGGCTGCCCCTCGGCGTCGAGTTGTGGTTGCGCACTGGCCTGGAACTCTCGCCATCCCGGCACGCCATCTTGGCGCACATCGCGAGCCATCGATGAAACCGATTCCCGATAAAACCGCCTTTGCTCATTGGTCAATGGCTGCCCAAGCTGGCGCCACGGGTCGGTGTCGACTGCCTCAAAGACCAGTGCGCCTTTAGCAGGATTGAACCGCCATCCTGCCCAGTACGCCGTCTCCACTGTCCCAACGACGAACGGATGGAACAGCAAGACCGGCGTAACGTATTTCTTGGCCAGCACCACCGATTCGATCACGCCGTGGACCGGCTTGCTGCGCTTGAGACCGGGCACCTGCGGAATGACAAACGTCGTAAGCTGCATCTCCGGATGATGCTTGGCCGAATGGACCAGCGACTTCGCAGCTTGCTTGGGCGTCGTGATGCCGAGGTCAGCGATGATGCTGCGATGCACCGCATGCGGGTAATAAAAATTGATGATCTGCTTGGCGAAGTCTGCGCAGTTGCGCTTGAGCAGCGCATATGACTCGCTGTTCGGCGCAGAATTCAGAACGCGAATCAGTTCGTCATCCTGCTCCGCCCGGGTAGCAATGCGAAATCCGTAAGTCGTACGGTCATAGGCAGACCCAGCGAGTTGGTTCGAGGACGCCCTCGGCCCAAAATCGTCCGGCTCCTCGGGCATGTTGTTTCGGAGGTATTGATGACGCAGCAATTGCACCAGCTTCGTATCTGCAAACAGCGGGATGCTGGTCGCGTCCTTCACCGCGTAGAGATAAGGAGTCAGCGGGACCGCGATCCAGTCGCGGCCGTTAACGCGGTGATAGCGGCTGATGACCACGCCGGTTTCGCCTGGCCGGCAACGGCGCAGGCGGGTCGGAGTCTCGGCGCATACGCGCGAGAGATATACGGCGGCATGCCCGGTTCCCGCAAAGGTCCCGTCATAGCTGTAGGGCTCTTCCAGCAAAAGGCTGGCCTGTGCCTGAAGCGGGTTCGGCACGGCGCTGATCAGGGCTATAACACAGAAAACAAAAGACTTGATATACTTTTCCGCCATATTCGCGATGAATGTTAATTCTATCTAACCCAGGCCAGGAAAAGTTGTTCCGGAAGGAGCACGGGTATTTGGACTTCGGTAATAGGTACAAACAAACTAATTCCACAAACAGACTTCATTTGAAATTGAAGCGCGAAGGTCGCGTTAGAATTGCTAAAAATGTTGCGCATCGCTTTTGTGGAGTGGCCCGAAGGCCTCTCGACGGACGACCCTCAGTGGGACCGGTTGAAAGACTCCATCACCGTCTCGCATCCCGACATCCTGATCACTAATGAATTACCTTTTGGCTGTTGGCTTGCGGATAGCGATGCCTTTTCGGAAGACGAAGCGCATGTCAGCCTCCGTGCTCATGAGAAGGGGCTTGAAGGGTTGATCGATCTTGATCTTCCCGCCGTGATCTCCTCGCGGCCCGTGTGGAACGGAAGACGGCTCGCGAATGAGGGATTCGTGCTGGAGAACGGGACCGTCCGTCCGTTGCACCGCAAACAGTATTTTCCGAATGAGCCGGGATGGTTTGAGAGCAACTGGTACACAGGTGATGGTTCAGGCTTTCAGGTGGCCGAGATTGCGGGAATAAAAGTCGGTGTGCTCTTGTGCACGGATGCCATGTTCAACGAGCACGCACGGGCCTACGGGAAGCAACAGGCGTCGCTCATCGTGATACCTCGTGCCTCAGGAGTGGACATAGAACCTTGGAAACTCGCGGCTGCGATGGCGTCACTCGTTTCCGGCGCTTACGTGGTCAGTTCGAACCGGGTCGGCCGTTCTAAGGCAGGTACGCGCTTTGGCGGAGGCGGCTTTGCCTATGCGCCGCATGGGCGGCTGGTAGCGGAGACAGCCGCGAGCAACCCGGTGCAGACACTGGAAATAGATTTACAAATGTCTGCATTCGCACAACGCGAATATCCATGCTATGTTCCCGAGCTTGAATGAGAGAAGCGGCCCATTATTTAAATTGCTCCGTGAATTCCGAGAGCGTTCGCTTTAGTTCGGCAAAGTCTTGCTTGAGAGTCGAAACCTCGGCCTCAAGATTTGCGATCCGCTGATCGTCCGAGATCTCGAACCTTGACGTGGGAGTTATCTCTTGGGCCGGAGGAGCGCCGCCCGAGAACAGATGCATGTATCGCGACTCCTTGGTCCCCGGCTGGCGGGGTAGCACTGCAATGAGCGGCGGTTGACGATCTGCGAGCCGTTGCAGAGTTGATTGCACATCATCCAGCGTCTCGAATCGGTACATGCGCTCGGTGCGGCCGCGAAGCTCTCCGGGAGTTTGTGGTCCACGCAGCAGAAGGACGCAAACGATCGCGATTTCCCGGCGGTCGAAGTTGAATACTTCCTGCAGACGGTGTTCGTACTTGGTGACGCGACTGTCGGCTCCACCGGCGGGTCCTGCCATTCGCCTTTCTTGCAACGAGCTGAGGGCTTGACGCACAGGCTCTTCATCGAGAGTCATTAGGGGATCGCGATTGTTCTTCTGGTTGCAGGCATTCACCAGAGCGTTCAGCGACAAAGGATAGTAGTCGGGCGTGGTGATGTCCTTTTCAATCAGCGATCCGAGGACGCGGACCTCGATGTCGGTCAAATTCAGTTCAGGCATTATTTGAAAAGTCTAGCAAGGATTGCGGCAGAGACGTAGCTTGCTACGTCTTGCCGACTGTTGCCCAGCGCCGAGACGTTCCAGCAACGTCTCTACGGAAAGACGAAGGAGTAAGATTTTCTAGAATCGGCAGTCCAAAATGCTGCCGGGAACGTCTAAGCCAGAGACAGCGCAAAGGAGGTCCTCATGAAGCGCCGCGAATTCATCACTACTGCCGCTTATGGTGTCGGTGCGGCCTGGCTCAGCACAAATATCACTCGCCGCGCCTGGGCAGTTCCGGAACTGACGAAAAAGTTCACTGCATCCGACACGGTGGTGCTCGGCAACACCGGTATTCACACTAGTCGGCTTGCCATGGGCACGGGAACCGTCGGAGTCGGGCATCATTCGCACCAGACTGCGCTGGGTGTCAAAGGCCTCTCAGACATGCTGCTGAACGGTTACGACCACGGTCTGCGCTTCTTCGACGCCGCAGATTCTTATGGAAGTCATCCTCACGTGGCGGAGGCGCTCAAGCGTGTGCCTCGGGACAAGGCCACAGTGCTGACCAAATCATGGGCCCGAGATCCAGCTGGCATGCGGGCTGACCTTGACCGCTTTCGCAAAGAGCTTGGCGTCGAATATCTGGATATTGTTTTGATGCACTGCCTCACCGAAGGCGACTGGACCGAGCGCTACAAAGGGGTGATGGATGTGCTCTCCGAAGCCAAGCAGAAGGGAATTATCCGCGCACACGGTTGCTCTTGCCACTCGATTGAGGCCTTGCGAGCGGCGGCTGCTTCGCCATGGGTGGAAGTTGATTTGGCCCGGATCAATCCCGTGGGCGCTTACATGGACGCCGATCCAGCTACGGTGATTCCGGTACTGAAGCAAATGAAGGCGTCAGGTAAGGCGGTTGTGGGAATGAAGATTCTGGGAGCAGGCCAGTTGCGCGACCGTCAGGACGACGCGATCAAATATGCGCTCTCTTTGGGAATACTCGACGCATTCACTATTGGCGCAGAGAACCGAAACGAGCAGGAAGACTTGATGCGAAGGATTGCGGCGGCGTGAAAAAGCGGGAAATATCTTCAGGAATGCAGCAGCGGAAGTACCGTTTCCAATGCTTAGGCGGTTTTGGTTCCGTTATCCGGCAGTTCCATTTCCCGCGGCAGATCCAGCAATGGTTCGCTGCTCTTTTCTAGAAGGTCGCGAAGTACCGACGCATCTTCGCGACTGGCCTCAGCCTTTTCGCTAAATCGGGTGGCCAGGCGAGGGTGTTTTTTGGAAAGCGAGCGAGAGGCCAGCCTTTTGGAAAACTCAGAATGTTCTTCGAGAGCACGGATTGCAGCCCACAGCGCTTTTTCAACCGCTATGTTCTGGTCCGCATGCAGGGTTTCCGGAGAATATGCATGCCCCACGCGACACCGGAAGCGCACCAGGCCTGCTTCTTCAACTTCCTCCAAAACACCATTGCATTCGGGGCATGAATAAGTCTGGCCGGTGGCCTTCATGGTTCTTGACTCTGTAACCAACTCCGGCTTTTCGGCAACGCCTTCCTGCACTAAGCCCACCAGTCTGGGTCCGATTTCGGACACCGGTAGAACGAAGTCCACTTCCGTACTCTCAATGGCGCTCGCTGGCATGGACCTTGCGAACGCATCGTCCGGGTCCTGGACGACGGCAACACCGCCACGTTTCTTGATATCGGCGAGTCCGGCGGAACCGTCGTCGAGATTTCCGGTCAGCACGACGCCGATTACTCGGGGTCCATATGCATAGGAGGCGGTACGAAACAGCGCATCAATGGAGGGCCGACTACGGTTCTCGCGCGGTCCATGCTCCAGCCGAATTTTTCCCCGATCCAACATGAGGTGCCGTTGCCCTCCGGGAGCGAGATACGTTCTTCCCGGAAGGATGAGGGCTTGATTCACCGCGTAGAGGACCGGAACTTTGCTGACACGGTTTAAGATCTCGGGCAGCAGACCAGGACTCTCCTCGGTGGTATGAAGCACGATGAAAACCGAGGCCTGAAAGTCCCACGGGAGGGCAGACAGGATGGTCTGCAGGGATTCGAGTCCTCCGGCAGAGGCGCCCATGACGATAATGTCTCGACGAGCCATATTATGTGCTTCGATTGGATGCGAGTTGCGCAGAGGAAGTTAAGTTTGACCGGGTTCTCGCCATCACGTTAAAATGACTGAGTTTGCCTGTACTTGCCCTGTTCTGGGGTAATCGTAGCCGAAGCTTCGGCACGGAAACAGCAAGCAAGAGATCACCAGAAAACAAAGATCAGAAGTCCTCTGAGGGAAGTTGGTTGATAAGCTTACCCCGCGATGAGGGCGCATGGAGCAAAGCTATGTACGCAGTCATTCGCGCCGGTGGAAAACAGTATCGGGTAGCACCCGGAGACGTGGTCCGGCTGGAAACCCAGACCGGCACAAGTAATGGCAAGGTAGAATTTGGCGACGTTCTCGCCGTGTCCGCAGGGAATGGCCAGATCGGGCGATCACAAGGCGCGCTGGTGACCGGCGAAGTCATGGGCGTAGGCCGGGGCAAGAAGGTTTTGGTCTTCCACTACAAGCGCAAGAAACAATATAAGAAGCTGCAGGGGCATCGGCAGCCGTTTACGTCTGTCCGCATTACTGAGATCGCATTCGACGGACAGAAGTTCACGGCACCCGAGCTTCCGAAGAAAGAAGCGAAAGTGAAGAAGGAGTTGCCGGCAGCTGAGGCTTCATCTGGGCCGAAGACAGCCGCGAAGGCAAAACCTGCAGCGAAGAAGAAGGCGGCGGCTCCGAAGAAGAGCGCGGCAAAGAAGGGAACAGGCAAGAAGAAATAGTTCTGACGATTCAAGCTAAGAGCTGACAGCTAGGAGCTGATTTTATGGCACACAAAAAAGGATTAGGCAGTTCGCGAAACGGCCGCGATTCAAACGCACAGCGGCTGGGATTCAAGGCATTTGGCGGTCAACTTGTTCCTGGTGGAACGATCATTGTTCGTCAGCGGGGCACACGCGTAAAACCGGGACTGAACGTGGGCCGCGGCAAAGATGACACCCTATTTGCCAAGATCAGCGGCAAGATTGTGTTCAAAGATCGCGGCTCGATGGGCAAGTTTGTGATGATCGAACCTCTGGCAGCCGAGTAAGTTTCAAAGATTAGGCAGACTTCGGCTGTCCTCGCTACCATCCAAATTCCGACCCCCGCTCACACCTGTTGGACATCTACGTCAAAACCTACGTAGACTTTCGCGTTTACGTGGAGAACCTCACAACTAATTCGTCTGGAGGCAAGCTCGTTACAGGCGCGTTCGTAATGCTGCTTGTAATTTTGTTACTGGAGCTGACGCTTTCGATTCGCCGGGAAACTCAGACTTGGGATGAAGCCTGCCACATTTTTGCCGGGTACAGTTACTGGACGCACGCCGACTTCGGAATGAATCCCGAGCACCCGCCCTTAGTCAAACTGCTGGCTACCGCGCCGCTGCTTTCGCTGTCATTGCGGGTCCCCTCGCATCCGAATATTTTTTCGAAAGAGGAAGACTTCACGACTGCAGCCGATTTTGTTTACGGAAATGATGCTGAGGCAATTCTTTTTCGCACACGCATTACTGCCGCCAGTCTGTCTCTAATTCTGGCGATAGTGCTGTTTTTCGGAGCGCGCGAGATGTTCGGGCGGCTAGCGGCGCTCATTGCACTCGCATTGTTTGTATTCGAGCCGACGATATTGGCCCACGGCGCCGTGGTCACGACCGACATGGCGATGAGCTGCTTCCTTTTCGCGACTGTGTGGGCTTTCTATCGCTATGTGAAACGGCCGAGCCTGGTTCGACTTGTATTGACCGCATTGTCGGCGGGGCTTGCGCTGGCTTCCAAGCACTCCGGAATTCTGGTAATTCCAGTTCTCATTGTTTTGGCGGCTACCGAGCTATGGTTTAGCCGTCGAGAACAGGCGGCGATTCGGCGTCAGCAAGTCATGAGACTAGCTGGCGCGATCATCGTGATTTCGGTCATCTCCGTCGCGGTACTTTGGGCTACATACGGCTTTCACTTGCATCCACGCGCGAACCTCGAGGCGGAGGCCCGCGTCATTCAGTACGCGTCACGACTGCACCACCCATTCCAGGCGGGCATGATTCAAACATTTGCCCGATGGCATTTGCTGCCGGAAACTTATCTCTACGGCCTTGCTGATGTGGGCTTCACGGCAGATTTCAGCCACACGTATTTGCTTGGGAAGGTTTATCCGCATGGTGTTTGGTACTACTTCCCCATCGCATGGGTGATCAAGGCCAGCTTGGCACTAATACTGTTGCTGCTTCCGCTGCCGTTTGCGCTTCTCTGGCGTGGCGCTGACCACCGGAGAGAACTCTTGTTCCTCGCAGCGCCGGCGATTATCTATTTGGCTGTGGCGATCGCGTCGCGAATGAATATCGGCGTACGCCATATTCTTCCTATATTTCCGTTTTTGTTCGTGCTTGCGGGGTGGGGCGCTGCCACACTCATGGAGCGGCGGCGCCGGTGGGCTTACGTCATAGTTCTAGTCTTGCTATTCGATGTCTTCTCTTCGGTCCGAGCGTTTCCATCCTATGTCGCGTATGCGAACGAGCTATGGGGCGGGTCAGCCAATACGTATAAGTATCTCAGTGACTCGAATGTCGATTGGGCCCAGCAACTCAAAGCGGTAAAAAAATATCTCGACAGCCGGGGCGCGCAGGATTGCTGGTTCGCATATTTCGGTGAAGTAGCGGCTGAGCCAGCTTATTACGGCATTCCGTGCAAGCCACTGACGACTATTGCATCAGTGTGGCTGCAGCCGTGGATCGATGTCCCATCACATATTGAGGGGCCTGTACTCATCAGCGCGGGCGTGCTGTCAGGTTACGAGTTTGGGCCAGACTCGCTTAATCCCTACGACCAGTTTCAGAGAATTCCTGCGACCGCAGTGATCGAACACGGGGTCTTCGTTTTCGATGGACACTTTGATGTTCCGCTGGCCTCGGCCCTAAACCACGTAACGAGATCTGAACTCCTGGATAAACAGAAGCGTCTGGATGCGGCCCTGTCTGAGGCGCAATTGGCGGTCGCGCTTGCGCCGGATTCGCTGCGTACGCAATCGCAGTTGGGATATCTCCTGCTGCAGATGAACCGCAAAGGTGAAGCGCGCGAGCACCTGCAAAAAGCATTGTTGCTGGCAGAAACTGTCCATCCGGAGTTTGGCGATGAGTGGACAATTCCGGGATTGAAGAGCGCGCTGGGGCAATAGCGGGCATCAAATCACGGCGACATTCGGCATTAGTGGCACAATCAGCCTCTTAACAGGAGTTATGATGATCGGGCATGGAAACCGTGAATCTTTCGTTTCGCTACGCTGAAGAGGATTACGTGCGAGCCATGCGTGCTCATTACGGATCACGCCTTCGCCTGCCACTCGACATCGCGGTCACAGTAGGAGTCGCTGTTCTTGGGGCGTACGAATGGCGGTCGGGGTCGCATGCGTTTGGAATAACTCTGCTATGTTTTTCGGGTATCTTCGCGCTCATTCTTGTTGCTGTGTTCGCCGTCATTCCGAGAATCTCGTTTCGCAACCAGCCCAAGCTCCGCGATGAGTACTCGTTAAGGTTCTCGCCGGAGGGAATCCACTTTCAGACCGCGCACATTGAGTCCGACCTCGAATGGAGTATGTACACCAGCGCATTGGTCGACGCATATTCTTTCATCCTCTACTACGGCACTCAGCAGTTTACGGTTATTCCCAAACGCGTGTTTCAGGACGGGTCGCAGCGCGAGACGTTCGAGCAATTGCTACTGCAGAAGGTATCGAAAGTTGTGGATAAGACGCAGTGAACGATCGGGCGGGACGCCCAATTGGGCGATAAATCGCATAGCACCAACAGCCGTGAGCGCAGCCCCCATCCCTTAACCCTACCTTTCGGTCCCCCTTTTTTTGCCTCCTCTATACTGAGTATGAGGGCGAATCCTAATCTGTGCGCCGCACCCCTCGCCGGTGATGAACGCCGCGCAACGAAATCCATGTTTATTGATGAAGCCACAATTCGCATAAAGGCCGGCGACGGCGGCAACGGCTGTCTCGCTTTTCGGCGGGAGAAGTTTGTTCCGCGTGGCGGCCCGTCCGGCGGCGATGGCGGCAAGGGCGGCGACGTTATCATGGAATCCAGCGAGCGGCACAACACGCTGGTGCATTTTCGCTTCAATCCCGAACACAAAGCGCAGCGCGGACGTCATGGAGAAGGCTCGAACAAGACTGGGCGTGACGGCGAAGACGTATTGTTGAAAGTTCCGGTCGGAACCATTGTTTACGACGAAGAGTCAGGCGAGAAGGTGCATGACTTCTCGAACCCCGATGATCGCATCGTGATCGCGCGCGGGGGGCGCGGCGGACGGGGGAACGCCCAGTTCAAGACCTCGACGCACCAGGCGCCGCGCGAGCACGAAGACGGGAAGCCGGG
>WNFY01003290.1_pt1 | contig 26463 bp, 26 predicted proteins | sample 5400091 | NCBI WGS metagenome assembly WNFY01 (sample SAMN13153364, study PRJNA577476) | soil metagenome | isolation source: 60 cm soil or saprolite under grassland replicate 1 | place: USA:California | collected 2016-06-15 | reverse complement strand
CTTCCCCGCACGATCTCGCCACGAGGCCACCGTGCGTGTTCAGCGTCAATCATTTAGTACTAATGGTGGCGATTACTTTTGCCGATGGGTCTTCCGATGACGCCACAATCAAGGGAGTCTCAGCAGCATGGTGGAGACGAAGATGCTGCTGGTTGGCAACTTCAGCACGATAGCTCTCCACACTCATCATGTCCAGAATGACCGAGTGGTGCACAACCCGATCAATAGCGGCCATTATGTAGGATGATCTTGAGGAAGTCAACCTCTTGCCCCAACAGTTTCGCGAGCCAGGGGCGCGGAGCAAGCGATGCCGCCAGGCCCGACCCTTGATAGAGAAGGGTCGGGCCTGGCGGCATCGCTTGCTCCGCGCCCCTGGCATGAGCAGCATGGTAGCACCCCCACCGAGCCTTAAGCTCCCAGGGATGCTTGATGAGCCTGTCGGCTCTCCTCTTCCTGTTAACTGCTCTCCTGCTCGTGCCTGCGCTGCGCACAAGTAGCAAGGAGTTCCTGGATGAATTTGATCCGCTTCTTCTGCGCTCCCACCAAGGCACTACGACCAGTTTTGTGCTGCTTCGCCTCCTCAAGCCGCTTTTCATGGGCGATGAGCGCTTGCTGCAACTTGTCCAACGCCTCAGAGGTGGCAAGGTGTGCTAGCTTTTCCAACTCGGTGTTGCTCAAGCCTTCCGGGTTGAAGATGAGCCTGATATCTGGTGTCTCCGGTGCTGGTATCTGCTGCAAAGCAGCTCGGCATGCTTGGGCGCCTTCCTGATCTCCCTCGACGATACAGGTTTCCAGTGGCGTCATGGGCACCTTTGAGGTCACAGGTAATGCTTGTTCTCCCTCTCGCAAGAGCCTGGCCTTCTCGCCACCAATGAACATGCCACAGCGTTTGCAGTCGAGTCGGTGCGGGCAGGTCACATAGACCTGATTGCCACAGTACATCGGCTCACCATCGGCATCATAGCCAATAAACCAGCGGAGCGCCGGCAATCCTTGCGCAGCCGCTTGCAAATCAACCACCCCCTCCATGACCCGGCTGAGATCATCGGCATCCTTAATGATCTGATGGAGTTGGAGCGGATCCTGGTTGGCGTAGCGCCGAATGGTTCTGGTATTAGCATGGCCTGCATACTCAGCCAGATCATCCAGGCCAACCCCATTCCTGCGCAGCAGCGTCAGACGGGTACTTCTCCCGCGATGGCCCGTAATTCTTCCCTTGGCGTCCTCGATATCCACTCCTGCCCGCGCGCACAGCAGCGGAATCAGCGACGAGTTGATGAAACGCCACCCCACGCGCATATCCCGACAGCAGAAGAGATATTCCACCTCCTCGCGGTCCTTCTGATCAAGCAGCTTGCCCTGAGATGGCGGTCGTTCCTGCTTCCAGACCTTGATGGCCTCCGCGACGTAGTCAGGTAGCCAGATCCAAAATGCGCCACGGTTCTTCCCAGCAGGGATATGGAGGTAACAGATGGTGGGAACTTTTTCCGCTTCTGTGTCTTTGGCCCCTGGCGGGTTTCCGCCAGCAGGAATAAACCGCTCCACTGGATGGCCGTCTTCGTCGTACATGGTGGGTTCCCAATCCTCTCGGAGACAATCGAGCCGGAGGCGGGCAATCTCGTTGGGGCGGCGAGCTGAGGTCACCCATACTAAGCCCAACGCGCGATAGAAGCTGAGCGGGTAGGGTACTCCTTGCGGCAGATCACTTTCCGCCAGCGTGGCTGCCGCAACGGTGAGTTTGGCCCACACGCGCAAATCAATATCTCTGGGAGCGGTGGCATCCAGGGCGCGCCTGAGGTGTTGTGGAGTCGTCAACACCTCTTTCGGCGCGAAATCGAGCGTGATCTTCGGCGCTTGTGCCCCGGCGACGAGGTGTGGTCGTCTGGTCAGATCAGTGAAAAACCGACGAAGTGCGTCCAGATAGCAGGCGATGCCCTGTGGCCTCAACGGATGCCCCACTTTGCTCTGAGGTATCCGGCGTTGCCCTTCCGCGCTTGCATACTGGCCAGCCGTCCAGGAACACACATCGGCGCGGAAACGCAGAGCGAGCTCCTCAGTCCACTGTGCAGGAGTACGCACCTCGGGGGCCTGCTGGGAAAGCCAGCGACCTATCGCCAGGAGACGACCGAGGTACTGCCGACGCTGGTGAGGGGTCAGATCAACCACTTGTTCATACCAGGCCACGCTCCACTCGTACCACTCCAGTGCCATTCCACTGTGCTCGAAAGCATGGGAAACGGGGCGTGCCTTTTTCTTCGGCGGTTGAAGGATCTGGAGCTGGTGGAGGCCGATAGCGATTCGCTGGCACATATGCCGCATGCGCCTGCCTTCCGTCGCGACCTCCATCAGGAGGTGCTCCGGAAGAGCCTCCAAGTACGGCGAACGGTTGAGGACAAAGAGCATACTCAGGCATTGTTGGAGCAGCCTGATATTGTGTTCTGCCTTTGCATAGCCCTTGCTCGCCAGCGCGTTCATCACCCGTTCACTTTGTTGCGAAAGCCCTTCCGCTCCAAAGTACGTCTTGGCGGCTGCGGAGATCTGGAGTCCAATGCCGACTGAGCGAAGATCGGTCACACCGCCCAACATATAGGCATCATCTAGGATCGACGTGCGAATGATGCCGTACCTTACCCCATGCGTTGTGCTGAAGATGGCCCAGGTGGGGCACAACGTATCCAGCCACTCCTGTTCCGACCAGTCCCAGAAACTCTTCCCACGGCGCAGCATCTCGCAGTGCATCACGCGCTGTACCTCACGAATCATCTCTTCGGAATACCCTTGATGCCGAAGGCGAAAGACGTCCGCAATTGGTACGTCAAAGCGGGCAAAGCTTCTCCGTGCAGCGTGCGATTCCCTGGATCGTGGATCATGGATGCCGCGTCCATGGCGCTGACTCAAATGTTCAAGGGCCTGCCATTCTTCCGGTGTGGGTGGGCGCCGGTCGTAGTTCTCGGGAACAATGGGCATACACCAACCCCTCGCGTGCCCATCTGGAGCAGGTTGAAAACTAGCGATCATGGAGCACCGCCTTTCCGATGGTCTGCTCGACCAACGCTTGGATGGGAGCATCGAACGGTTCCACTTTGGCGCGAATCCGCTTGCTCAACTCGCTGGGCGCGAGGTGGATATACAGGCGCGTGCTTTCTGTGCTTCTATGGCCAGCGAAGAGCGCGATGTCATCCAGATTCACCCCAGCCCGTTTCAAAATGGTACAGCGTTGATGACGTAGCGTATGGGGAGTGAGCGCAGGCAGACCGACGCGCTCCCGGACGCATTCCATGATTTCATCAAAGGCCCCAACAGCAAGAGGACGACCAGGGGTGCGGGTGGATTCTGACAAAAAGATGGGACCGGCATCTTCGCCATCGTAGACGGCAATGAGCGTCCGGCGGTCTCCTTCAAGGTAGTCACGAACCAGGTGCAGGCACGCCTCCGAAACAGGAACATACCGCATTCGTCCTCCCTTAGTCGTCTCTGGCCGAATGGTCACCAGACTACGCGCCCAATCGATGTCATCGACCCGAAGCGACATCAGTTCCTCACGTCGCAGCGCCCCGTCGTAGGCCAACAGGATCATGGCTCTGGTCCGCGCATCCTCAAGCTCACTGGTCCTCGCTCGGGATGTTGTCCGTCCCGCCCGTTATTTCCCCGAGCGATGGGATTGATGGGATCAGAGCGCAAGCGTTTACGGATGAGAAAATCGTAGAAGAGACGGCATGCTACAACCCGCTGGACAATGGTATTGTCTGAAAGCTTCCGTCCGGTGAGGTAACGGATCTTGGTATCCTCGTTGGCTTCGTTCTTTCCCATCCCACCATAGCTCCTCTTTTTGGGGGCGCGGCGCTTGAGGTGCGCGATATACCCATCGAGGTCTGCTTCGTCTGCCTCAAGCACGAGGCCGGGATCTTTCCCAGAGAAGTAGTTGAGGAGGTCCTCAATGGCACGGGCGTAGGCATCAATGGTTTTGGGGCGCTTTCCTTTGAGGGAGAGTCGTTCCACGAAGGCACGAGTAGCGGGGTGTGCGGCAACGAGCGGGTAATATTCCCACCGTATTTCTTGTTCATCCATGTCTGACTCCTAGATGGTTAACTATCCTGAGTTCCCCTGGTTAAAGAGCTATTCCGAGGGCATCCGAAGAAATCGGAACGCTTATCCAGGTAATCATCCTAGCTAACATCTAGGGTCGTCATGGGATCCTTGAAAATCCGATTCCATTCGGAAAAGACCAAATTGGTAGTAATCATCACCGATTTGCGTTCATAGCGTTCCGCCAGAAACGTAAAGAGCACCTCCATTTCATCGCGATCATGCTGGACATAGCCAATATCATCCAGGATGATACAGGCAAAGCGGTCTAACTTGGCGAGTTCCTGGGGGAGGCGCAGATCGCGCTTGGACGCCAAGAGCCGCTGGACCAGGGTGGCGGTGCTGGTCCACAACACCGGATGACCAGCCAGGATCAGTTCGTAGCCCACAGCGGCGAGGGCGTGACTTTTCCCAACCCCCGGTTTCCCGATGGCAATCACGTTGATAGCCGTGTCCAGAAAGGTGGCGCTCCCCAGCCGCTCAAGCTGCAGTTGGAGCGCGGGTGAGAGGCGTGCCAGGTGGAAGGTGCGAAAGGTCTTGTCCTGGGGAAGACCCGACTGACGCAGCAGTCGAGCGGTGCGTCGCCCAGTCCGCTGTTCTTCCTCACGTTTAGCCAGTTCGTACAAATAGGCTTCGTGGGAGAGGCCTTCTTTGGCAGCTTTGAGTGCCAGATCGGCAAAGTTCTCGGCCATGCCACCTAAATTGAGTCGCTCGAGCAGGGAGCGGAGTTCGCTCTGTCGATTGAGGGGATTAGACATGGGACCTCCTGGAGGCAATGAGTTGATCGTAGGGAGCCAGATCAAGGGTAGGAGCCTGAACCTGGGGAATGGCCTGCGGGTGCGGCAGATGCACCAGGTCACGAACCGCCTCAAAGCTGGGGAGGGTCCCGGCTTCCAGCAACAACGACAAGGCAATCTCCACTTCGCTTTCCGAGGTCGTGGCCGCCAGGTGCAAGACCCGCACATACTCGCGATCGGCCCGTTTGGGCGTCTTGGTGAGCAGTCGGTCGTAAGCGAGCCGAAAAGTGGTCGTCGGGAAAAGATCATCCCGATAGTGATAGGCAGCAAACGCTCCGGGTTTGCGTACCAAGGACCAGATGATATGGTGATAATCGATGTGATGCCGATGCTTGCCCACCAGTCGAGGCAAGGTGAAAGCCAGGCCACTTCCCACAAATCCCTCCAGGGTTTCTGCCCGCACACGGACCATGACGGAAGTCCCAATCAGGCGTGAGGGCACGGAGTAGACGTTGCTGTCCAGATGGATCGTGCTGAAGCGACTGACACTGACGCGGACTTCTTTGCAGGGAGCCAGGGGCGCAGCAGGCAAGGGGCGCAAGACCTCACCCTCGACGCAAAAGCGCACCGAGCGCGTCAGATTCCGCTGGCGAACCAGCTCGTGCAGGAAGCGGTCGTAAGCAACTCGACTGGCAAATTCACGACTGCCTCGGACGCGCAAGGCTTGATCGACGGCCTCTTTAAACCGGTAGTGGGACTGTTCCACATCCCCATTCTCATGAGCCACCCCAGTATTGTTCCAGGTCGGTTGCATGCCGTAGTGGGCCATGAGCGCATCGTACCGCTTCGTCCAGTCTTCCTGTCCAGACTTGTCCAGGTGACGCACCGCTGCGCTGAGATGATCGGTGCGGTGTTGCTGGGGTACTCCGCCCAGCTGCCACAGTGCTTTTTCGATGCCCTCGGCCAGAGCCCGCGATCGGTTTCGCTGAAGCAGATGCTGACCGCTTCCGCATTGGAGTACGTCAGTACAAAATGATACACCAGGTGCGGGAACGGCGAGCCTGCAATGGTGACGCCCAGATCAGCCATGTGGGTGAAATCCGATTGCGCTCGCTCGCCTGGGAGGTGTCGTTGTTCAAAGATCACCTCCTGTTCGGGTCCATGCAACGCTCGCCACCGGGCGATGTGACGCTGCAACGTGCGGACTTGTAGGGCTTGATAGCGCCCAGGATGACGTTCACAGAGCAAGGCAAAGAGCGTTTTGCCTTGCAGCGCTGGATCACGTTCCAGCTGAGAGACCACCCAGGGCCAATCCTCCTCAAATGGGTTGATGCGGGTCTGCCAGTCGTGCGGAGTTTTGAGATAACTGGGCAGTTGTCGGACTTGCTCATACTTGCGAGCCGTGCGTTCGCTCATGCCAGCACGAGCAGCAGCCACTCGTTGGGAAGTACCTTTGCGTCTTTCTTGCATAGAGAGCTTGACCTCGGTATCTTTCTTCATATGACACCCTTTCGTGTTTTGTGTGATAGGTGTCATGCTAGGTCATCGACTGGACACGTGTCCAGCTTGATGACCTGTTGGCTATCCTCCCACCCCCTGCGTGGGGGAGCCTGCTTCCTGTTGGTGTGTCTAGACAGCCTGTCTAGGTGTTGCGTGAGGACACTGCTCACAGGCCACAAAGGGGGGCACGTCATGGTAGAGTTGGTGCAACGCGTGCTGTCCTTTCGCGTCCAGGGCCAAGGCGACAGGAGCACCGTCTCGTTGCGTCCAGCTTCCCCGTTTGACCGGCAGCAACCCCATCGATGGCCCCATGCACAGTGGTCTCAGACACATTGTGCATCTGGGCAAAGGGCAACAATGGCACCAGGTGCCTGGGAAGCAGGCCAGCCATTCGCTCTCGTGGGGAGGTGACCCGATGCGCCCCCAACGCTTTTGGCTTCTCCAGCAAGCGCTGGACCTGCGCTTCAAGAGCCTGGATCCGACCTTCCAACTCGGCAATCCGTTGCTCCTGCAGGGATTCCAGCTGTCCAGACACCTGTCCACGCAGAAAGGCGTCCAGGTCCTTGATCGCAATCTCGCACCGATTGGGTTGGGGAAAGTGGGCTGCCAGCAGGCCTTTGTGAATGGCTCGCCGGATCGTTTTGTCACTTTTGCCGCTGTGGCGGGCTGCCTCCATGATCGTGAGATAGTCCATCTCTGGCGCGTTCCTTTCGCTCTCGCTTCACGATTGTTCCCTTCGGCTCTCTCTAGGGCTAGGTGTCTAGACAGGATGTCCAGGCAAGAGAGCAGTGACACAGTGGACGTCCTGTGACGCTAGACGGAGTCGACTTTCAAGTCGGGGAAGCTGCTCGTCGTCGTTTCGGGGTGCTGACCATTCCTCTCACCGGCAATTCTCATTGTCAGTAGCCTGCGCATTGACTGACTCGACCTTAGATCTTCCCTTGAACCGCGTGGTTGCCTCGCCAATAATGTAACCCGAAGCTTGTTTCTACAGAGAATACCGGTGGATGGACCACTCCAGAGTAAGATTTCTCATGAGGCACCTGCTCGCCTTTTAGGATAAGATTTTTCCATCAGGCAATGCGGCCTGTTGGTAATGGTCGTCAGCTCCTTCCTCGTCATCGGCAATTCTCATTGTCAGCACCTACCCATTACTATTATCGTTCAACAAAAGACAGCGTTTTGCGAACAAAGCGCGCCAAGCGTTGTCGGAGGGTAGTATTCCACCGTTCCAGCACGCGCCGTTTCACCGGTTTCCTTTCCGGCAGCCGTTTGCTGGTTTTCTGGGATCACCGCCTGATAGGCACTCCAGAAATCCGTGAAACAGTGGCCTGCACGAGCTTGCTGGTGGAATAGCCTCCCACAGGCGACAGGTACTTTGGCTTCGGTCTCCGATCTCATAAGCGACCTGTGCTGGCTACTTCGGTTATCCGTTCTAAAATAAGCCAATCTTCGCTCGCTTCTTTCAAAATATTATCAAATGAGCAACCATGAAATAGCTGTATTAATGTACTAAACAAGCATTCACTTTTTTCGGAGTTACGCTGGAATCACTCACTTTTTTCAGAGTTAGCGTGGAATATTTCGGATTTTCAAATCGGCATTTTAATCACTTCGTGCTTATTTCATTTCGGTATTACAATGGAATTCACACTGATAGGCGCGTTGCAAACACAGAGACTATCTGTGCTAGAGGAAAATGAATGAAGGGTACAGAGCAGCAGAAAGACAACGCAAGGAGAACGAGACATGACAAGCCAACCAACGATCGATCAGGCGAAAACCGAAGCCTTTCTAGGCAAGGTGCTCAGCGATATCAGTGGCATGACCACCTCGCTCTCGGGCCACGGCGAGGGGCTTGGCACCGTGGGGCTGCCGGAAGGGAAGTTGCGGGAGCTCTCTCTGGAGGCGGGCTTCAGCAACGTGCGGCGGGTGCCACTGGAGAACCCCTTCAATACCCTCTACGAGATTCAGCCGTAGGAGTGCCACCCACGGTGGGATCTGCCGCTGGTCGTGGATCTCGGGAACTGGCTCGTTTGTTGTATCTGTTGTGGTTTTCAAGGATACTAGCTGATAGTATCCTTGATTGAGCCGAATACGCAAGCAAAATTGGAAGTAGAGTAGACAATTTTTTCTAAGGCAAGGTTCAATTTGGACGTATCGAACTTAACAGTTTGAACAGTCCCAAATCAATTTCTTACCATATCAGAAGCGGTCCGGACAGCTATTGAGCTACGTGAAACTGTCAAGTGTATTTGAACTATGCCTAAAGTGTTTTTGCTAAAGGACCCCTCTTAACATACTGGCCTAAGATACTTTTAACTCGTGGGTAATGTTTGAGTCCATCCTCTTCCAACTGGCGTACGGCAATTTTTACTCTGGTAAGTAACTCATCTTCATGTAACAACTGCTGCCTTTCGATACTCTGTTTCACCACAATTTCAACACGCTGATATCGACTCAACACTAATGGGGGAACATCAACTCTTTCACCAATAGCATATCGTGTTACTGGTTGACCAAGATTTACAAGCTCTTCCGCCATGACTTTTACTTTTGCAATGAGTTCGTCTTCATCTAGCCGAGATTGTGATCTGATGTAGGCGTGATGGAGACCAACCCTCTTTTCTAACAGTTCTCTCACTCGCGGATAGCACTTTAAGGTCGATGGAGATGTACCGATCATATCACAAATAGCATTTTGGGTAACCCGGTAGTGACATAGGTATTTCCTTTCTTTCCAACTACACATATTCCTCATGTATCTATTGCAGCGTCTGGAGTGCTTCGTCGACATGTCTCTTCGAGGTGAATTGCGAGAAGAAGATGCGACGGACAATTCCCTGTCTGTCGATGATGTACGTCACACGCCCCGGCAGCCCGAAAGCTGTGGGAACTCCATGACGCTTTCTGATTACGCCGTCCACGTCGCTCAACAGGATGAAGGGGAGTTGGTGCTCTTTGGCGAACTGCCGATGTGACTCCACCGAATCGGAGCTGACCCCAATTACTTCCGCTCCAGCGTCTTTGAAGACCTCGTAGTTGTCCCGAAATGCGCACGCCTCTTCAGTACAGAGGGAAGTATTATCCTTCGGATAGAAATACAGCACGATACGTTTCTTACCGAGAAAATCCCCAAGGCTTACTGGCGCACCTGATTGGGAGAGGAGCGTAAAGTCTGGGGCCTTGTCGCCTACCTGCACCTTGCCTTTCGCTGGTTGTGTCTGGTCGTCATGCATACTCATAGCGTATCCACCTCTGTCCGTGATTCCTTACAATAGAAACAATAGAAAGTGCATTTATTACGCGCTGCACTGTACAGTTGGTACCGGGATCAAACGCGTGGTGGCATCAGGATGTAGCACTTTATTGTTGAGCGTCCCAGTGTCAACCACCACATTTTCTCCATTGAAGGAGAGCGCGAAGCGATCCAGGCTCCTTGGTGCAGGGCCATCCAGGTATTCACCGTCAACATTATAGTGAGAGCCGTGACAGGGACATTTGAAGCTCACGCAGTCATCGCGAAACGGGACCGTACAACCCAGGTGAACACATCGTTGATATAACGCAATCCAGTGCGAGCCATCATTATCTTTGACGACAGTCTCCGCGATCAACTGGTCCTCAAACGCCGTTCCCTTTAATAAGAACTCGGTATCATTCGCCATGTGTACTACATAGGTTTTAGCTGGCTGGCGATAGAATATGCCCGCTTGATTGATCTTGAAATCGGCTGGTCGGGCGGCCGGAAAATCCGTTTTTTGGCCAATGGTCAAGGAAGCGCCAAACTGGCCGGCCAGGTTCGGGTAGAGCATGGCGAGTGCGCCAGCCACGCTTGCGGTTGAAGACAGCCCCCAGACAGCGAACAGAGATCGACGAAGGAATCGTCGACGCGACAATCGCTGTTTTGCGATTTCAGCAGCTTCGGCCCCTCCGCCGTGCAAAACTTCATATTGCTGTGGTGTGATAGGTGGTGTATTAAAACTCATAATGATCCATTTCTACAAGATGCTCTGCATATGCACTAGTGAAATCCATACCAGCGCTGTCGCCGCTGCCACTCAAGGTTGTCAAAGCCGTCATTGCTGTTGAAGCCCCAGCGCAAGGATGTACTATCGAGCGCAACCAGCACGGCAAAAAAGATGATTAACTCCATCAAGTCCTCCTTTTAGGACGCGTATAGCCTGAGATGACTTCTAGCTAACTGTCACAATAAAAGATATACCTTGTTGGGAGCAGAAGGACATCGACAAAATAGTGTAATTCCATCTCTCATTGTACCGTGAGCACTCTAGACCGAATTACCTAGCCTGCGCCACTTCGCTTGCGTCGCTAGCATCAATAAGACGGTGCTGCGACGGCATGTGCCCGTCCTAGATGCCCACATCGAGCGCCAGAGCACGGACCTGCGGCACCAACGCCGGTCGGAACGAGCGATAGAGCTCGCGCACGGCGTCGAAGCTCGGGAGAGCAGCAGCGTGAGCGCCATCTCGACGTGTGCCTTGGAGGTCGTCGCCGCCAGATGCAGCACGCCACGAGGTACTCGACGGTTATCGAGCGAGAAATACCACGCCTGCGATGAGCACAAGCGCTGCCAGGGCCGTGGTGAGCAGCCCACCCAGCCTCGTTTTGCGCGGCTCGGCGCGCAGATGCAGAATACCTTGTCGCACCAGGGTGTAGGCCGCCAACGCCCCAACGAAGAAGACTCCGTCCGCCGGCCCGTGACCCACGACCGCCACCAGCACCCCCAGCCCCAGGCTCAAGGCGAGCATCGACTCCAGCAGCTGTGTGGGGATACGGCGCGCTCCCACGCGTTGATCGGATGACCACACGCCCCAGCGGGACGCAGTAGGCGGCCCCCCGCAGCAGCCTGCGAAGAAGCATCCCACCCTGCCCACAGCCATTGCGACCAGCAGACCCGGAGCCGTCACGTCGAGAAAGACTCCTGCCGGCACGTCAAGCACCACGAGTAGGATCGCAGGCCAACCGCACGATGGTCACCGGCAATCACCAGGGACTGGAGCGCCAGCGCGACAGCGATGCCCAGCGTTACCATCACTCCCCAAATGCCAGGAAAGATCCCCGGCACCCGGGCGAAAGGGGTCGGGCACGTTCTCACATGTTCGGCTGACTTCGCGGACGGCGCCCACCTGCGCCAAAACCGGGCGGCTGGATGCAGCGGACCAGTTGGAGAGGTCGCGTTGCCTTGCTCCCTTGGCCCACGTGCAGCGTGAGCGGACCCCAGCATGCGCGCTGTCACGACCTACTCGCCAGGATTGATGCCGCGGACACGAGCCGTGAGTGAGATCGGGCCACTACCGGGGACGACCTCCTCAATTGTCTCGTCCTGGGCGAACCGATCGCCAGGCGAGAGCCGCCCCTTCACATCAATGCGGCGCCCAGAAAACCTGACCGTGACTGGATAGGACCCCGTATGCGGGGCAGGATCAAACCAGTACGTCACCGCCAGTATCTGCTGCGTCGCACTCTCCAGCAAAGACGTGAATCCACTACCCGTAAGGGTCGGAGTATTCGACTGGACGGCATCAATACGCGGCACCACATCTACCGCTGGACGCATACGTGCCGCAGATCTACGTGTCATGCTCATCTTCTCCTCTTGCTTTCTCTTCGCCCCAAATATTACAGTCACTCCACATCGACCCAAGCGACTACGTGGACGACCTCGCAAACAGGTTACGAGGTCGTCCACCAGTTGCCGAGCTGCTCGTGTTCATTTGCGTGCTCTCATCGAACCCGCTGCCGATAGACAAGGCGCGGGCCACTGCTCTAGCCCGTGCGGTGCGTCGTCGGGAGCTGCTCGTCTCGCCTTCATTTACTGCTGAAGTGGGGGAGTACGAATTGCGCAACGGCGTGCCCAAGCTCGAGGCCTGCCTCGTGATCGAGCCGAGTGTGCTGTCCCGCGTAGATCCGGCTCAGGCCGGCCTCCGTCGCCACGTCGTTGTAGCTGGCAAAGGTCCGAACGACGCCTGGTAGAACGTCGGAGGTGATCTGGATTTGATCCTGTTTACCGAAGAAGGCGGACAGCACGGTCGCTCCTGCCGCGCTAATAGTGCTATGGGCGCCTGGATAAGAGGGATCAGCTGCGGTGACGGCGAGCGGCGTCCAGGTCGTGTCGCCGACCGTCGCCGGATTCCCGTCGGTGACGGCCAGGCGGATGGCCGTGATCGGCCTCCAGAGCTGGTAGTGATACTTGGCATCATAGAAGGCGATGGCGCTGTCGGCGAAGGATAGGTTGAGCACCGCGAACAGGCGCGCGGTGGTCTCCAGGTTCGTGTGATGCGCCAGCGCGGCGTTCTCGGCGATCTCATTCCAGGTGTTCCAGATCGGCCCCGCCCAGAACTTTGCGATCACGGTCTGGTCAGACGTCCGCGTCGTGCTGGTGTTTTGACCCAGGCTCTTCACCTCGTTGATGGCTTGTGCATAAGCCTGGCTGGTCAACGCGGGGGGCGGCCCAGGGCGGAACTGCGCCGCGTTGTTCAGCACAAAGGGGGTCACGTTTCCCCAGTTGGTGAAAACAGGTGCCGGGAACTTCGGCGGCGTGGGTTGGTAGTTGCCCGGCTGGTTGCCCGGTACAAAGGGCTGGGGCGTGGCGGCGGAACCGTCATTGGCGCGGATGGCGATCAAGCGTGCGGCGACGGCCTGGCCGACCTGGATTCCCTGCTGTTTGCCCGCTCCGTTTGGGATCGTGGCGAGCTCGCCGGCGAGCTGCTGATCGAGCGCCGCCTTCCACTTGGGGTAGAGCGCCGTCAGGGTGTCATGACCGGCCGTGGCTGCTGCTGCGTCGGCCCGCGCGCTGCGCGGAGAGTTTACCGAGAAGACATAGGCAGGGGCGTCCCGGGTGATGGAGACGACGGCGTCGTAGATCGCCGCGTGCAGCATGGCATAGCTGCGCGTCGGGTGAACGGTGGCCGGCTGAGCGCCGGGCGTTTTGACGATCTCGAGCAGCTCCTTATTCCAGGCGATGACGATGGCGCCAGAGCCACTGGAGCCGTTCGCGGCGGCGTTGCTGCTCGTGCCGGTCGCCAGTGCGGATGAAAGGACCAACGCAGTGATCAGTGAACCGATCACCAAGAAAATGCCAATGGAGCTTGCCAAGATCAACTTATTCTTCTTCTTCATATCTGCGTTCTCCTTCTGACTGACTCACTACTCAGGAATTGGGTTGTCACCGTATTCATCAAAAACCTCATGAAATAGTTCCTCATTCCGTTCTTGGTCAAGTGTGACCATCGTGTGATGTTACGTTTGTTGCAAGAGACGTCCCGACAAGGGACACATGACTTATAGCATGAGTGGAGGCAGGGAGCCATCGACAGAATCGTGTAATTTTTCCCTTGTATTGCCCTGGCATCGCCTAGACAAAATTACCTACCTCTGTAGACAAGTTCATAAAGAGCAGTCGTCAGTAATGAAGCAAAAAGCAGTTGAAAATGGGGCTGGGCAGAGGTTACCAGATACTGTAACCTCCGGCGAATCTACCTATGAAAGGACAGTGCCGTACGGCGTCCTTCATTAATAGAAGCTCCTGGTATCAGACCGCAAAATCGTTCAAACCAGCCTTCTGCTAGTGGTTATCACTTTGACAATGGAGTCATGAAGGTGATTTTGCCTCTAACACTGGGAGCTGCCGCAATCATGCAAAGATACTCATTCTCTATCATCCGAGTGATCAACGATCATACAGAAAGCAGATCAACCAATGGATACCCAGGTTACACATAGGTACCAGCGCAACTCTGACGATCAAGGTCCGGATCGATGGCAGCACCCTCATAATCCAAGCAATGGCGACAACACCAATGGCAAAGATCCACGGAAGAAAGGGACTTACCCATTGAGGGTTCTCCTTGTCATAATTGCCCTGCTATCAGTGCTGGCAGCCGGGTCCCTCTTTCTCAACCCTCAGGGATCAAATATGAATGGTCAACCAGTCGGCGAGCTTCCATACAGCTCGTTTTACCAGCAAGTCATGATTGGCAATGTCAAGGATGCCACTTTCCAGGGACAGGATGTCACTGGTGACTTCAAGAACGCTCTCTCTTTGACCGATGCCAATGGTACCCCCGAACTTACGACCCAGTATCACCTGACGCAGATACCCAACGGCGACCCTAATCTTATCACCTTGCTGAACGCGTATCACGTGCAGTACCAGGCGAAGCCTGTGGCCGATCATAATGTCTTACTGAACATTTTAGTCAGCTTCCTCCTTTTCATTTTAGTGTTCGGCGTCATCTTCTTTATTAGTCGTCGGGCCACACAGAGCCAGCAGAACGTCTTCAGCTTCGGGAAGACCCGCGCCAAAGTTATGCCAGGAGATAGGCCAAGCACCACCTTTGCCGATGTGGCAGGCGTCGATGAGGCGAAATACGATCTTGTCGAGGTAGTTGAATTTCTGAAGACACCGCAGAAGTTCCAGCGCCTGGGTGGAAAGATTCCGCGTGGTGTGCTGCTGGTAGGCCCTCCGGGAACCGGTAAGACCCTGCTGGCGCGTGCCGTGGCCGGCGAGGCGGGCGTGCCATTCTTCTCAATGAGCGGCTCGGAATTCGTCGAAGTACTGGTCGGTGTCGGTGCCAGCCGTGTGCGCGATCTCTTCGACCAGGCCAAGAAAGCGGCTCCCAGCATCATCTTCATCGATGAGATCGATGCCGTCGGTCGCCAGCGAGGGACCAGCATCAATAGCAACGACGAGCGCGAGCAGACTTTGAACCAGTTGCTGGTCGAGATGGATGGCTTTGATACGCGTCAGGCTGTCGTGGTTATTGCCGCCACAAACAGGCCCGATGGCCTCGACAAGGCCCTCTTACGCCCGGGACGCTTCGACCGCCGCGTGGTCGTGGAACGGCCCGACTGGAATGGCCGCCTGGCCATTCTCAAGATTCACACGCGCGGCGTGCCACTGGCACAAGATGTAGACCTGATTACGATAGCACGTGCCACCCCTGGGATGGTTGGCGCCGACATTGCCAATCTCGTCAACGAAGCGGCTCTGCTGGCAGCACGCCGCAATCTGATCGCGGTGACACAGAACTGCTTTGATGCTGCCCTGGACAAGATTCTCATTGGCGCAGAGCGTCCTCTGGTGTTGAGTGAAGCGGATCTGAATGTGGTTGCATACCATGAAAGCGGTCATGCGCTGACTGGTTTGCTGCAAGAGGATGTGGATCCGGTGACGAAGGTAACGATCGTGCCGCGTGGCCAGGCGCTTGGCGTGACACAGTATACGCCACTGGATGACCGTTACAACTACTCGAAAGAGTACCTGGAAGCGCAATTGGTGACAGCCCTGGGTGGTCGTGCTGCTGAGCAAGTGGCCATTGGGCGCATCACGACCGGTGCTGAAAACGATCTGCATCACGTCACCGCGATTGCGCGTCAGATGGTTACACACTGGGGCATGAGCGAACGGCTCGGCACAATCTCCTTTAGCGATCGCGATGACCCATTTGCGGGCACTGTCTTAGCGACTGGCTCTCGCGAATATAGCGAGCAGACGGCAAGCATCATCGATGAAGAAGTGAATAGCATTGTGAAATCGGCATATGATCGTGCTGTCAATCTGTTGACTGCGCACCGTGAGACGCTGGATGGCATCGCTCGTTCACTGCGCTTGCATGAAACGCTCGATGCCAGACAACTGCGCGCGATTATAGAGGATACCAGCGTGGCGCATACTGGACCCCTTTAGCTTTAGCCTGTACAAATACTCACGTTACTTTGGTAATCTCCGTCTAAGCGATGAAGGAAAGAGAATATGACGCAGAAAGATTACATCCTAAGAATTGCTGAAGATGTTGGCCGGGTTTTAGCCCAAATTATCTATCACAAAGAAATTCATGATTATCAAGGTTCCCTCTCCTTGATAGACGAGTTATTCAAACAGACAGTGGGAGCGAGTTCTGGCTTTATTCATGCCATCTCAGAAGAGACCTTGTTAGCGATGCTCACCTTACTTGGTGTATTGAACATAGAGAAGGCTCTTCTGATTGCAACGCTCCTCAAAGCAGAAGGTGACATCTATGAAGATCAAGGCAATCCCGAGACAGCCTATGATAGCTACCTCAAATCTCTCAACCTGTTTCTCGAGATCTTGCTGTGCGATGACAATCTGCACGACTCACGCGTATCCTCGGAAGTAGAAGACCTTCTGGGCAAACTGGAAGCATACGAGCTACCATTGAATACCAGGCGTCTCCTTTTCAAGCTCTATGTTTGCACTTTTGTAAGGGGGGATGGTAGGAAGGGATCCCATGTGGTGTCAAGAAGGTGATGATCAACCCTTGAGACCACGGAGGTGACCCATGCCTGTATTTTGAACAAAGATGAGAGTAATAGAAGAAAGCATACATCATCATGAGTAAGGTAGACAAGTTAGCAAACCAACCGATCAGCGATGCTTTGATCGATGAACTAACAGACCTCCTTTATGAAGCCACAATCAGGAGCAGTACCCCGCGTAAGGATATCAAGAGAATCGTGGGCGATTTCCTGGAAGCCTATGTAGATGCGGACACAGTACTCTGCAGTGTTTGTACAGAGACCAAAACTATCTACGTCAGGCAACAATGGCTGAGAGTGTGGCAGCAGGTAGTGAGGCGGATCGAACAACAGGAATCAGCAAACGGGTCTATTCTCTAGTTGAGTGGGACGACACGCATCCTCTCAAACTTTTTTCGGAATGATTATGAACCAGGAGTATATCCTGTCAACTCAACATAGCCTTCACCCTGCACAACTTGTCCTGCGCTCTGCCCCTGAATGCTCACAGCACCTTCCCAGTAGCTATTGCCCGTAGATTGGTACACCACAAGCTCCTGGCCTATCAATCCTGGCGTGAGCGTCAACGAGGCCTGAAATTGCTGATTGTTTACCTCGAGATGCCAGCCAGATGGATAGTGTACGCCAGTCGCTGGACTTTTCCAGTGATCGAGCACATCCACACGTAGGGCACCAGGCGGTAGCAGGTGGACATCCGCCTGTGGTCCAACATACTCAACATAGGTGGAGATAGTTTTGCCCGTTGCATCACGAATGAGGTACAGCATCATCTCTGTGTCATTGTTGAGCTGAATGCTGAACCAATCCCAGCCACCTCCACCAAGCGTGAGGAAGTTGCCCCATTGATGATCCATCCAGACCACGCCATTCACCTGTAATGTCTGATTATGATCGATCAGGCGGCCAGAGAGCGCCATTCTCGTGCGCGAGTAGTAATAGGAGAAACCACCCAGACCATAGGTGATCAGGCCATTTCCATTGTGTAGGACAGCTGGCTTGAGGCCAAGCACGTCAGCGTGTAGGGTATAGTTTGCCATCTCTGCCGACAGGTGGTCCAACCCATTCACTCCCTGTATCGACCAATCGCCAATGGAGACACGAATGCCGCTCGTTGATGTGCCATTCGGTATGACAGCACCTGGTTCGATCAGGCGACGCTGATCGAAATGGAATTCGCCTCGTGTGACATCACTGATGGCAAAGTGCGCGGCATAGAATGGCGGGAGATCACTCCGTAAGGCCTGGAAGAAAACCAGTTCAAACCCGTAATGGTGTGCCTTCCCATCCGGTGTTACTGCGTTAATGTGACCTGTGTAATACCACCACTCGTTCAGGTCGCGGTGTGCGGCTTCATCCTGCGGAAAGCGCACAGGTGGCAGCGGTTGTGCCTGAGGAGTCGTGTTTACCACGGGTAATTGCCCAGCAGTTGTGACGATACCTGGAAAGCCACAGGAAGCAAGAACCAGTGGCAGGAATAGAATCAGGCTCCAGAGGCGGACGCAATTGCCTGGATAGTGCATGAGAGCAGTGTCCCTACGTTTGTTCATTGCTTGCCTCCTATTTTGGCATCCTTCAGTACCTCATCTTTTGTGGCTTGTGTTATAAATACCTCGGGCTCTCCCGCATCCATATACTCTGCAAGGGTAGGCGGATGACTTTGAACCCCTACAACAGGAAGCCACCAATTCAAGTTACCGAGGAGTCGCATCGTAGCAGGAACAAGTAGAGCGCGCACGAAAGTAGCATCGAGTAAGACAGCCAGGGCCATGCCCAGGCCAAGTGCCTTGACCAGGATGACATCGGCAGTGGCAAAAGCGGCGCTCACTACAATCACGATCAAGGCTGCGCTAGTAATAATGCCGCCGCTCCGTTGCAACCCCAGTGCGACGGCACGGGTGTTGTCGCCGGTTTGCCAGAAAGCTTCTTGCACCCGCGAGAGCAAAAACACTTCGTAGTCCATCGAGAGTCCGAACAGTGCGAAGAAGAGCAGGATAGGACTCGATGCTTCAACGAAACCGAGGGGCGTAAAGCCGAGTACCTGGTGCAAAAAGCCGTTCTGGAAGATGACGACGAGCGCGCCATAACTTGCCAGGACGGAAAGCGTATTCATCAAGATAGCCTTCAGGGGCAACACGAGTGACCGGAACAGGAGCAAAAGGACAAGATAGGTGGTGAGAGCCACAATCAGCACGGCCTTTGGGAAGTCCGTATAGAGCGAGTTGACGTAGTCAATATCTCCGGCCGTTCCACCATCGACAAGAATGGTGATACCACCTCCTGGCGGTGTATTCCGAATCGCCTGCACCAACGCTTGTGAACGCTGATCGAGCATCCCATACTTACTGATAACTAGCATATCCATAGTATTTCCTGCAACCGATGCGTTGACCAGTGCGGACAGGTAGGGATCCGCAATCAGCTGGGGATGTGTATAGAGTAACTCATATTGGTCGAGCGTGAACCGTGGGTCAGCGCTGACGATACTGTCTACCCGTGCAACACGCGGATCGGCCTGAATGCGCTGTACATAGGCATAGAGCTTGCGGATGTTATCAGCAGACAGGACATCACCCTTAGTCTGTACAGCTATGAGAACAGGCGTTGTCTCGCGATCATTGAACCGCCTGGCTAACAGGTCGAATGCCGCTCGTGATGGCACATCTGCGGGAAGAATGGAGGCATCGGGTGCCGAAAAGTGCACACCTAAAAAGGGCAATCCCAATGTGATTAACAACAAGAAGACAGGGATAAGCACCTGTACCGGGTAGCGCATCACAATGTGAGAGAGCCGGTACCAGAATCCGTGATGTTCAACCGGCCTTGATGTTGTATATGCTATGGCGGCGCTGCTGGCTTCTTCACGTTTCCAAAGATGCGGGATGCGCACCGGCAAAGCGTTTATCCTCGTGCCAATGATGGCAAGAGCAGCAGGTAACAATGTAATTGCGGCGAGTACTGCTAAAACGGCAACGAGGATGCCACCGTACCCTACTGAATGGAGCATATTGATACGGAAGAAAGTTAACCCCAGCAGGCCAATTGAGACGGTCAGGCCTGAGAATGTTACAGCACGCCCTGCCGTGGCAACGGTAATGGTTACAGCATCGTCAACACTGCGCCCGCGGGCTAGCTCCTCGCGGAAGCGACTCACCATGAACAGTGAGTAGTCTACGCCAAGTCCGAGACCAAACAGTGTTGTGATGTTCAGTACGAAAATGGAGAGTGTTGTGAGATGCCCGAGGCCAAAGACGAGCGCCAGCGTCACGATGACAGCGCTTCCCCCCACTAAGGCGGGAAGGATTGCAGCAACGACCGAGCGAAATACGAGTAGTAGTGCAATAATGGCAAAGGGAAAAGCCAGGATTTCTGCACGACGGAGATCACGCTCACTGACTAGTTGAATGTCTGCGAAAAAGACAGGCCCCCCACCAATATGTGTTTGCAAATCTGGAACAGCCTGCAAGCGCCGCTCCAGTTCAGGCAGCAACTTAGGAGCGTTATCGGGATCAGCCTTGAGCAGTACATTCGCATAGGCGGCATGCCGATCTAAGGAGATCTGACGCGGATTATCGGTGAAACTTATTACACCTGAAACTTCCGACCAGCCGAGTACACGTGTAAGAGCTTGTTGTGTCTCTTGCGTAAATGCTGGACTATCAGCACTGTAACGCTGACTCGTAAAGATTACCTGAACGATTGTCGGGTTGAAGTGCAGCTTCTGGACTAGCAGATTAATCGCCTGTTCCGACTCGAAGTCGGGGCTGACGAAGCCGCCGGAATGCAGTACCTGGGTAGCCTGCGGAGCAAATGGCAAAGCAATCGCAATCATGACTATCCACACGCCTACGATCAGCCAGCGAAAGCGAGTGACTATCCTGCCTAAACGGAAGAACATGACAGGACCTTTCTTTTAGGAACGATCTCGCGCGGTAGAGACTATTTGAACATCAGGTGTTGAATGCCTATGGGCTACCTCGTGCTTGCTTGAAAGCGCAGGTAACGCGATCAATGCTGCCAGCACAACGAGCACACTACCAAGGATGAAAGGTGCGCCAGGGCCTCCAATCGCGAAGATGCTTCCCGCGGCCAATGGACCTATTACTCGTCCTAGCCCCGCGGCACCTTGTGCAAGACCCAGCGTTTCGCCTTGCTTCGTGGGTGGGCTGGCAAATGAGAGGAGTGCCGATACCATTGGCGCCACGGCTCCATCGCTTATACTAACTATGCCAAGGGCGACCAACAACAGCGCCAGGTTCGTACTCCATGAGAGTAATGCCAGCCCGGCAGCAAGCATTACTAAACCAGCAATCAACAGGCTACGTTCACCCCAACGCTTGACGAGTTGCCCGACCAGACCACCCTGCATGAGCACAATAACAACGCCTGCATACGTGAAGATGTACCCGTTTTGTATAGCTTTCCAGCCAAAGGAATGCTGTGTAAACAGCGGAAAGACTGCCTCCATGGCGGTAAAGGCAACTGTGAAGAGCAAGTTAATGACCACCAATCGTGCCACCACTGGATTCCGCAGTACCCGCCTCCATCCAGCAAGTACTCCCCCCATGCCATGATTGGTGAAAGGAACTGTAGGGACTGGAGCGGTGCTGGGTGGAATGGACGCTTGATCATTCCCCAGACTCGCGGCCATTGTGGTCGTCCGCACATGGCGTGTTTCCGGCAGGAAGCGCAGTACGAGCAAGGCATTGGCAAGCACAACGAACATTGCAACCCAGAAGGGTATGGCTGGCCCAAGAGGCACTAATAAGCCTCCTATAGCTGGCCCAACAACGAATCCCAACCCAATAGCTGCGCCGATAAGGCCCATACCTCGTGCTCGCCTCTCAACAGGGGTTACATCAGCAACTACCGCCTGTGCTGAGCCAATATTCGAGGCGCCAAGGCCGCCAATGAATCGTGCAACTAATAAGATTGCAAGTGAACCGGCCAGCGCCGAGAGCGCCAATGAAAGCGCCTCTATCAACAGCGAAGCGAGGATGACTGGTCGGCGACCGTACCGGTCAGAAAGGGTTCCCAGCACTGGCGTGAAGAAAAACTGCGCCAGAGCGTATATAGTAAGAACCAGCCCGACTCCGAATGCCCCTGCCCCCAGTTGCTCCGCCCAGAATGGGAGTAAGGGGAGGACGATACCAAAGCCTGCGAAGTCAATAAAAATGGTCAGCGCCATTAAGTATACTGGTGAACGTCTCGTTCGATTCATAACGTATGCACCTATCCCGTGCTTTTCAAAACTGCGTGCCTGGCATGCATGCCACAAGCATACAAACCGCACATAAAAAGTTTAGCGTTGTGTGGATGCTGGCTCTACCGCTTTCTCCTGAACGTTCAGTGCAGGATGCTTGCCTTTGAAGACATGAAAAAGCAACCAGAGCGAGGGCAAGAGCAAAGCCATACCAATACTAGTGCCAATAAGCAACGCCAGCAGTGTGGAAGGTGGACTGGCAGCATTGCTTATTGTCACAGCAACCGGGACCAGGTAAGGAAATTGCGACAATCCCCAGGAAGCAAAAATGAAGGCCGTTACGGTAAAGGCCAGAACACGAGCCAGGCGATAGCGCCTCAGTAATAACGAGGCGGCGGCTCCCAGTCCGATCAGAGCAGTAGCAATGATGAGGGGAAGAGCGTGATCGAGCGCGCCGTGCCACAAAAGTGGAGCCTGGAACGGTGACAGGATGAAGGCAACAACATCCAGTGCCAGCGTTATTGCGCCCGCGATAATGGCACGGCGGCGAAACGCCTCCACCAGTTCAGGCTCATTGCTGTTCTGAGCCTCTACTATGAGATTAACGGCCGCGAGAACGGCGCAGAGCGAGAGCGCTAAAGCGCCGATAGTCAGTGCGAAAGGTGTCGTCCAGCCGGCCAATAGATCGGTCTGAACAACACCTCCCTGGACGCGAACCTGGCCGCTGGCCACTGCCGCAGCGGCTGCACCGAAGAAGAAAGGTGTTATGGTGCTGGCGGTACTGAACACGCGGCCCCAGATCCTACGCGAGGTCGTGGCATCATCAGCCTGGGCACGAAACATAAAGGCTGCTCCACGCATCACGATGCCTATCACCGCCAGGGTGAAGGGCACAAAGAGCGCTATTGAGAGTACTGAAAAGGCAGGTGGGAAGGCCGTGAAGAGTCCCACGATCAAGAAAATCAGCCAGACGTGATTCGCCTCCCAGACTGGCCCTAATGCCTGCCCGATCAAACGGCGTTGACGTTCTGCCTGGGGACCAAAGGCAAAGAAGTCCCAGATGCCGCCCCCAAAGTCCGCCCCACCAAGGACAGCATAGACGATCAGCGAAAGCCAGAGGATAATCAGTATCGTGTAGGTTAATATCATTTTGTGCCGATCCTTTCTTCCCTGCTACTACTCACGAGTACAGGCCACTCCTGCTTGGGCAGCGGTGAACGCGCCAGGCGCAGCAGCAGCATGGTCAAGGTGATCGCTAGCACCACGTAGATGCCGGAGAAAATCGCAAAGCTGATATTCAGTCCTGGAGCGGTCGTCACCGCGTTCTGTGTGCGCAAGAAGTTATAGATGACCCAAGGTTGGCGTCCTAGTTCGGTAACCATCCAGCCAAGTTCTATCGCAACGAAGGCAAGCGGGCCGGCCAGGACGATCCCCCACAGCAACAGGCGATTCTCAGGTACAACCCGTTTGCGTCTGAAGTAGAGCAACCAGAACACTCCTCCGATGAGCAATGCGAAGAAACCGCTGCCAACCATGCCATCAAAGGAGGGATGGACAAACGTAGGATCAGGCCGATCTTGAGGTGCATAAGCGTCAAGCCCGAGAATGGTTGCATTGGGATTCTCACGAGCTAGAATGCTCAACCCATCAGGAATTTCAAGGGCATACAGAACCTGGCCCGTCTTGAGGTCAACAATACCACCGACCTTGATAGGGGCGCCTTTCTGTGTATGGAAAACCCCCTCCATCGCTGCTAACTTTGCAGGTTGGAGATCCGCAAGTGAACGGGCACTCAGATCACCGCTGAAAATCTGGAAGGGGATAGCGATTGCGCCCAGCGCCATTGCCAGCAAGAGACCTTTCCGGTAGTACGATTCGTGCTTGCCTCTCAGTATCTGTATGGCGTAGACAGAAGCAACGCCGAAGCCGGTTGCCACATACGCTGCCAGGAGCATATGGGTCGTCTCATACGGGGTGCTCGGATTAAAGATAGCCTGTAAGGGATTGATACCTGTCACCTGCCCATGTGTAATCTGGAAACCGGTTGGCGTATTCATCCAGGAGTTGGCGCTGACGATGAACCACGCCGAAGCAGCTCCACTGATCCAGAGAGGAAAGGAGCAGAGCCAATGCGCGCGCGGCGAGAGACGCTCCCAACCATACAAGTAGAGACCCAGAAAGATCGCCTCTATAAAGAAGGCGAAACCCTCCATGGCAAAAGGTAAGCCGATGATAGAGCCAGAAAACTTGGTAAAGGTCGGCCAGAGCAGGCCGATTTCAAACGAGAGAATGGTGCCGGAAACCGCGCCGATGGCGAAGAGCAGAGCAAAGGCTTTCGTCCAGCGGCGGGTAAGCGTCATCCAGATAGCATCTTTGCGCCAGAGAGCGAGTCCTTCGGCAATACAAAGAAGCAACGGCAGTCCAACTCCCAAGGAAGCAAAGATGATATGGAAAGCGAGCGATGTGCCCATCTGAGCCCGCGCAGCTAATAGATCAGACATGTAGAATGCTCCTTTATGTATATGAGATTAGTGATATCCAACGTGGGAACGTATTTTCTTCAGAGCTACCGCTTCGAGCTGGCGCACACGCTCACGTGATATACCCAGTTCTTTCCCGACTTCGAGCAAGGTGCGGCTCCGACCATCGCCTATACCGTAGCGCAGGGTAATGACCGCACGTTCACGCGGGGTAAGCGGCACCAGCGCTCGATGCAGTTCTTCTCCGAGGAGATGATTTGAGGCAGTTTCAGAGAGAGAAGAAGTCTCAGTATCTTCAAGTGTGTCAGCTAGCGTGTAACGGGCTTCATCGTCTATAGGCGCATCAAGAGAAACCGGTTGGTCAATGATGCCGAGCAGATTGATAACCTCGTCCAGGTCCAGATTACAAGCCTCAGCTATTTGTTCAGGCAGGGGATCAAGACCGTTCGCTTGTGAAAGCTGTGCTGCGACACGTCTAACTTTGCGTAAACGCGTTGCCACATGCTCGGGTAGGTGAATCAAGCGTGACTGATCGCCAGCGGCACGGCTCACGGCCTGGCGAATCCACCAGGTGGCATAGGTACCAAAATGGCAGCCGCGCCGGTAGTCAAATTTCTCTGCTGCGCGCATCAACCCCAGGTTTCCCTCCTGGATGAGATCTATGAGAGGGACGCCGGTACTCATGTATCGACGCGCGATAGTAATGACCAGGCGCAAATTTGACTCGATCAGCTTGCGACGCGCTAGTTCATTTCCAGCGGCGATCTGCCGAGCTAGATCAATCTCCTCATCAGGTGTAAGAAGACCAAGTCCACGAATGTCACGCAGGTAGCTATAAAAAGAATCTTCAGAGCCTATAGCCTGCCGGTAATTATTGGAGTGAGCGCTAGCATGCATAGAAAACAGATGTCGCATAAGTATATCCCTTTTTTCCAGAATTAGTTTAGAGCATTTTTTGTTATAGTGGCTGTTCGTCCGGGATGAAGCTAGAACATACGCAAGTGCTCTCACTCCAATAAGTGATATACCTCAATGGGTGTAGAAAAACATCGACAGAAATGTCTAATTCCTTCTCCTGATTGCTCTGGGTATCCATTAGACAGAATTACCTAGCTGTTGTGATCGTATGGCTCTTCCGCTTGGCAGAGGGAAGGCCGACAAGAATGGGAGAAGTAATCTGAAGACTTGGACTACTTCTCCAACTGTTTGCCATCATAGTTGGCTCTGACACACATTTGCTCCTGATGGAAAGAGATTGTAACCTGCTACGTATGTAACCTTGAGATACGAGTTCTGATGAGATCGCTCGTTTGATAGGAGACTATTGCTCCGATAATAGACACATATAGGGAGAATATTGAATGTTTCTAAAACGCTCTTTCGTGATTTCTCTTGGCTTCTTAATGGTAATGTTTCTCGCAGCCTGCGGTAGTTATGGATCTACCGGGGGTGGCTCTTATGGCAGCGGCAGTACCAATCCACCCGCGCCAACGACTGGCGGAAGCAATTCCTCTGCCGTGATTCAAACGGCAACCGTCACCGTAAAAGGTCAGTCAGAAACGGTGCTGACCAATGCACAAGGATTGACCCTGTACTACTTCACCGCTGATTCAGCGACGCAGTCAGCCGTATCTGGCAATTTAGCTCAGATATGGCATGCACAGCTCTTCACAGGGTCAGGTGGACCCACCAGCTCGACTTCTCTCACCGGGAAACTGAGCGTACAAACGGATGTAAATGGTAACCAGATCGAGTATAACGGTCATCCGCTCTACACCTTCTCAGGGGACACGGCCCCTGGTCAGACCAATGGTGAGGGCATTACCGGCATGTGGTTCGTGGCTACGCCCAATCTGGCTGTACAAGGCGGTGGATCGACGGGTAGTGGATACGGGAATTAGAACTCCTCGTGTGCTGGCCACTTGGGTGTGTTGCTAGCGATGTTGGGGCTCGGTTCAGTGGTTCTGATTGCATTTATCAGCATGAAAGCTCTATCGCGCTGGACGAGTGCAAAATACTTGTCCATTTCTTCCACTTCCCTATGGTCTTGTCATTGATCAGGTCATCGTGATGCACGAGGGTTTGCGGGTACTCGTCCGCTCGGTTGCCCCATCAGCAGTATGCCCGCTCTGTTCGGAACCTGCAACACGTATTCACA
>WNFY01003806.1_pt1 | contig 26468 bp, 23 predicted proteins | sample 5400091 | NCBI WGS metagenome assembly WNFY01 (sample SAMN13153364, study PRJNA577476) | soil metagenome | isolation source: 60 cm soil or saprolite under grassland replicate 1 | place: USA:California | collected 2016-06-15 | reverse complement strand
AAGGAAACACCAGTTCCATGCCCTGAAAGTACATCACCCGCTGAAAGTACCTATCCCCCTACCAGTATTTATCGGCACACTATGCCTTCCACTTAATAGTGCAACCAACGGGTTTCGTCTCGGGAACGGTAACTTCTCTATCGGCAATGATAGCATTCAGAGCCTCACGCGCATATTGATGTTTGACAGAGTGTTCATCTTCATAGTTGTCGTCGGGTGCGCCGTGATAGCGTAACTTGCCATCCGAGTCGAAGATAAACAATTCCGGGGTACGCTCTGCACCATAGGAGTGAGCGACGACCTGGCTTTCATCAAACAAATAGGGAAAGACAAATTTCTTTTCCACGGCACGCTTCGCCATATTCTCCATATTGTCAGCCGGGTAGCGCGAAACGTCATTTGAATTAATTGCCAGCATATGCACGCCCTGTGCATCGTAATCGTGCACAATCTGATTCAGTCTGTCTTCCCACGCCTGTGCATACGGACAATGATTGCAGGTAAATGTCACAATCAAGACTTTTGCGTTACTTAAAACCTGGCTGGCACTGTAAGTATTGCCATCGGTTGCAGGCAACGTAAAGTCAATCAGACTATCACCGCTTAGCAGGTTTGCCATCGTCTATCTCCTTTGTATATAGCAAAAATACGAGTCATCGGGATACAGATTGGCAGCTATACGACTGTCGCCTTCTGTAAAGCCGCCACAATCAGTTCGCGCGGAGGAAGAGGTGAGATACGCCCATCGGCACGCTGATACGCTCGACAGGTAAGACTCGGCTCAAAGATACCTTCGGGCATGGGAGCAATGTCCTGCCCGTTCACGCGAATGGTTGGCGAACCATAAAAATTATATAACCGTGCCTCGTCATCGGTCTTCACTTCGATGATCTTAACAGGCGCATCTACATCCTCTTCGGCCATGACTTCGTGCAGAAGTTCCAGTGCGCGTTCATGGCTGGGACAATCCGCGTAATAGAAAAACTCAATTCCTGGCATGTCTCTCCTGTATAACACGTCTCAGTAGCAAAGAATCACAACAAGGGTACAATTGATTCCCTCTAAATTGAGAACACAGGATAGCAGTTGAAACATTCCAATTCCGCTCGACATGCTGGTTAAATCAGAAATGTTGCGTTAGCCAGTGTCGTTACGAAAGCCACCTTCGTTCGCTCTATATCCAACATTGCTTCTTGCCAAAAATAATCCGATTCCATATACTACAAATGGTTATTTCCAGTGCATTGAGCATATCGTGACCGATTGGAGAAGTGTATGAGACGCTGTCCCAACTGTAATTATGAGAATGAGCAGACAAGCAGCTACTGCGAACGATGCGGCAATTTCCTCACTTCTTCTATGACCTATACAGACCCTGAAGAGGCTCGACCCACCTATCGAGCCTCGGGCGAAAATTCTACTCCACCATCATATGGATATCAACAACCGATCAGCGATTATCAATACCAGGCGCCAGCAGAATACGCTCAAGGGGCACAATTCGGCTATCAAGAGGCAACCCCACTACAAATCAAGCCTCGTACTCGTACGGTCGGAGAGATCATATTCAGCATTGTGCTCTATCTCTGGGGCGCTTTTTGCATGGTGTTCGGATTCGCGGGCGGTGTACTTAACCAGGCACCTTCTGGTATCGTCGGCCTTGCCTTTATTCTAGGCTGCTTGCTCGGAATCATTCTGCTCATCCCCATACTGATATTTCACAAAAGCTTCTATCTACGCTGGTGGGTACGACTTTTATTGGAGGCTGGCATCACAATCCTTGCTCTTGTGGCACTCTTTATTGGTGTGGGAATACTTGCAATGTCCATGCATTATACAAAAACGCCTTTGCAATATCTCATTTTAGGTAGCATACTTATGGTCTATGGATTTGTGGTGGCCGCGCTAGCAAACTGGTAACAGACTTCCCTCTCGACAGGCACACGTAGCAGGTCATTAACACAAGAACAGGAGGCATCATTTGGCAGAAGAAACTGCTCACGATCATTCTATAGCAGACAATGTTTATCCAAAAATCGCTGCCAAAGCTCGTTTACAGATAGATAAGGTCAGTGGTGAACCGATCTTGTTGTATCCTGAGGGCCTGCTAAAACTGAATACGACAGGTACGGCAATTCTGGCCTTATGCGATGGTCAACATAGCGTGCAAGAGATCGCCGTGGAGCTTGCCAGACGCTACAACTCAACGCCCGACGGAATTCGCAGCGATGTCAATGAATACCTGAATACGCTCTACAGGCATACACTTCTTGAGCTGCGCACGAAATAACAGGGGTAACAGATAGGTAAAAACAGGAAACGGGGGATATGTGCATGTTCAATTCTCAGTCCCAGACATCTCACTACCGTCCATTTGGACTTCTGGCGGAGTTAACCTATCGTTGCCCTTTACATTGCCCTTATTGCTCTAATCCTGTGCAGCTAACAAAACCGGGTGCAGAACTGACGACCGAAGAGTGGAAGCGAGTAATCAGCGAGGCAAGCGATATGGGAGTCGTGCACATCCTGTTTTCTGGCGGAGAACCTCTCCTCTATAAAGATTTAGCAGAACTTGTCGCTACCGCACGGGAAGCTGGCATGTACACCAATCTCATCACCAGTGGCCTCGGCCTGACCCGCGCCCGAGCAGAACAGTTACGAGATGCGGGCCTGGATAGCGTACAGATCAGCTTGCAAGCCGATGAGGTCTCCCTTGCCGATGCTATCGCGGGCACAAAAGCACACAGCAGAAAATTAGAAGCTGCACGCCTGGTAAGAGAACTGGACTTCCCTTTAACCATCAACGCGGTCCTGCATCGTGCAAATATCGACCGCCTTGAGAATATCATCGCGCTGGCCGAGCAACTCGATGCACAGCGTTTAGAGCTGGCAAACACCCAGTTCTACGGCTGGGCGTTTAAAAACAAAGAGGCCCTCTTGCCAACGCGTGCTCAGGTGCAGATCGCAGAGAGGATAGCAATGGCGGCTCAGAAACGGCTGCGCGGGAAGATGGAAGTGCTCTATATCTTACCCGACTACTATGGTACACGACCCAAGCCGTGTATGCATGGTTGGGGGCAGCGTTACCTCACGGTGAATCCATTCGGTGATGTTTTGCCGTGCCAGACAGCAGGAGAGATTCCTTCCCTGCACTTTGACAATATTCGTGCCCACTCACTACAGTGGATCTGGAACGAGTCGGATGCCTTCAATCGCTTTCGCGGTACCGAATGGATGCCTGAACCGTGCCGCAATTGCGATCAGCGCGAGAAAGACTTCGGCGGTTGTCGCTGCCAGGCCGCTTTGCTCACAGGTGACGCCGCCAATACCGATCCGGCGTGCGAACTTTCCCCCTATCGCCAGCGACTGGTAAGCGTCGTTGAGCGTGTGCAAGCTCTGGCTCAGGAATCTGCATTTGAGGTTCACAGTGGACTATCATCGCTACAATTCCGCATTAATCCGACAACGACGGCATCTATTGATTAAAGAGCCGTTGCAACGTTCTTTTATTGAGATTGAGCTGACTCACTACGTCGTCAACCCTGGTGATTTCCTGGTGAGCGATGATATAATCAAATGTTCTATGGTTTATACAAAGGAGATGATACCCATGAATCGATACATGCAAGAGAAATGGCCCTGGATTGAGGGCACGAATGGAATGCGCTTGCCGTTGCTAGAAATCCTCAGCGACGCTGACCTGGCGTTCAATCCTGGCGGACAGAATGTAACATTGGGCGCGCTATTTCGCGAGATGGGAGAGATCGAGCATTCGTACAATCAGTCGCTGAAAACTTTCAGGCAAGACTGGTCATATCGCAACACGGAAGCGGGTCTGGAGAGGAGCGTCTCCCGGCTCAAAGAATGGTTCCAGACACTGGATGAAGAGATGAAAGCAACCGTCTCCGCTCTATCGGACGAGGATTTGATGAAGACAGTTGATCGAGGCGGGTATTCTATGCCGGTTGAACTGCAACTCGATGTCTACCTTCAGGCGCTGCTGATTTTCTTTGGAAAGGCTACCGTCTATTTGAAGGTGATGAATAAGACATTGCCAAAGCAAATTCAGGAATATATTGGATAATGCATCTAACTTCATTTATCTCGCTTGCCACACTGACACTGAGTGATCCGATGAAGCCGATGCGATTTGTTGCCCGTTGGGTGACCAGGCCACGCCAAGCACATAACCAGATAGACTGTGATAGATATAGCCATTCACTCCGCTGGTGGCATCCCAGATGCGCACTGTATTTTCTGCATAATAATTAATACGGCTTCCTCCCGCTGAAGCGATGTAGCTGCCATCAGGTGACCAGACCACGGCGTGCAGTCCATCTGCATGCTCCCGGTAGATCAAGGTGGGTTTCCTGGAAGCGAAGTCCCAGATCTGTACAGTTTTATCATCGCTGCCTGAAGCGATGAGTGTGCCACCTGGTGACCAGGCCACGGCACGTACCGTCTGGAAATGGCCACGATAGACATTTTTGCTGAAGAACATACTACGCCTGGTTGTAGCGTCCCAGATGAGAACCATGGAATCATCGCCGGCTGAGACGATCCGTTTGCCGTCTGGTGACCAGCTCAGCGCGCGGACCCAGTCAGAGTGACTGTGAAAGGTGAAAAGATGATGACCATCGGCGGCATCCCACACTTTCACCGTTTTATCATCGCTGGCTGAAGCGATCCGTTTGCCATCGGGCGACCAGGCCACGGCACGTACCGCCTGGGAATGACCACGGCAAGTGAAGAGGCAGATTCCAGCATCAGCCTCCCAGACCTGTATAGTAGAATCACTGCTGGCTGAAGCGATATGTTTGCCATTGGGTGACCACGCCACGCCATTCACCCGATCGGCATGAGCTGTATAGGTAAAGAGATGATCTCCAGTGGCAGCCTCCCATACCTGGGCGGACTTATCGTCGCTCACCGAGACGATAACTTTGCCATCGGGCGACCAGGCCACCCCATTCACCTGCTCGGCATGACCATTATAGCGAACGTGGATACTTCCCGGTGTTGCACTCCCTGTTCTCGACGATGAAGATGGAGAAGATGGCCTGGAAACAGGTGCAGGTTGTATGCTGGTCCCTTGCCTGCTAGCTCGTTGAGCTGCAAAGCGCTGCAGCTCTAACCCGATAGCATGCATGCTAGCCGGTCTTCTGCTCTCATCTATCTCAAGCATGCTCATGATCAAGGTATCGAGGCCCACAGGAGTCATCTGACTACGTAGCTGAAGAGGCGCAAAGCGAAAGGGGGTCTGTGAGGGATCATCCCCTGTGAGCAGTTGATGAAGCGTGGCTCCCAAAGCATAGATATCCGCACGAGGAGTGGTCTGCGTTTTGCCATATTGTTCGGGGGGAGCATAGCCCGGTGAGCCGAATGCAATGGTATCTCTAGACTGCCCTGGCTTGAAGTGACGAGCGATGCCAAAGTCAATCAGATAGATGCGCCCGGATGAAGTCAGCAGAATGTTGGCGGGTTTGAGATCGCGGAAGATGATAGGCGGCTGGCGGGTGTGTAAGTAGCCAAGTACCGTGCAGAGCTGAATGCCGACGTCGAGCACCTTCTCAACAGGCAAATATCTTCCCCTCGATTGGTCCAGGTGTTCCTCGAGCGTCTCACCTTCGATAAAATCCATCACGAGATACCAGTGCCCAGCTTCACCAAAATAGTCATAAATGGTGGGAATATTGGGATGTTGAAGGCCCGCGAGCAGAAGTGCTTCGCCTTTGAAAGCCTCGATAGCCTCGGCTACTACCTGCAAACTCAGGCGGCTCTGGTCCATCTCCTTGACGGCTACGCACCGGTAGCCAAAAAGAGTATCGGCTGCTTTATAGACGGCTCCAAAGCCACCTTTACCAATCAGCCCAAGAATATGATAGCGTTCCTTGAGCCTGTAGTTTTGAACAAGCGACCTGATGGAAGAGGTGACAGCGAAGCCACTCGTAGCAGTCTGCAAGGATTGTCCACATGCAAAACAAAATGCTGCGTGTGTCGGGTTGTCTGTACCACATTTGGCGCAGTGAAGATGAGCAGAAGCAACCATATATGCTACTCCTCCCTGCATACCTCAGCACTTCCTGGCAAAGCGAGAATCTAAAGCTCATTCAATATATTCCATTTTGCAATAGTAGATGATTCTTGTCAAGTCTGGCTGGATTGCGGACACGGCGGTTCAAAAGTTCCCGTAGAGGCATGCCTTGCGTGTGCCGGGCGAGCGAGCTCAGCTCGCGAGGAGTTTGCTATGGGGACGCTGCGGCACACGCAAGGCATGCCTCTACGGACCCATGGCGGCGACTTTTGGAGAGCCCTGGATTGCGGAACTTCTGAAAACCGCGGACAGGGCTAATTGTATCTAGTTATTCGTGATCCACGTAGCCTACACGTTCACCACGAGCAGTACCGATTTTATCTAGTGTCAGAGTGGCAGGAACCATTTTATCACTCATAGGCAAATTCACGACCAGCACACCGTTGCCGTAAGTGACAGTAGCATGCTCACCATCGACAGCGTTCGGCAGTAGCACCTCGCGATAGTAAACACCCACGCTCCACTCGTCAATCAGCAATTCTTTGATGTCCTTAAGCAATCCACGAATCTCACCCTGGATCACTACGCTATTCTCAGTCACTTTCACAAGAATATTTTCAGGCTCAATTCCAGGCATCGGAGCTGCGATCACCAGACGCTCGGGAGCACGATACACTTTTATCGGAATATGCTGGATTTTGGCTTGCTCTTGCATATGTTATCTCTCCCATCATTTATAAGATTCTCATATAAATCTCACGTATGGAACGCATCAGAAGTTTCAGGGAAAAACTCTTCTTACCCGTAATGCACTACTTCCAGTAGCCGAGTAGCACCTTTACCTCATCAACTTGCAAATTCCTATACACTGGCTTCCGATTTAGCTATACTGCCAGAGAATTGATTTACAGCAAGCAAATAAAACTTATTCCAGGGGGCACACTAGTGGGGATACAACTTACAACCGACCAGGTGCTAACAATGGCTCCCGATGCCAGCTCCGCTTCGGCTGGTAAGAAGCTTGGCAACACGAAACACTGGAAGAATACCGGACAAAGCTCCGAGGCGCTCTGGGGGGAATGCCAGGGGAGCGCACTTTACCAGGTACGCATCGAAATTTCTACGCTCGCTATCCAATGTAGTTGTCCAAGTCGCAAACAACCATGCAAACATGGCCTTGGTCTGCTCTTGCTAACTGTTGCTACACCTTCCGCGGTCCCCGAGACTGATCCGCCGGAGTGGATTGTGTCCTGGCTGGCGAAACGCGCCGCTGCAAATAAGCGCAAGGAAACAGTGCAGACAAAAGCAGGCAGCCCACCGTCTGCCGCGCAGATCAAGACCGCCGAGAAGCGTATGACCCAGGTAACTCAGGGTGTTGAGCGCCTTGACCTGTGGTTGAATGATCTGATCCGCAATGGCCTGGGCAATGTAGAGAAGCAACGCTCCAGTTTCTGGGAAAACCAGGCCAGACAGATGGTAGATGCGCAGGCGCCAGGAATAGCCTCACGCATACAGCGCTTAGCTGCAATCCCGAATGCCTCAGCTGATTGGCCCGAGAAGCTCCTGTCGCAACTCGGGCAACTTGCGATGCTGGCGCAGGCATTTCACAGGCTCAATCAACTGGATGCTACTTTGCAAGAGGATGTACGCCAGTTGATTGGCTGGACCATCAAAGAAGACGAGGTCGCGTTGCGTGGCGAACGTGTGAACGACAACTGGCTGGCACTCGGACAGGTCATTGAGGATGGCGATCGTACCCGTATGCAGCGCACATGGTTTATCAGCGAAACTACCCGGCGAGCAGCACTCATACTACAGTTCGCCATGCCGGGCGCATCGTTCGAAAAGAGCTATCCACTCGGTACCATGCAAAAAGCGGATCTGGTATTCTGGCCCGGCACAGCTCCACAACGAGCATTCGTCGAGAAGCGGTATGGTGAGACCATGTCTTTGCCAGAACATCTGCCAGGAGCAGAAACCATAGACGAGTTTTTAGCTGGCATCGCTATTGCACAGTCACGTCAGCCATGGCAGGAACGCTTCCTCTGCACGTTGCGCGATGTCATTCCCATCTACACCAGCACAAACAATACGTGGTGTATACGCGACAAAAGCGGGCATGCATTACCACTGGCACGAGGCGAGCACTGGCAATTCCTCGCGTTATCGGGCGGTCTACCAGTTGATTTCGCAGGTGAGTGGGATGGCGAAGCCGTAAAACCCCTCTGCGTGCTGGCAGAGAGCACATATTATAAATTATGAGAGGGGATGGAATGGATAGCATTGTCACAACAGCCATTGTCGGCACCGGGCAACTGAGCAACATAGATCTGCTCACTAATACATCCGTAGATACTCTGGCAGCAAAACTCAATGATGCAGAGACAGAGCGCAAATTGCTCCTCACTGCCGGAGCTCTCGCTGTCTACCGCAAGGCAGGACGCATACCAGAACTGGCACCAGAAGCACCCCAACCAGCTAAAGCGGAAAGCCTTGCCGCCTGCTCCTCCCAGGTGGCTCATCTTATCCAGGAACTGTTGCAGGGGCAACAGCGTGAACTATTGCCCGAAGCATTAGAACGTCTCAAGCAGGCAGGTTTACGTCTCCCATATGAATTACTGCCCCTGGCGTTGGGATATGGTGCCCAATCCCGAGATATACGACCGGCACTTGTTCCTGTCTTAGGAGAACGCGGTCGCTGGCTGAGTCAATTTGAGAAGAACTGGTCATGGCTCGCACAATTTCTCGCGGAGACAACTGATACATTACCTGCCGATGCAGAAACTATCTGGCAGGAAGGTACGCTCGGGCAGCGCAGGCAACTGCTGGAACGTTTGCGTGCAGTCGATCCAGCAAAAGCACGCCTATGGCTCTCAGATGTATGGAAAAAGGAAAAAGCTGAGACACGCACCGAACTGCTTACTACACTCAAAACCGGTCTCTCTCCAGACGATGAGCCATTCCTTGAACAAACACTTGACGACCGCAGTGAGATAGTTCGTGCGACAGGTGCCTTACTACTCGCCAGTATTCCTGCATCAGCACTCGCGCAGCGTATGCTTGCACGCGCCGATGCCATGCTTACTTATTCAGAAGGCAAGCTAACTATTACATTACCAACGGACGTTGACAAAACATGGCAACGCGATGGCATCACAGAACCACCTCAACAGAGCACGGACACGCAAACGTGGTACATGAGACAGGTACTCTCTCTTGTACCACCCATGCATTGGGAAGAACGCTTCGCAGCATCTCCTGCCGAACTGCTTGCCTCTATAGATGAGAGCGACATGGGAGAACGACTTATTGAATACTGGTCCTATGCTACCACATTTTATGGTGGCATAAACTGGTTTGAGCCGCTCTGGAGCTATTGGTGCGAACGTCAGAGCAATACCCTCGTTCACAATACCCCGATAAATAAGACTCTGGCTGCTGGCCTTCCTCAAAAGGTTGCAGAGCATTATGTGCAGCAACAAATCGAACAAGGTAATGATCATTGGTACCGTGTATTAGAAGCGCTCCCTACACCTTGGAGCAAGGAATTTGGGGATGCATGTCTTGAGGCATTCAGAACACAGTTTCTCACACTTGATGACCAGACCTATCCTTCGAGTCAATGGCAGCTAACACTCGCTGCAACAGTCCTGGCACTGCCGCCAACGTGCTTTGACGCAGCGCTGGCTCCCTGGGAATTTCCCCAGAAAAGTACCTGGCAGATACAACAATGGAAGCAACAGCTTAAAAACTTCACTGCATTAATACGTAAACGCAAACGCATTATAGAGGAGATTTAGCAATGACAACATCAAACGGTACTCATAGCAATAATGAAGTAGCCATTAACGAAGCTGTTCTGCGTCAGCACGCGGAGCAACAATACGCCGAGGAACTCGCCGAACTGGCAAAGGAAGATACACACCAGTGTCCACCCAACTGGGCGCTTTCACCATGGGCCGTGCGTACCTACCTGATGGGCGGCATGCTCTCTAATGGCTTCGTTGTGACGCCCAAATATATTGGCAATGCACGCCTGATCGAAATCGCCGTTGCGACACTGGCAACCGATCGTGCACTCCTCCTCTATGGCATACCGGGAACCGCGAAGTCTTACGTAAGCGAGCATCTGGCCGCTGCGATTGCGGGAGACTCGACATTGCTCATTCAGGGCACAGCAGGTACGGACGAAAATGCCATTCGCTACGGCTGGAACTATGCACGTTTGCTGGTAGAAGGTCCATCGCCCGCCGCGCTGGTCGTGAGTCCGATGATGCATGCGATGAAGACTGGCAAGATCGCCCGTATCGAGGAATTGACACGTATACCGAGCGAAGTTCAGGATACGCTGATTACGATCCTATCCGAAAAAACACTGCCTGTTCCTGAACTAAACACGGAGGTACAGGGACGCAAGGGTTTCAATGTAATCGCGACCGCTAATAATCGTGACAAGGGCGTCAATGAACTCTCCAGCGCCTTGATGCGGCGCTTCAATACCGTTATCCTGCCCTTGCCGGATAGTATCGACGAAGAGATCGATATTGTTGATCGTCGTGTTGCCAGCCTGGGAAAGGCGCTGGAACTGCCAGCCGAGAAGCCTGCGCTGGAGGAGATTCGCCGCGTGGTGACGGTTTTCCGTGAGCTGCGCTCTGGCGTCACTACGGATGGTAAGACAAAAGTGAAATCGCCCAGCGGCACGCTCTCGACTGCCGAGGCCATCTCCGTGATTAATAATGGATTGGCGATGGCTGGTTACTATGGCGATGGTTCGCTGAAAGCTGACGATCTGGCTGCAGGTCTGACGGGTGCGATTGTCAAAGATCCGGTGCAGGATCGTGTGGTCTGGCTGGAATATCTGCAAACCGTTGTCAAGGAACGCGAGGGCTGGAAGGATCTGTATCGCGCCTGCCACGAGGTGCTTTAGCCGTGAGTATTCACGTTTTCGGCGTGCGCCATCACGGTCCAGGGTGTGCGCGCAGCTTACGCGCCGCTTTAGAAACACTGGAACCCGATATCGTGCTGGTCGAAGGTCCGCCAGATGCGCAGGGCGTCTTACCCTTGCTCTCACATGAGGAGATGCAACCACCTGTAGCGCTCCTCATCTATGCGCCTGACGAGCCCAGACGTGCGGCCTACTATCCCTTTACGCATTTCTCGCCTGAATGGCAGGCGCTCCGTTATGCTGCACAGCATAGCGTACCAGCACGCTTTATGGATCTGCCGCAAGCTTTTCAGCTAGCCAGAAATCCTGCTGAAGAGTTGCTTGCGTCCTTGCCAGGTCAACCAGCAAACGAGGCACCTGATACTGATAGTGATGCCAATCCAACCAATCAAGCCGAATCGACTATTAACACGCCTCCTGTGGAAGCTACTCCCGGGATAGAAGACGATCCGCTGGCAATGCTGGCACGCGCTGCTGGTTACGCCGACAATGAACTATGGTGGGAACAGCAGATCGAGCAGCGCAAAGATATGACCAATCTGTTCGAGGGCATTCTGGAGGCAATGATTGCGCTGCGTGCCGATAAGAGGCCTAAAAATGTAGATGAAGCCCAGCGCGAAGCTCACATGCGGCAGATGATTCGCACAGCGCAAAAAGAAGGTTTCCAGCGGGTCGCGGTTGTCTGCGGTGCCTGGCACTCGCCTGTCCTGCTAGAGCCTGGACCTGCTAAAGCCGATGTTGCATTGTTGAATGGACTCAAGCGTATCAAAGTCGAGACTACGTGGATTCCCTGGACCAATTCGCGCCTGTCGTATCGCAGTGGCTATGGGGCTGGCGTCACCTCACCTGGCTGGTACGAACACCTGTGGACGGCACCTGACCGCATCACCATTCGTTGGATCACACGCGTTGCACACCTCTTGCGCGGGCAGGGACTTGATGCTTCGTCCGCCAGTGTTATCGAAGCCGTGCGTCTCAGCGAAGCGCTGGCTGCATTGCGCGATCTGCCTATGCCAGGGCTGGCGGAACAACACGAAGCGATCTTAACAGTATTATGCAATGGCAGTTCTGCACCGATGGGTCTGATTCGCGACAAACTGGAGATTGGCGAGAAGCTCGGTGGGGTGCCTGCTGAGACGCCTGCTGTACCATTGCAACGTGACCTGGAGGCCAGGCAGCGCAGATTACGACTCAAGCCATCGGCTGAAATTGTGACCCTTGACCTGGATTTACGTAAGGATACAGATCGTGAGCGCAGCCAGCTCTTACACCAGTTGAACCTGTTGGGAATTGTATGGGGCGAGCTGCGGCCCACGGCGGGCAAAACTGGCACATTCCACGAGTTCTGGCAGATACAGTGGCGTCCCGAGTTCGCGGTCGCCTTGATCGAAGCAAACATCTGGGGCAATACCGTTGGGGCTGCAGCAACGGCATTTGTACGCCATAAAGCCGATACCACGCAAGATCTACCCACACTCAGCAAGTTGCTAGATGCTCAATCGCGACGAGCAAAGAAAAGAGTGGCAGGCTATTCTGCGTCAGTTGCTGGAGAGCGAAACTATTCATGGTCTATTACGTGGACGCTGCTGTAGACTGCTGTTAGAGCAAAATGTGCTGGACGAAACGGAGTTGCAGCGGCTTACGGGACTTGCGCTCTCAACGGCTAATCCAGCTCCACAGGCTGCGGCATGGATAGAAGGCATCTTGCGTGGCAGTGCCTTAACCGTTCTGCACCAGGATGGCCTCTGGCGCGCCCTGGATCGCTGGTTAAGCGAACTCAATTCAGAAACGTTTGAAGCGCTGCTGCCAATCTTACGACGTGCATTCTCGGGCTTCCAGGCACCCGAAAGACGCAAAATGGGTGAGAAGGTCAGGCACCTGTTAGCCGAGCCAGAAACAATAGGCAGGCCTGGTGCAGTAAGTTCAGAGAAGGATCATATCAACCGGGAGCGTGCTGATACAGTACTACCTGTACTGGCACAGATTATGGGGGTAACGGTCGATGGCAATTGAAGAGAAAGAACGCTTACGGCGCTGGCGACTCGTACTGGGCAAAAACGCTGGCGCGGGAATGAGCGGATCAGGTTCAAATGAAGAGGGCACAGGCGAAGGACTTGCACTCAGCGAACACGATCTGGGGATGGACAATGTGCTGGAGGCGCTCTACGACTCTAATCGCTCGAGCGGCTTAGGTAGTTCAGCGCCCAACGTCGCCCGCTGGCTGGGCGATATTCGTACCTACTTCCCATCGTCCACCGTCCGCGTAATGCAGCAGGACGCATTAGAGCGCCTGAAGCTCACACAGATGCTGCTGGAACCAGAGATGCTGGAGCACGTAGACGCGGATGTACACCTGGTCGCTTCACTGCTCTCGCTCAGCAAGGTCATTCCCGAAAAAACGAAGGATACAGCGCGCCAGGTTGTACGCAAGGTCGTTAACGAACTGGAACGCAAGCTGGCAAATCCACTGATTCAGGCCGTGCGTGGAAGCCTTAACCGCGCCACGCGCACCCATCGTCCACGCGCCAACGAAATCAACTGGGATCGCACCATTCGCGCCAACCTGAAAAACTACCTGCCCGAACATGGAACAATCATCGCTGAACAACTCATAGGTCATGGACACAGACGTTCGTCCCTGCGCGATATCGTCCTCTGCGTTGACCAGAGTGGTTCTATGGCAACATCAGTAGTCTATTCAGGCATCTTCGGTGCGGTTCTGGCCTCGATCAAAGCCGTCAGCACACGCATGATCCTCTTCGACACCTCCGTTGTTGATCTGACCGACGATCTGCAAGATCCGGTGGATCTGCTCTTCGGCACCCAACTTGGCGGCGGCACCGACATCAACCGCGCCCTCGCCTACTGCCAGCAAGTCATCACACGTCCGGCGCAGACCATTCTTGTACTTATCACCGACCTGTACGAAGGTGGCAGTCGCAACGACATGTTACGCCGCGCCGCCGAACTGGTTGCCAGCGGTGTGCAAATCATCTGCCTGCTGGCACTCAGCGACAAAGGTACCCCCAGCTTCGACCAGCACAATGCCGCCGTATTAGCAAGCATGGGGGTTCCCGCGTTCGCCTGTACGCCCGAATTGTTTCCCGACCTCATGGCCGCTGCCATTCAAAAGCAAGACCTGGCGATCTGGGCCGCGAAGAACGATATCGTAACAGTGCGCCGCGAAGAAGATTGACTATTCCTGCATAATCTCCCGAGCGGCACGCGCGCCCTCTCTGGCTGCGCCTTCCATAAAGCCCTGGAACGAGACCGAGCAATGTTCGCCCGCGAAGTGAACGGCTCCCTGGCGCACGCCCTCGTAGCCGCCGAAGTGGGTATACTGCCCGACACGCCAGCACGCGTAACTGCCCAGAAGGTGGGGATCGCCGGTGGCGTAGCTTAACGCGGCCCTGCCGGTATAGTGGGCGCTGATACCAGGGAAGACACGCTCCAATTGCTGCAGGCAGTTCTGAGCATAGCGCTGGATGTTCACAGAGTCAGCGGCAGTGGAATAGGCCGTCGCTGGCGCATAAGCGGCTCCTCTCTGCCCGCTTGTATAATCAACAAGTAACCCACTTGCGCCTGTTTGACCAATGGAAGCGTCCCAGAGCGTCTGAATATCCAGGTCTGTGATGATAAAGCCGAGGTGTCGGTGGGGCCAGGGGCCATCCTCGTACCAGTAAGGTCGGTCGAACTGCAAGAAGAGCTTGGAGATCGTGCCGTAGCCAAGCTCTTGAATGGCAACGTGCTTGAGGGGATCAAATCCGGCCCGCCGGTAATCGACGCGGCGTAAGATGCTGAACGGCAGGGCGAGGATCGCGCGGTCGCAATGCACTTCAAAGGTGCCACCAGCCGTGGCGAACGTCAAGGTGAGCGAAGCGTCGCTCTTGCGTTCGAGCGCCACCAGTTGATGACGCAGGTGGATACACCCTTCCGGCAGGCTGCGGGCAATAGCCAGTGGCAGTTGCTCGTTTCCGCCCACAATTTTGCTGCTTCCTTGCATCGGCCTGGAAGTACTCGAACTCCCGGAAAGGTCTCGCGAGCCAAACATGTAGACCAGGTTGAGAGAACTCTGCTCGTTTGTATTCAGGCCGTAGAAACCGCTACAGGCAGCATCCAGCAGGTGACCCACCGGCGCATCGTGCCCACCCTCGACATACTGCTCGATCCACTCATACACGCTCAGGTGGTCGAGCCTGAACCCCGTCTGGGTAAAGTGGTCGTGGGTCGTGGAGAAACCAGCCTCCTGCACCTGCTGCTGCAAGAGAGGAGCGAGCGCCTGGAAGTCCCTGGCCAGTTCTTCCGCGCCGTAATAGCGATTGAAGAAATACATGATGCGGTCTGCTCTTCCCCGCCCCAGGTCGACAGTCTTGAGGCCGAAGCGCTTGATCAGCTGGTGGAGGGTCTCATGGTCGCCGTCGATGAATTCGCCGCACCACTCGCTGACCATGCCGTCGGCCCAGGTGGTGGTATCGGAGTGCATGCGACCGCCGATGCGGTCGGACGCTTCGTAGATATTGCATGAGAGACCGGCGTCCTGCAAGGTGAGAGCTGCGTTGAGTCCTGCGATTCCTGCGCCGACGATAGCGATCCGAGACATGGTTCTTCTCCTCTAGTCCTGACTCTGGTTCTCCGACTGGGCGCGCTCGATGGCAACGTAGGTCACGGTATCCCACGCGTTGTGGATGCCGATGAACAGGAGCAAAACCGTCGCCGCACCGCTGCCGAAGAGTGCCGGTGCCGGATTACCCGGGAGCAGAATCGCCGCGACGACGAGTACTGTGTAGGAGACGAGCGGAAAGACCACATGCCACAGCCAGTCTTCCAGCACCGGTTGATAGTCAGTCTGACGGCGCGTCCGCCGTACCACGATGACGATGTACGTCACTCCCCATAGGCCGGAGAGGCCTAGCAGAAGGCCAGCATTCCAGAGCGCCTGCCACGGCGCACTGAGAATCGCGGCGACGAGGAGTGCGGCGCAAAAATGCACGACGGTTGGCGTGCCGAATGCCGCAACCGTCCCAGAAGACCTTCGCACCCGAGTCCCCGAGATCAAGGTGATCACCACGAACATCAATCCCGTCAGCGCCGCAGCAGCGGAGCCAACGATGACGTAAAAGTTTTCCCAGTTAGTAAGCGGCGACACCACAGCCTCTTGCATGATGGATCCCCCTTCGATGGATATGTGTGACCAGAGGTAGACAGCGTCGGTTCCCCGCCTGATTTAGCGGATCACGAACCGTTCGATCAGGCCTCCCCGAACGGTGGGAGTCATGGCTGACTCCTCTCTGCTGTCCACCAGTATAACACAATCATGACGGAGACCATGCACAAGCGAGTACAGGGCTTGTAAGCAACTGGTCGGAGAATACTCGGCTGAGAAGTCCTATTATCTCGACGTTGATGGTGCAAAACCAGTCAGGAAGCCGATGCACAAGGTCTGGTAGGTTTGCTCATTATTCCTGCGGCTTTCGGAGTGTGCGCTTGATATCCCAGGGATTATTCGTGCGCCCAAAGATGGGATTGATGGATTGTGCGGGATCGGCCAGCATCATATGCACATTCGTTTTGCCCATGAGATTGCCCCCCGCAGCTTTGAGACGTGCGGCAACTGGGCTGTCCTCCTGGGGCACGTAGTCGGCCAACGGCGGGAACCCGGTGGTGGTGCGCATACCCGCCGTCGCATGGGCATCTTTCAGCGTAAAGGGCACGCCATGCAGTGGTCCCCACACCTCTCCACGAACCAGGGCTGCATCCGCTTCCCTCGCTCGTTCATATGCCCGCTCGGCATCAAGCGTAATGACGGCGTTCACAGTAGGATTGTGTGCCGCAATCTGCTCCAGGTAGGCCCTCAACACTTCTGTAGCTGAAACGTGACCTGCCCGGATGGAGGTTGCCAACTGGATAGTACTGGAAAAAACAATATCCATTCTGATCGCTCCTTTTACGGCATCCCCTGTCGTAGGTGCCTGATGTGCCTGGTCACCTGTCAGGATGATGCAGCCCTCCGGCAGATGCAGGAAACCCTTCGCACAGCCATTGCCAGGCTCCGGTCTCCCTGACTAACCTTATTTCACCACTCGGAACGAGAGATGGGTTGCCCCCGGTGTCTCAAGTGTTCGTATGCGTTCCAGGTGGATAGGTGAAGTGCCCAGGTGATCGAAGAGGCGAACGCCCTCACCCAGGAGAACATGGGCAATGTTCATATGGAATTCGTCGAGCAGACCCGCCTTCAAGGCTTGTTGGACGGAGCTTGCACCATGAAGGGCAACATGTTTCTCGCCTGCGATCTCCTTTGCTTTCTTAATCGCGCTTTCAATGCCATCGGTGACAAAGTGAAATTGCGTCTTGCCCTTTTTCACTGATTCTCGTGCGTGCGATTGCAAGACAATCACAGGCCAGTCGGGAGACGTGCCATCAGGAAAGACCCAGCCATTCTCACTGTCAATCTGATCGAAGCTTCTGTGCCCCATGATCACCGCGCCGTTCTCGCCCAGCGCATCGCCCACGACTTCATTGAAATGTTCCCATGCGCTTCCCATCCATGCGAATACCAGTGATGGGTCATCATTTTTATCAGCGATAAATCCATCCAGTGATACCGAAAGGCCAAACATGACTTTTCCCATTGTGTTCTCCGATCTTTGTAGACAAGATGATGCTCAGCAATGCGAGAGCCTACCAACAGTATAGTGCCAGAATCAGAAAAAAACTTCTCCGATCTTGCTCTCTCCCCGCGACATCCGCACGCGAGGGTGACGGTCAGCCGAGCGCAGGCTCGCGCTGCGACAAGCGGGCGCGGGCGCTGCGGACTGTTGCGGGACAAGCAAAGCTGAGACTGTCGACGGAGGGAAATCCGTACGCCGTACGAAAGCAAACTTATTGGCTTTCTAGTCTACCTGACCATCGCAAGGTCGACGGAGGGAAATCCGTACGTCGTACGAAAGCAAGGGCATCCTGAGCTCCCCATTCGCGGTCCATGCCCGCATCCTCCCACTCACACGAGAGTGGTCCCGCATAGCCAATGTGATTAAGAGCTCGTATCAAAGACTCGAAATCGACATCACCATGTCCTGGAGAAACAAAATCCCATCCGCGTTCGGCCTCTCCAAAATTGAGATGAGACCCCAGGATGCTCCTGCGTCCATTTAAGCGTCTTTTCGAGTCTTTAATATGTACGTGGTAGATACGGTCGGCGAACTCTTCGACAAAGGCAGCAGGATCGAGAAATTGAGGAATAAGATGGCTTGGATCAAAGTTAATACCAAAGGCAGGACGATTGCCGATGGCATCGAGCGTCTTGCGGGTTGTCACAAAATCGTAGGCGATTTCAGCAGGATGTACCTCCAGGCCATACTTCACGCCTTCCTGCTCAAATACATCGATAATGGGATTCCAGCGACGGGCAAAATCCTCGTACCCGCGCTCGATTTCAATGGGGTCGCCTGGCGGGAAGGGGTAGAATATGTGCCAGATGCTTGATCCAGTGAATCCAGTAACCTGAGTCACACCGAATGCTGCAGCCGCACGGGCAGTATCCATAAGTTCTTTTGCTGCACGCTGGCGCACTCCTTCCGGCTCACCATCGCCCCAGACGTGGGCGGGAAGAATCGTCTTGTGACGCGAGTCAATTAGATCGCAAACGGCCTGTCCCACGAGATGGTTGCTGATGGAATAACACTTCAAGTTGTGCCTGTTGAGAATATCCCAACGTGTTTGCACATAGTCTGATTCAGTGATTGCCCGACGCACATCGAAGTGGTCGCCCTGGCACGCCAATTCAAGACCATCAAAGCCCCATTGACTGGCTTTTTTGGCAAGTATCTCCAATGGTAGATCAGTCCACTGGCTGGTAGTAAGGGTTACAAGTCGCTTCATTGTTCTCTCTTTCTACTGAATTCCTGGTGCAATTTCACTTGACCTCTTCGGGTTTCGTCTGTATACTCTTCCTTGGGAGAGGCGGCAGAAGTCGGTACACTTTTACGACCCGCTTGAGGGTACTGAAACTACATAAAGATGTAACGTCTTTAGTTCGACTCACTGCCGATTTCGCTCAGACGGACCGGACGGTGTTCGGCCAGGGACTTTTTCGCGGCCAGCCCCAGGACCATTGCCATACGCCCATCATATCCAGTGACGGGGACAGGTGTATCATGGAGCACGGCGTCCACGAAGGCTTCCATCTCTGTGACATAACTCTCGGTATAGCGCTCGATGTAGAAGTGGAGCGGCAGATCGCGCCAGATGCTGCTGCTATCACTGATGATGGCGGTGTTGGAATACTTGTTTTCGGTCCGCACCGCCCCGGCGCTACCCAGTACTTCCACGCGTTGATCATAGCCATAGGCAGCCCGTCGGCAGTTCTCGATCGTGCCGATCACGCCATTAGTAAAGTGCAACAGGATGGTCGCGGTGTCCACGTCGCCCACCTCCCCAATAGCCGGGTCCACCATCACACCTGCCATCGTGAAGATTTCATCCACTTCACTACCAGCCAGGAAACGGGCCATGTCAAAATCGTGGATAGTCATATCAAGGAAGAGGCCACCTGAACCGGGGATATACTCAATCGGCGGCGGGGCAGGGTCCCGGCTGATGATATGGATCTGCTGCAGGCGACCAGTCTCCCCCTGTTCCACCGCCTGGCGCACCCGGCGATAACTGGCGTCAAAGCGGCGGTTGAAGCCGAGTTGCAGTTTGATGTCAGCGCGTGCCACGGCATCCAGCGCCCGGTCAATCGATGGGAGATCGAGCGCGATGGGTTTCTCACAGAAAATATGCTTCCCAGCCTGCGCTGCTTCCTCGATGATACGGGCATGGGTGTCGGTGGATGAGCAGATCACCACCGCCTCAATATCCGGACGGTCCAATATGGCGTGGTAATCCTGTGTGGCGAAAGGTATAGCATAGCGCTTCGCACACTGCCTGGCGTTCTCCTCGAACACGTCAGCAACCATCACGAGCTCGACTGACGGGGTATGCGTGGTAAGATGCTCGGCATGCACGCGACCGATGCGTCCAGCACCGATCAAACCTATCTTCAACAACTGTGCAGACATGAGGTATTCATCTCCTTTTGTCTATTGCAACCGTTCAGGCCCCCACCATCTAGTAGGGATGGGGCTTGCCCCCATCCGGCTCGGGGAGCGCGATCAGGCACGGGAGCAGCGATCTGGGGACCCGGGTGGGGGCAAGCCCCATCCCTACTGAATACGTAGCGCTCCTACAAAAAAGTTCTCTACAATGTAATAATGTTCTTCATCCCCCTCACACTGCCGAGCAACAACTGCGGAGCTTGCTCAATAGGATAGCGCCCCGTAATCAGTGAACGCAGCGCCTGCGGCCAACGCTGCTTAAAGACAGCGAGATCGCGAATCGCAGACTCAAAGGCAGCCTTGTCAGCGTTCACTGTGCCTAAGATAACCTGATTCTTCACCACGCGATCGAGAATCACGTGGTCGGTATCAACTTTGCTGGGGGCTGTGGGGTCAGGCACACCTGCAAAGACGAAGATGGCATTGGTACCTAATACTCGCATTATATCGAAGACGACCCGCGAAGCTCCCGACGCTTCAAAGATGAGATCGATATTGCCGACCTGCTCGGCAAGCTGCTCGACCGATGTTGTTTCATTGGAGATATATTTGCCTCCGATTGCCTCTACCAGGTCTGCCTTTGGATTAGGCATCTTGGAGCGTGAATAAACATACGTCTCGAAGCCTGATGCAACGAACAGCATTGCCCCTAGTAGTCCAACCGGGCCAGCACCCAGCACAATCGCCTTCAGGCCTTTCCCACGCATGTGAACTGGCGCGTTCGGATCAATCCACGGTAGACGCTGCTGAATTTGCCAGACCTGCGCGAGGCCCTTCTCCGCAACGGTCAGCGGCTCAGTCAGCACTCCCACATCACGCAGTTCATGGGGCACCAGAGTCATGTAGCATGTTTCATCGACCACAAACTCGGTCATAAAGCCGTGCGACTCTTTAATGCCATGTTCGGCGAAATCACCTGTGAAACAGAAATCCTGGCGCCCTATACGGCAAGCGCGACAATAATCATGTGGACAGGGATGCCGCACCGCCGTTACTGCCAGGTCGCCCAGCTTGATATCGCGCACCTCCGAACCCACCTCGACCACCTCACCGAGCATCTCGTGCCCAATCACGAAGTAGTCATAACCAGCAGGAGCGGTGCCAAACTGGAATGAGGTAATCTTCTTATCGGTGCCACACACGCCAACCTCCAGCGTGCGTAGCTTCACCTGCGTCGGCGTCGTGATCTTCGGCTCCTCATGATCGATCAACTTTACTTCGTGCGTCTTAGGAAAGACGGCTATAGCTTTCATGCATCCCTTCTTTCTCAATGCGCTGTGTTGCGCGGTTCGATGACCTCGATGTTGTCCTTGCCGCCGTATGTATCCCACCACGCGGTCGCGCCGCGCGCCAGCACGTCATTGAGGGCCTGGATGTTTCGCCTTCCCTGATCCGATAGCCAGTCTTCGAGGGCTGCGACCCCTTCATTCGCGTAGATTGAAATCGCATCCTGCCAGGTGGCGCGACCGCACAGTACTCCTGCATATTTTACGCCCGCCTCGGCATGCAGGTCTAACATCTCGCAGAAGACCGCGTCGCTCGTTCCAGCGCTCAGGTAAATGAATGGTTTGGGCGTCGCAGTGGCCAGTGTGCGGAAATGCACCAGCGCCTCTTGACGAGTGTAGGCCCTCCCATCTCCGGTGAAGCTGCCTGTCCCCTCGACGAAGGCAGGATTGACGGGGATCTCGACTTTGAGCATATCCACACCATAGCGCGGCTGAGCAAACTCCTGCATCGCTCGTATGACGTATTCCGGCTTCTTTCTGGCAAATGCCAGCCCCTTTTCATCACCGACCGCGTCGTCGTAGACCAGCGGCTCCAGGAAAAAGGGCACGTCCATCCCCTCGCACTCAGCGCCGATGCGTTCGATGTACGCCTGTTTGATCGCGTTGATCTGCGCCTCATCGAACGGGTTGTAATACAGCAGAATTTTAATCGCCTGCGCCCCGGCTTCCACTAAGCGCCGGACACTCCACTCTGGCAGCAAGTCGGGCAGGCGTCCCTTCGTGCTGAAGTCGTAACCGGACTTCTCATAGGCCAGCAGCACCCCGGTACCGGGGGCGCGGCTGGCGATTGCTTCCAGGCCATATTCTGGATCTAAGAGAATAGCGCTGGTGAGGGGCGTGAGGACTCGTGTGACCGCCGTCTTGAACGCGAGCATATCTGCCGCATTCGCCTGCCCGTGCTCTCCGCGTGCTCTGGCAATGGCCTCCAGCAGATTGCCGCGATGATCAACGGCCAGCGCAGCGATGACTCCGCGCCTGTCGGCGCAGGCGTTGAGTCCATTGAATTTGCCTCGTGTGATCTTGACCTTCATGCGCGCCTCCTCAGAACTTGCGTGACCACTCTCTGGGCCAGCGCTCGATCACAACTTTCTTTTCTGTGTAGAACTCGATGGCGTCGCGACCCTGGGCATGCATATCGCCAAAGAAGCTCTCCTTCCACCCTGAGAAAGGGAAGAAGGCTATCGGAGCAGCCACCCCAATGTTGATCCCGATGTTACCGGCCTGGGCCTCATAGCGGAACTTGCGTGCCGCTGCACCACTGCTCGTGAACAGGCACGCCATGTTGCCATAGGAGGTGGCATTCACGAAGTCAATCGCTTCATCAATCGTCTGAGCGTGCATCAGGCTGAGGACTGGCCCGAAGATCTCAGTCCCGGCAAGATCGCTGCGCGGGCTGACGCTGTCCAGGACCGTCGGGCGCACGAAGTAGCCATGCTCGTAGCCTGAGATCGACGGGTTGCGTCCGTCAACGAGGACCCTGGCTCCTTCGTTGACGCCTTTGCCGATCAATGACTCGATGCGCTGCTTGCTCTCCGCCGTGATCACTGGCCCCATCTCGACATCTGGATCGACGCCATAACCAACCTTGCGCGTCTCCGCAGCGTGGGCGATCCGATCTCTGAATTCGCGGCCCGCCTCACCGACTGTGATGGTCACCGAGGTCGCCAGGCAGCGCTGTCCCGCGCAGCCAAAGGAAGAGTCGGCGATGATGCGGGTGGTCATCTCCATATCGGCGTCGGGCAAGACCACGACCGGGTTCTTGGCCCCACCCTGGCACTGGGCACGCTTGCCGTTGGCCGCCGCCCGGCTATAGATGTACTTTGCGACCGGGGAGGACCCGACGAAGGAGATGGCGCGTATTGCCGGATGGTCGAGCAAGGTATCGACGGCCTTCTTCGAGCCATTGACCAGGCTGATCACACCCGGTGGCAGGTCCAACTGATCGATCAGATCAAAGACGCGGCTCATCGTCATCGGCACCTTCTCCGAGGGCTTCAATATGAAGCAGTTGCCGGTGGCAATGGCGTAGGGCAGGAACCAGAGCGGGATCATGCCGGGAAAGTTGAAAGGGGTGATCGCGGCCACCACCCCGACCGGCTGGCGCAGCATGAACTCGTCAATGCCGCGTGCGATGTCTTCGGAGTTGTAGCCCTGCATCAACAATGGGGTGCCGCAGGCGACTTCGACGTTCTCGACACCGCGTCGCAGCTCACCGCGCGATTCGTCCATCGTTTTGCCGCACTCATCGACCGTCAGGTGAGCAATCTCGTCGAAGTTTTCATCCAACAATCTCTTGAGCTTGAAGAGATACTGGATGCGCTGGGTCGGTGGTGTGCGTCGCCAGTCAGGGAAGGCCGCCTGGGCCGCCTGGACTGCTTCGCTCACTTCGCTAGCTGGTGTGAGCGGTACGCGTACGAGCGTTTCGGCGGTGGCAGGATTGTGCACATCGAGAAACTCGCTGGCACGCGAGCGCTGCCATTTTCCTCCGATATAGTTGAGTAGTTGTCCATTCTCTATCATCGTATGTCTCCTCTCTCGAGCCAATTCATGGGGCAACGTGCGGGCTTATAAACCGCGGCGGGCTTGTAAACCGCGCCCCTACATATGTTGCATGTATTACTCCAGGAAATCCCGTTCCTGGGTTTGCATGGTGACCCACTCGGCACGAGCTTCCTGCACGGAGGGCATTGTGCTGACTTCTGCGATCGGTACGTCCCACCAGCCTTCGTAGCTGGCTATGGCCTGGTAGCGATCATTCCGAATGTAGATCACCGAGGTGCGGTCGATGGTCTGCACTGTTTCGAGAGCGGCAACGAAGTCGGCATATGTTTCGCACTCGATGACGTGCGCACCCAGACTGCGCGCGTTGGCCGCCAGGTCAACCGGTAACGTCTGCACATCGTCTCCTGCTGCGTCTGTTGGCCACTGACCTTGCTGCGGATAGACGTAGCGGGTGCCGAAACCATCCTGACCCAGCGAACGGCTGAGCGCGCCAATGCTCTTGAAGCCGGAGTTGTCCAGCAGGACAATGATCACTTTGTAGCGTTCCTGAATCGAAGTCACGATCTCGCTGTTCATCATCAGGTAAGAACCATCCCCAACCATAACATACACATCGTGCTCGGGCGCCGCCATCTTGACGCCCAGGCCACCAGCGATCTCATAGCCCATGCAGCTATAGCCGTATTCCAGGTGATAGTTCTTCGGATGACGTGCGCGCCAGACTTTATGCAAGTCGCCGGGCAGACTTCCGGCGGCACAGACCATGATCGCGGAGGGCTCGCTGAGTTCGTTCACCGCCCCGATCAATTCACCCTGGCTCGGCAGCGGCGTATGACGAACGTTGTAGATCCGCTCTACTTCGTTGTCCCACTCGTTATGTAACTGCTCGGCCTGTGTTCGGTAGCTCGCATCGACGGAGTAGCCGGGCAGCAGGTCGAGCAACTCCTCCAGCGTCACCTTCGCATCACCAACCAGGGGCAATGCCAGATGCTTGTAGGCATCGAAGGCAGCGACGTTGATGTTGATGAAGCGCACAGAGGGGTTCTGAAAGGCTGTCTTTGAGGACGTGGTGAAGTCGCTGTAACGCGTACCGATGCCGATGACCATGTCGGCATCCTTTGCAAGACGGTTGGCCGCGAAGGTGCCGGTGGCTCCAATCGCTCCCAGGCTGAGCGGATGATCATAGCGCAGGCTGCCCTTGCCAGCCATCGTCTCGCCTAAGGGAATGCCCGTCTGTTCAACAAAGCGCTGCAAAAGTTCTGTGGCCTCGGCGTATATCACGCCACCTCCAGCAATAATCAGCGGTCGCTTGCTCTCGCGAATCCAGGATGCGGCCTGTTCCAGTGCCTGGCGATCTGGTCGATTGCGCGGCACATGCCAGACGCGCTTGCGAAAGAAGGCGTCGGGATAGTCATATGCCTCTGTTTGTACGTCCTCGGGGAGTCCCAGCGTGGCGGCCCCGGTCTCTGACGGGCTGGTCAGTACACGCATGGCTGTGGGCAACGAGGTCAGCAGTTGCTCAGGCCGCGTAATACGGTCCCAATAGCGACTTATTGGCTCAAAGCTGTTATTGACCGAGATGTCCTGCGTATGTTCGGACTCCAATTGCTGCAAGACCGGGGCGACGTTGCGGCGCGCAAAGATATCGCCGGGCAGCAGCAGCACAGGGAGACGATTGATCGTGGCCAGGGCAGCTCCAGTCACCATATTGGTCGCACCGGGGCCAACTGATGAGGTACAGGCAAACGTCTGCAAGCGGTTCTTCGTTTTCGCGTAGGCCGCAGCGATATGCACCATGGCCTGCTCGTTGCGGCCCTGATAATAGCGAAACTCGGGCATCTGCTGCAATGCCTGACCTATCCCGGCGATATTGCCGTGACCGAAAATGCCAAAGCAGCCAGCAAAAAAAGGTTGTTCTTGCCCATCACGCTCTATATACTGGTTTTTGAGAAAGGCAATAAGGGCCTGAGCCATCGTCAGGCGTTGAGTTATCCGTTCGGTCATGCTCGTCCTCCTTCCCGGCACAGGCGGGCTTGTAAACCCGCCCCTACAATTAAATCGCGTACAATTAAACGGTGCACAATTAAATCGCGTACAATTAAACCTCGCCCCTATTAGAACCCGCCGTGGCTTTCGATGAATGTCGTCGCTTCGTCATAGGTGGCCATGAAGTTGGCACAGCCATGCTTCGTGACCATGATCGCACCACAGGCATTGGCAAGACGCGCGGCCTTGTACCAGTCCCAGCCTTTGACGAAGCCGCACAGCAGCCCGGAGGCAAAGGCGTCACCTGCTCCCAGGATATTGTGCACCTGTACCGGAAAGCCGGGAACATCGATCTGTGAGGTGGCACCTTCATCGGATATCACGTGAATGCGTGAGCCATCTCCGCCGCGTTTCTGAGCCAGCACGCGAGGACCCAGGCTCAGCAATGTTGCGATGGCGGTGTCAATATCGCCACTGACGTGTGCGTCGGAGACCTGAGAATGGGTCAGGCTGATCTGGGCCGCGCTGGTGAGCATGGCGGCGTTGATCTCGTCTTCAGTGCCGATCACGATATCGACCAGGCGCAAGGCCGAGCGCAGCGTCACACCGAAGGCGCGCGG
>WNFY01004343.1_pt1 | contig 26471 bp, 19 predicted proteins | sample 5400091 | NCBI WGS metagenome assembly WNFY01 (sample SAMN13153364, study PRJNA577476) | soil metagenome | isolation source: 60 cm soil or saprolite under grassland replicate 1 | place: USA:California | collected 2016-06-15 | reverse complement strand
GTTGCGTGCTTCGAGTAAACGCTAAAATTTGCGCCTCCCGGAGAAAGGGTCACTCCCAAAGGAGAACTCCTTCCTTCGTTGATTTCTCCCGCCATTTCGTTATCGCCGGTTAAGTGTCTGTTTCGCTGAAAGCATAATCGCTAATGAAATCCGCAGCTGGAATAGTGGCACTAGTGTGTTGGCCCACGAGCAAAGCAGACAGTTCATATTCAAGCAGATCGCCAATGCGTTCAATTGTAATGTCCGCAGGCGGGTATTCCGCGAATATCTTTTGGTCACGTCCAAACTGACCTTGCCGGGGAAAGACCGTGGTCACGCGTGATCCCCAGGCCTTCTTAACTGCAGTCAAAATGCGCAGCTTGTCGTCCACAATGACATAGTGATCAGCCGGGTAACGCTGCACTACGTCATCCAGGGCTTCTTCTTTGTGTATGTAGACGAGCACCTTGCCTTCGATAGCTTCGAAGATTCCCGAGCGTTCGATCTTACGTGGTTGAAAGACCACATCGCCGTCCGAGAGGATTACCGTTTGTCCCCACGATCGGAATCGCTCGAGCACGTCGAGCGATTCGGGATAGAGACGATTAGCGAACGGATAATCTACCAGGAATGAGGACAGCGAAAGCAGGTGAATATCTTGCGGGTGTTCGACCCGATAGCGTTGCAGAGCGCCGAGATAATCACGGTAGCCCAGCTCAGTGAAGAGCTCTTCGAGGATGGCCCAGTACCGATCCCGGCAAGCCGCGCCAAATTCACGTTCGAGGTGACGCTTGAGGTCATTCTGAATCCGGTCGTTGTCGAGTAGCGTGTTGTCGACGTCAACTAGAAATACAATTGGGCTCGGCGTCATCATGCAGCCTCATTAAGTTCTTTCGCTTGCGAATCACGTAGTTCGATGCGATTCGAGCTTCTTGTCAGCTCAAACAGCTGACGAAACCGAGAAGTCGCCAACATTTCTTCGCGGCATCGCCACGTCCAGTTGCCACTCGCACGGCCCGGAACATTCATCCGACCTTCGGAGCCCAGATTGAGCAAGTCTTGCAGCGGAGCGACTGCGAGTGCGGCTCTCGACGACCACGCAAGGCGCATCAAGTCCCAGGCAGCCTCGCTACTCTCACCTTCCTGCGAGTTCAAATATCGCCAAAAGTTTTGCTGTTGATACTCTGGTAGCTCTTCATACCATTCCCGAGTAGTGGGATTGTCGTGGGTACCGGTGTAAACAACTGTGTTGGAAACATAGTTGTGTGGCAGGTACGGATTGTTTGCACTGCCATCAAACGCAAACTGCAGGACACGGGTCCCCGGTATCTCGAGCATGTCGCGGAGCGTTGAAACGTCCGGCGTGATCAAGCCCAGATCCTCAGCTATAAAAGGCAAAACTCCTAACTCTCTCTTCACCGCATTGAAGAAATCAGCGCCCGGACCACATGCCAGGCGGCCGCGAACCCACGAAAGTGATCCAAACGAATCACATCCACGTGGGCCAACAGTGAACGGATGCGATCGATGCACCAGCGATAGCCAATCTGCCGCAGCGCGTCCCAGTTGTAGACGGGGTTGCCCCAGAGTTGTCCCTCTGAGCTGAAATAATCCGGTGGCACGCCGGCTACGAATCGCGGTCTGCGCTGCTGGTCCAGCAGAAACAGTTCCGGGTTGGCCCAAACGTCGCTCGAGTCAGGAGAAACGAAAAAGGGCAGGTCGCCAATCAGGCGAACTCCCTTCGCGCTGGCATGTCTTTTAAGCCGGTCGCCCTGGCGGAACAGCAGGAATTGAGCAAAGCGAACTTCATCGATCTCGGTTGCCAAATCAGTCCGGGCCTGGGCTAGGGCTGACGGCACACGCTGGACCAACTCCGTGGGCCACTCGAGGTAGTAGGCGCCGTTGTATTTGGCTTTCAATACTCGAAACAGGGCGTAATCTTCCACCCAGTGCGCCTGGTCGTGGCAGAACTGTTCAAAGTCGATCTTTAATCCTCGAAACGCGCCAGTGGCGAAGTTACTCCACGCCGTCTCGAGTAAACGACGTTTGAATGGCATTACCGTGCCGTAATCGACAGCGGTCTCTGAAGACGGGGGTACCGTGAAGTCGTTTGCACGTAATAATCCATCCTCGATAAGCCAGTCCGGGCTGATCAAGAGTTCGTTGCCTACGAACGAGGACAGCGATTGATATGGCGAGTTGCCGTATCCTGTCGGACCCAACGGCAACGACTGCCACCAGCTTTGCCCCGCATCATGCAGTTGATCGATCCAGCTCAATGCAGCCGGTCCCACATCGCCAATGCCGTAGGGGGATGGCAAGGACGTAACATGTAGAAGTAAACCCGAGGCGCGGTAATCGGGCGGAAATGGAGGCAAGCCAAACGTTGGAAAGTCGGCACTCATTAGCGCGCCTCAAGCGGCTCGTTTGCAGAATCAAACGACTTTAGCGCATCGTTCACGATCTCTTGAGCTTCGCTCACGATCGCCTCCAGGTGGCCTTGATCCTTAAAACTTTCCGCATAGATCTTGTAGATATTCTCGGTGCCGGAGGGCCGGGCGGCGAACCAGCCGTTGGCAGTCATAACCTTGAGGCCGCCGATCGGTGCGCCGTCCCCTGGGGCAGCAGTCAGTTTGGATGTGATCGGCTCGCCAGCGAGCATGTCAGTCGCAACCGCCTCGGGCGATAGTTTTGCCAGTCTCGTCTTCTGCTCTGGTGTAGCTGGCGCATCGATGCGTGTGTAGTATGGTGTGCCGAACTCGGCTGCCAGTTCTTGATAGTGCTCGCCCGGATCTTTGCCTGTACGCGCAGTAATTTCCGCTGCCAACAAGTTGGGGACAAGTCCATCTTTATCAGTGGTCCAGACCGTGCCATCACGACGCAAGAATGTTGCGCCTGAACTTTCCTCGCCACCGAATCCGAGTGAGCCATCGATGAGTCCTTTCACGAACCATTTGAAACCAACCGGAACTTCAAACAGCCGTCGGCCCAACCTTTTCACCACGCGATCGATCATGCTGCTGCTGACGACGGTCTTGCCGACGGCAACTGCTTGCGACCATTGCGGACGGTTGGCGAACAGGTAAGAGATAGCAACCGAAAGATACTGGTTCGGATTCAGCAGCCCGTGGCTGTGGCTTACTATTCCGTGCCGATCGGCGTCGGTATCGCTCGCAAAGGCCACGTCGAATCGCTCTTTCAGACCGACCATGCTTGCCATCGCATAGACCGACGAAGGATCCATCCGGATTTGGCCGTCCCAATCGACCGTCATGAAGCTGAAGGTAGGATCGATGACGTGGTTCACAACCTCCAAATTGAGTCGGTAGCGCTCGCCAATTGCATCCCAGTAAGCCACGCTCGCACCGCCCAATGGATCCACCCCGATGCGAACTTTGCTCTCGCGTATTACCTCAAGATCGACCACCGACGGAAGATCGCGCACATACGTATCGAGGTACTGATGGGGATGTACGTTTGAAGCGTTCCGAGCACGTTCAAACGGTACTCTCACGACCCCGCGCAGGTCTTCGGCAATTAATGTGTTCGCCTGTCGTTCTATCCACTGAGTGACGTGAGTGTCCGCGGGTCCACCGTGGGGCGGATCGTATTTGAAGCCGCCGAATCGCGGCGGATTATGCGATGGTGTGATGACGATGCCGTCCGCGAGCCCACGCTTGCGACCCCGGTTGTAGCTAAGAATGGCGTGTGAGATTACCGGAGTAGGAGTGTAGCCATTGTCAGCATCGACCATCACCTCGACGCCATTCGCTACCAGCACCTCCAGGGCGCTGGCAAAAGCAGGCTCCGAAAGCGCGTGCGTATCCATGCCGATGTAGAGCGGTCCGTCGATGCTCTGCTGCTTGCGATAGAGACAAATCGCCTGCGTGATTGCAAGAATGTGCGCCTCATTGAACGCGTTATCCAACGCGGAGCCGCGATGCCCGGAAGTTCCAAACGCGACGCGTTGCGCACGTACTGACTGATCCGGTCGCCTGGTGTAATACGCGGTCACCAGCCGAGGCACGTTGATCAGCAACGATGGGTCGGCAGACTTGCCTGCAAGCGGAGAAACTGGCACAGGTTGTTCCTTTACATAAATCAGGTCAAAACTAAATCCTAATCGACACTCCTGAGAGCTGAAGCCCAAGATCTATGTGCTCGCACATAGGTTTCACCCTTTTGCCCGACTTCACTCCACTGGACACGGCTTCACGTTCCAGATGTCGGCCGCATATTCGGCAATCGTGCGGTCGCTGGAGAATTTTCCGGAACCCGCCACATTTAAGATTGCCTTGCGGGACCAACCTGCCGAGTCGGCGTAAACCTCGCATAGCTGCTGGTCCGCTTCCAGATAAGACTTGAGATCCGCCAGATGCATGTAGTAGTCGCCGTGGGTCAGCAGCGCGTCACGCAGCAGATCAAAGGCCCCAGGCTCATTGCGGCTAAAGTGGTTGGAGAAGATCAGGTCCAACGCCGCCCGCGTCTCCGGATCGTTGTCATAGTGCCACTGCGGCCTGTACCAGTCGCGGCTCCCGCCTACCTGGTCGGCAGTCAAGCCAAACAGAAAGAAATTTTCTTCGCCTGCTTCTTCTGCCATCTCAATGGTCGCGCCGTCGCGCGTGGCGATGGTCAACGCGCCGTTCATCATGAACTTCATGTTGCTCGTGCCGCTGGCTTCGTAGCCGGCGGTCGAAATCTGGTTAGATACATCGCTGGCGGGGATCAGCCGTTCCGCGAGCGAAACGCAGTACTCGGGCAAAAACAGAACCTTGAGGCGGTCGCGAACCACCGGATCGCTGTCAATGGTGCCAGCGAGATTGTTGATGAACTTTATGATGACCTTGGCGAGTTGATATGCCGGCGCGGCTTTGCCGGAAAAAAAGAAGGTCCGCGGCGGCAAGTCAAGATTCGGGTTGTCCCGCAGCCGGTTGTAAAGCACCACGATCCGGAGCGCGTTCAGCAGTTGGCGCTTGTACTCATGGATGCGCTTGACCTGGCAATCGAAGATACTCTCGGCGTCTACCGTATCGCCGGTCGTCCGCTTGAGCCAATCGACAAACCGCAACTTGGCCTCGCGCTTTGCCTCTAAAAACGCGTTGCGGAACGCCCGATCGTCGGCAAGAGGTTTGAGATTTTTCAACTGGCTGAGATCGGTAATCCAACCGTCACCGATGGCGTCGGTGATCGTGCGCGAAAGCGCCGGATTAGACATCAGGAGCCAGCGACGCGGCGTGACCCCGTTGGTCTTGTTGCTGAAACGCTGTGGAAACAATTCGGCGAGGTCCTTGACGGTCTTTGTGCGCAGCAGTTGTGAATGAAGTGCGGCGACGCCGTTGGTGCTGTGCGAGCCGACGATAGCCAGGTTGGCCATTCGCACTTGCCTGTTTGGGCCTTCCTCTACGAGGCTCGCACGCTCGACGCGGCCCTTGTCACCCGGATACCGGGTTCGGACTTCGTCAAGCAGGCGGCGATTGATCTCCAGGATGATCTCTAAATGGCGCGGCAGCATCGTCTCGAACCATGCTAGCGGCCACTTCTCAAGAGCTTCGGGGAGCAGTGTGTGATTTGTGTAAGCGAGAGTCTTTTGTGTCAGGTCCCACGCCTCGTCCCAACCGAGATGTGCTTCGTCGAGTAGAATCCGCATTAGTTCCGGGACGGCCATCGTTGGATGTGTATCGTTGAGCTGGATGGCGACTTTATCGGGAAGCGCACTCCAGTCGAGGTTGTTCGCTCGGAACCGACGCACGAGATCGGCTAGCGAGCAGGCCACGAGAAAATACTCTTGCACAAAGCGCAATCCCTGGCCCTTGGTTGTGTGGTCATCTGGATACAGTACTCGAGTTAGCGATTCGGCATTGAGTGTCTGCGCCAGTGCCCCAACAAAATCGCCGCTGCTGAATTCTTTAAAGTCAAAATAATCATGCGCCGCTGCAGCCCAGAGCCGCAGCGTATTGATGGTTTTGCCGCCATAACCTACTACCGGGCGATCGAACGGAACACCGATCAGAATTGATGGCCGCCCGGGAACCGCCTGCAAGATACCGCCAACTATCTCGAATGAGCAGTTGAGCTTGACCTCTACTGTCTCGTTCGGACGAGCAACTTCCCATGGGTCGGGACGACGAAGCCAGTTGTCGGGGGCTTCCTGCTGCCAGCCGTCCTCGATTGATTGTTTGAAGATACCGTATTCGTAGCGCAGGCCATAACCCATAGCCGGAATCTGCATCGTCGCCATTGAATCGAGGAAGCAGGCTGCCAGGCGCCCGAGGCCTCCGTTACCCAGCCCCGCATCAGGCTCCTGCTCCAGCAATTCATACCAATCGAGCTTCTCCCGCTTAGCCAGCTCACTCACGATCGGATCGAGCATCAGGTTGGTTACGTTGTTGGCGAGCGAGCGACCGATGAGAAACTCCATTGACAGATAATAGACACGCTTCGCATTCTCGCTCTCGTAAGTCTTATCCGTACTCACCCATCTCTGAGAGAGAACATCGCGCACAGAGCGGGCCATGGCCTCAAAATGTTCGCGAGTGCCGGTCGTTGTCTTTTCCATAACGTTATCAAAGACCAGGTGTCGCTCGTAAAGCGCATCCTCCGCTCCGATAAACTTAACCGGCCCGCGACTGTATCGCTCGATGAGCTTCGACAGGTTGGATCCCGTAGCGGAAACCGACTTGTTTTGTTTATCTGCGATCATTGTCTTACCCATTTTGAGCTTTCCGTTTCCTAACGACCCATGAAAATAGATCTAAAATGGCCACTTCCAGTCGGTGTCCTCGGGCCGATCCAAGCCGAACTCATAAGCATATTGTTTGCAAGCGATCTGCTGGTTCACCAGCGCCTCGCGAACGCCGGCGCCTTTGACGCGGAAACGGGGCATCCGATCAATGGCGTCGATGGCGAGGCTAAAGCGATCAGTCTGATTGCGGATGGCCAGCTCCAAAGGCGTGTTGATGTTGCCTTGCTCCTTATAACCGCGCACGTGGATGTTGTGCTGACCTGGCCTGCGGTAGGTGAGGCGGTGTATCAACCACGGGTAGCCGTGAAAGTTGAAGATCACTGGCTTGTCCGGGGTAAAGATGGCCTCGAACTCAGCGTCGGTCATACCGTGGGGGTGTTCGGTATGCGGCACCAGCCTGAAGAGGTCAACGAGGTTCACGAATCTGACCTTCACGTCGGGCAGGTGCTGGCGAAGGAGGGCCGTGGCTGCCAGGGACTCCTTCGTCGGCACATCGCCGCAGCTCGCCATCACCACGTCGGGTTCGTCGCCCTGGTCATTGCTGGCCCAGTCCCAAATCCCGACACCCTTCGTGCAATGCGCAATCGCTGCCTCCATGTCCAGATACTGCAAGTGAACCTTTTTGTCCGCGACGATCACATTGATGTAGTTGACGCTCTTCAGGCAGTGGTCGCCGACGGAAAGCAAGCAGTTGGCATCAGGCGGCAGGTAGATACGTACAACCTCGGGACTCTTATTGGCCACCACATCGAGGAATCCGGGGTCCTGATGAGTGAACCCATTGTGGTCTTGCCGCCAGACCAGGGCCGTGATCAGCAAGTTGAGCGACGCTATCTTAGCTCGCCACGGAAGCTCGTTGCATTTTTCCAGCCACTTGGCATGTTGGTTAAACATCGAGTCGATAACGTGAATAAACGGCTCGTAGCTGTTAATCAACCCGTGCCTGCCACTCAGAATATAGCCTTCCAGCCACCCTTCCACTGTGTGCTCGCTGAGCATTTCCATAACGCGGCCGTCCGGAGCCAGCTGTCCGCCGTCGGAGTCTTCCGGAAAATACTCGCCGAGCCAAACCTTCTTGCCCACTTCATAGAGGGCTTGGAGTTGGTTGGACTCCGTCTCGTCCGGCCCGAACACGCGGAAGTTCTCCATGTTGCGCCGCATCACTTCTCGAAGGAAGTTACCGAGAGTGGGGACGTTACCGGCAAAGGTCGCGCCCAATTTCTTGACGTCGACTGCGAAGTTACGGAAATCCGGCATCTCCAGTGGCCTGCGTAACAAACCACCGTTGGCGATCGGGTTGGCGCTCATCCGGCTTGGTCCTTTTGGAGCCAAGGCCTTTAATTCAGGCATCAGCCGCCCTTCGTTGTCGAAAAGCGACTCCGGCTTGTAACTGCGCAGCCAATCTTCCAGCACCTTCAGATGACTGGGGTTGGAGGCGATGTCCCCCAGCGGAATCTGGTGCGCCCGCCAGAAGCCTTCGAGATAGTGGCCATCCACTTTCCGTGGAGCACTCCAGCCCTTGGGACTGCGAAGGATAATCATGGGCCACCGCGCTCGGACCGCTTTCCCGGTACGCCGTGCCTCCTCTTGGACCTTGCGGATTTCGAGGACGCAATGTTCCAGGGTGGCGGCCATCGCCTGGTGCATGCTGCTTGGGTCACTACCTTCGACAAAGTAAGGTGTGTAACCGTAACCGACAAATAGCGCCTCCAGTTCTTCGTGACTGATGCGAGCAAGAACGGTAGGGTTATTGATCTTGTAGCCGTTAAGATGCAAGACGGGCAGCACCGCGCCATCGGTAATTGGGTTGAGAAACTTATTGCTGTGCCAGCTAGTGGCGAGAGGCCCGGTTTCAGACTCGCCGTCGCCCACCATCACGAGAGTGATCAAATCGGGGCGGTCGTAAACTGTCCCGTAGGCATGTGAAATACTGTAGCCAAGCTCGCCGCCCTCGTGGATGCTGCCGGGTGTTTCGGGAGTGGCGTGGCTGCCAATCCCACCAGGAAAAGAAAACTGTTTGAAGAAGCGTTGCATTCCCGCGAGATCTTCACTCTTGTCCGGATAAATCTCTGAATACGTTCCCTCGAGGTACGCATTTGACAGGACCGCGGGCGCGCCGTGGCCGGGACCTGAGATATAAATTGCGTTCAGGTCATATTTGTTGATCAGCCGGTTGAAGTGAACATACGTGAAGGACTGCCCCGCATCTGAGCCCCAGTGGCCCAGTAAGCGGGCCTTGGTATGCTCCAAGGTCAGCGGTTCTCGCAGCAAAGGGTTGTCCCTGAGATAAAGCATGCCCAGGCTCAGGTATAGGCTTGCCCGCCAGTAAGCGTCGATATTCTCTAACTCTTTGGGACTGAGCGGCGCTCCCTTGACCGTCGAGCGAGCCGTGCCGTACGCCGAGATTGATTCTTCAGTCCTAATTTCCTTTTCTATGATTGCCATGACTCTAATACTCCTTTCGCGGATACCCGCCCCACTAACGCTGACATCATTTGTCTAAATAGTGTTTTGAAGCAAACCGCGAATTGGAGGCGGTTCGCTTCAGCCAAGCTCTTCGTTTTCCCTGAGCCAGTGTTCGCCCACCGGCCAAGGGCCCCGGTTCTCGGTAGTGTGGTGTTAGCCATCATTCCCAAAAGGGCTCGTGGAAAAGTGCTGTTGATCAGCTGTTCTTTCATGAGCCTCAAAAGTTGACCGTCGTAGCCGGACACTCGGATCGTAAGGTGCGGATACTTTTGCGGATACTCCATCCCTTCGAGCCGCGAGTCACAGTTGAGCACCTTGATGTTCGGTGGAATACCCCGCGACGTCTCCTAAGTACTCGATTTTTGCATTTCCGTTTGTTGGATACTCCGCACCTCAGGGTATTGCTCGCAGGTCTACAGTTCCCTTTGCCAACCCCGATGAGCGACATGGGCAACTAACATGCCAGCTTGAGTAGAACTAAGACTGCGTTAATTACGGAACAAACTGGTGGACACAGTGTGATCCATGCCGGAATTGTCGGGCGAGCATTAGTTGATGACAAATAAATTCCGACACTTCTCCAACCCTATTGGCAGGTGATCCCGCTCACTGCAGCATCCAGTTCTCCAGGCTGCCTGATCTCAATATGGCGACTAAGTTGCTAGGTAACGTCCGATTGAGGAAGCATCGAATCTCGAGGATCGGTGCGGTAAGTTCAGATCTTAAAGTCGCCATAAGCTGAGTTGTAAATTGGACAGCGATTCAAAGGGAGTAATCATGGTCGAAGCTGAGACTGTTACCACTGCCGATCTTTCGAACGAAGAAAAGATCTTATCGAGTGACTCAGCATATATCGTAAGACCTGAGCAGGACCGCTGGGCTGTGATCCTGGCCGGAGGTGATGGCGAGAGGCTTCGTCCATTAACCAGGGCGATTGCAGGTGATGAGCGGCCCAAGCAATTCTGCTCATTTCTAGACGGTGAGTCTCTTTTGGAAAAGACCAGGCGCCGTGTTGCATTCGTTGTCCCGCACGATCAAACACTAATCGTGGTAACTGCAGCGCACGAGGCTTTTTACAATAGTCTTGTGTCAGATATGCGGGTTAACAGGGTCATCGAGCAGCCCTCAAATAAAGGAACAGCTCCCGCCATTCTTTATAGCCTATTGAATCTCGCCGCCAAGGCGCCTACCGCTGCGGTCGCGTTCTTTCCGTCGGATCACTACTTCTCTGATGAGAGACTGTTCATGGCGCACGTTGCTTCAGCGTTCGAGGCTACGGTCAACAACCCGCAGCTGATTACTCTGCTGGGTATAGTTCCGGATGGTCCTGAAGTCGAGTATGGTTGGATTGAGCCCGGCAGGTTGCTTACACGAAGAGGTGCATTTTCATTTTACGAGGTGCGCCGATTTTGGGAGAAACCGTCCCACGCCCTCGCCGCAACACTGATGGCGGAAGGCTGCCTGTGGAATAGTTTTGTGATGGTGGGCCAGGCGCAAGCATTTCTTCGCATGATTCAGCGGGCAACCCCTGACCTCTATAACAAGTTTGCTGATGTACGTTCTGCTCTAAACACCTGGGGCGAGCAAGCGAGCATTCATGCGCTCTATTCTGAATTGACTTCAACAAATTTCTCACACGAAGTACTGACAACGTGTCCGGAAGAACTAGCGGTGCTTGCTGTTGGCGAAGTAGGATGGAGCGACTGGGGAGCACCGCAACGCGTCCACTCTACGTTGACACGCCTGGGAATCCGTGCGGAGTGGACTGTGTGATCCCCCCTCCAAAGAAGCTCCGCGTCTGGCACAATCTATACCAAATCACGTGGTCACCCAAAGTGATACCAAACCAGACCTGTGACTCATTTCCTACCCAGTTGCTTCATTGCGGCCGCAACCACCTGGTCCGGTTCGAACCCGAATTTCCTCTGCAATTCCTTCAACGGCGCCGAAGCCCCGAACGTCTTCATACCGATGACGTGACCAGTCGGGCCAACGTATCGCTCCCATCCCAAGGTTGAGCCTTGCTCCACGCCGACACGCGCCTTCACGTTCGGCGGTAGCACACTGTCTCGATACTCCTCGCTCTGCTGCTCGAAAATTTCCCATGATGGCATCGACACCACTCGCGAGCGGATGCCTTCGGCGAGCAGCTCCTCGTGGGCCTCGATCGCCAGGCTGACTTCACTGCCCGAGGCGATGAGGATCACTTCAGGGTCACCGCCTGGCGCGTCAGCCAGCACATAAGCGCCACGCGCGACACCGGACGCCGGCGCATACTTGCTGCGATCCAGAGTCGGAAGCGCTTGGCGCGACAATGCCAGCACCACAGGCTGATGGCGTAACTGCATGACGTATCGATAAGCCTCGACCACCTCATTGGCATCGCCGGGTCGCAAGGTAATGAGCCCGGGTATCGCGCGCAGGGAAATAAGGTGCTCAACTGGTTGATGAGTTGGACCATCCTCACCATCCCCCATAGCGTCGTGCGTAAAGATAAAAATAGATGGCAGCTCCATCAGAGCCGCCAGCCGGATCGCCGGGCGCGCGTAGTCGCTGAATATGAAGAACGATGCGCCGAAGGCCCGAAGTTTCGACAAAGAAAGTCCATTCACAATAGCGGCCATAGCATGCTCGCGGATACCGAAATGCAGGTTCTTCCCACTGGGGCTATCAACCTGAAAATCGCCTGCGCCAGCGAACGTCAAGGTGGTCTTGTTCGATGGTCCAAGGTCCGCTGAGCCACCGAGGAGCCACGGAATGTTTTGGGCGAGCACGTTTAGAACCTTTCCCGACGCTTCCCGCCCTGCGATTCCTTTCGCATCTGGCGGAAAAACAGGAAGGTTGTGATCCCACCCGACGGGCAGCTCTCGACGCTGCATCAGGTCGATTTCATTAGCCAGCTCGGGATACTGGGCTCGATAGGCATCGAGCAGCTGCGTCCATTCACGCCGCAAACTCGCACCGCGTGTACCTACGCCGGCTGCAAAATGTTCATCGACACCGTCTGGAACGAAAAACTTTTCATCCTCAGGCCATTCATAGCTGCGTTTCGCGAGTCGGACCTCATCGTCGCCTAACGGCTCGCCGTGAGCGGCTGACGTGTCCTGCTTGTGTGGTGCGCCATATCCGATATGGCTATCCAGCACAATGAAAGTCGGTCGGTCCTTTGTTTTTCGGAAAGTGCTGAGGGCTTGTTCGATGCGATCGATATCGTTGGCATCTCCGACTCTCAGCACGTTCCAACCATACGCGAGGAACCGAGCAGCAACATCCTCAGTGAATGCGAGACTCGTATTTCCCTCGATCGTGATGTGGTTGTTGTCGTAGATCCAGCAGAGATTGTCGAGGCCAAGATGACCGGCCAGTGATGCCGCCTCGGACGCAACGCCCTCCATCAAACAGCCATCGCCGCAAACTGCGTAGATGTTGTAGTCGAATATCTGGAAACCTGGTTTATTGAAGCGGCTCGCGAGCCACTTCTGAGCGATCGCCATGCCGACGCTGGTGGCCACACCCTGGCCCAACGGGCCGGTTGTGGTTTCAACTCCCGATACCCAGTGGTACTCGGGATGGCCTGGTGCTTTGCTGTCGAGCTGGCGGAACCGAACGATGTCATCGAGTGTTACCGAAGGTGTTCCCAGCCTTTCATATTCGGCATTGACCGCGCGCGTGCCGGTGAGATGGAGCGCCGACCATAGCAACATCGAAGCATGGCCGTTCGAGAGTACGAAGCGATCACGGTTGGGCCAAATCGGATCTTGAGGATCAAATCGCATTACCCGATTCCAGATCGTATACACCAAAGGCGCCAGGGCCATCGGTGTGCCCGGGTGTCCAGACTTCGCCTGCTGCACGGCGTCGATCGAAAGTGTGCGAATGGTGTTGATGCAAAGTTGATCAAGTTTCTTATCAGTCAAAGGTTCTACAGCTTCCAATAAACTCATGGGTCACTCCTCTGCTTACTTACGAATGATTGTTTTCCACTTGAGCAACTTTGCCGAGGCGTCGCAGGTGTCGTTCAGCCTGACTGAATTCAGCCGCCAGAAAAGCCTGGACCAGGTCCCACGCGGCCTCTGGACCGACAACGCGTCCACCCACACAAATAATGTTCATGTGGTCATCTTCCACTCCTTGTCGCGCGGAAAAATGGTCCAGGATCAGAGCGGCTCGCGCACCGTGAACCTTGTTGGCAGCGATCGATGCTCCCACTCCACTGCCACAAACGGCTACTCCGCGATCCACCTTACCTGCCGCAACGGACCGCGCCAGCGGGATTACAAAATCTGGATAATCATCGCTTGATTCCAGACTATGGGCACCGAAGTCGACGACCTCATGACCCGCTTTTTTAAGGCGCACAAGCAGATCTTCCTTTAGACCAAATCCACCATGATCGGTGGCGATCCCGATACGCATACTCACTCCTTTTTCGCAGCCCGGTAATCTGGGTCTGCCGCCGCGCGATCCGCGAGTATTAAGGCGCGATCCTTCTGAACCCGTCCGCCCGGAATCGAAGTATCTCCATCGCGCAGGCGACAAACCATTTCAGCTTTGTCTTTTCCGGTTACAAGCCACAGCACTCGGCGGGCCCGATTGATAATCGGATAAGTCAAGGTCATTCGGCGTCTTTTTTGGTAGACGCCTGTAATCGCAACGTCCGCATCAGTCACGTCGACGACTGGATCTCCCGGCACCAGCGAAGCTGTGTGCCCATCAGGTCCCAAGCCCAGGTGAATAAGATCCAGCACCGAAGGCGAACCAGCGATCTGGTTGAGAGCCGCTGCATATTGGGCAGCTGCCAATTCCAAATCCGGCGCTTCCACGGGCATCGCGTGAATCTGATCAGAACTCAACGAATCGAGCTCCTGCAGACTTTCAAGCAGGTGCGTAAGGTTTCTGTCGGGGTCCCCGGCCGGAGCGACTCGCTCATCCACTTGCACGATATGCACTGCTTCCCAAGGGACGTCTTCGTTTGCGAGAGCACGAAGCATGAGCCACGGTGTACGACCGCCACTCACAGCCATGACGAAGCTGCCACGCGCTGCGATTGCCGCTCTGGCTTCGGCGGCGACAGTAGCAGCGGCCGCTTTCGCCACCGAATCTGCGTCGGCAAATACTTCAACCTTCATCATCACAACATCCAACGCCTGCTTCTCGGTGGCAGCACTCGCTCCACCTCGTTCGGACCCCAGCTATCCGGTTCGTACTCGTAAATTCGTGTCGCGGCTTTTAGCACTGGGTCAACAATGCGCCACGCTTCTTCGACATAATCTTCCCTCGCAAACATTGTGGCGTCTCCTTCCATCGCGCCTCCGAGAACCCGTTCATAAGCGTCGATCCCGCCTGCGCGCGGAAAGCGACTCGCCAGCATTTCCACTGTCTCGGCAGATAGATCCTCACCCGGTGTCATCACCATCATTCCCATCGCGATTGTCACGTCGGGATTTAGGCGGAGACGCAAGTGGTTCTCCTTCAGACGGTCGTAACCGACTAATGAAGGAGGCTTACGAAACCGACCCACAATCTCGGTGCAGGTTACTGGCAGGTTCTTCCCGGCTCGAATGTAGAAAGGAACTCCTTTCCACCGCCAGGAATTGATCTCGAGCTTTAACGCGGCGAAGGTTTCCGTTTGCGAATCCTTCGCTACTCCATTCTCATTACGGTAGCCGCGGAATTGGCCACGGACGAGGTCTTTCTCGGCTATCGGGCGAACAGCTTTTAGCACCTTGGCTTTTTCGTCGCGTATGGATTCGCTGTCGAGTCTGGCCGGTGGCTCCATCGCCAGGTTCGAGAGAACCTGAAAAAGATGATTCTGAATCACGTCGCGAATGGCGCCGGTCTTATCGTAAAAGGCTCCCCGGCCCTGGACGCCGAAATCTTCCGCCATGGTGATTTGCACGCTTTCGATGTAGTTGCGATTCCAGAACGACTCCACAAAGGTGTTGGCGAAGCGAAAGACCAGGAGGTTGTTCACCGCCCGTTTTCCGAGGTAATGGTCGATGCGGAAGATATTTTCTTCGTTAAAAGAGCCAAGCAGAATTCTGTTCAGTTCTCGGGCAGATTCGAGTTCATGGCCGAAAGGTTTTTCGACGATGACACGAGCCCCTTGCGTGCAACCCGATTTTGCCAGTTGCTCGACGACGGATCCGAAGAGAAGTGGCGGGATCGCCAGATAGTGCGCTGGGCGCTTGGCCCCACCAAGTTCCTTGTAGAGCGCCTTAAAAGTCTCTGGATCCTGGTAATCACCATCAACATAACGCAACAACCCACACAGTTTTTCAAAAGCCACAGCGTCCACCCCGCCGTGTTTTTCAAGGCTGTCGTGCGCCCGCGCTCTGAACTGTTCCAGATTCCAGCCAGCTTTAGCCACACCGATGACCGGTACATTCAGATGTCCACGCTTCATCATGCCTTGCAGTGCTGGGAAAATCTTTTTGTAGGCCAGATCGCCTGTCGCGCCGAAGAAGACCAATGCGTCTGAATACTGATTGCTCATAAATTCCTCCGGGCCTATGCCTTTTCGGCAGCCTTCTCCAGGTGTCCACCAAATTGATAGCGCATGGCGGACAGGAGCTTGTCCGCAAAAGCCGCTTCGCCTCTTGACGTGAATCGCGCAAACAGAGCCGAGGTCAAAACGGGGACCGGCGCCGCCTCATCAATCGCAGCCTTAATGGTCCAGCGTCCTTCGCCGGAGTCGGATACACGACCGGCGAAATTCGAAAGAGTCGGATCTTCTTGCAGGGCTGTCGCCGTGAGATCGAGCAACCATGATGCGATCACACTGCCGCGCCGCCATACCTCGGCGATGTCAGAGAGATTGAAGTCGTACTGGTAGTGTTCGGGATCGCGCAATGGTGTGGTCTCGGCGTCGATTCCAAGCTGCTGTGTGCCCACATTGGCGGAGCGCAGCACGCCCAGCCCTTCGGCGTAGGCGGCCATAATCCCATACTCGATTCCGTTGTGGACCATCTTCACGAAGTGGCCGGCCCCGTTTGAACCGCAGTGCAGGTATCCCTGTTCGGCAGTCCCTTTTGAGTTCTCTCGTCCAGGTGTGTGTGAGATATCGCCCACGCCCGGCGCCAGCGTCGCGAAGATTGGATCGAGATGTTTAACTACGTCTATCTCGCCGCCTATCATCATGCAGTAGCCTCGATCCAGGCCCCACACGCCGCCGCTCGTGCCAACATCGACGTAGTGGATTTGTTTCGGCGCCAGTTCCTTTGCGCGTCGGATGTCGTCAACGTAATAAGAATTCCCGCCGTCGATCAGGATGTCTCCTGCATCGAGCAGGGGTAGAAGATCACTAATGGTCTCATCCACTACGGCTGCGGGAACCATCAGCCAGACCGCTCGCGGTTTTGCGAGCTTCGTTACCAAATCCGCCAGCGTAGTGGCCGCCATCGCCTTTTCTCTGGCCAGCTGCTTCACTGCTTCCGGAGACCTGTCAAAAACCACGCAATTGTGCCCGTTTCGAATCAGGCGTCGAACCATGTTGGCTCCCATCCTGCCGAGCCCTACCATTCCAAGTTGCATAAGCCCTCCTCCTTCAAAAGAGATGGTTCCCAATTTTTCAGGATTAATCCCTCGTGGTTGATTGCGCTACGCAACCGCTGCATAGCGGCACAGATCCCATCGCCGGCGCCAAAGATGGATGATCCAGCCACGAGTACGTTCGCTCCTGCAGCAACTGCCAACTGAGCCGTTCTCTCGTCAATGCCCCCATCGACTTCCAATTCACATCCGCGCTTAACCTTCGCAATTAACTGGCTGACACGACGTATTTTTGGCAGTGTTGAATAAATAAAACGCTGGTGTCCGAAACCCGGGTTAACAGTCATGACCAGGACCTGATCCAGATCCGGCAGGATTTCTTCCAGCACTGCTGCCGGCGTTGCCGGGTTGATGGCCACCCCAGCGCGTTTCCCAAGCGTCTTGATGCGCTGCACGGTGCGATGCAAATTGTTGTTGCCTTCCCAGTGGACCAGGAATGAATCGGAGCCAGCCTCGGTAAACTCATCAAGGAAAGAGTCCGGGTCCGAGATCATCATGTGCATCTCAAGCGGAAGTCGTGTGACCCGTCTGAGGGATTCGACAATCGGTGCACCCATCGAAATGTTGGGCACAAAATGTCCATCCATAATGTCGACGTGAATTCGATCCGCGCCGCCACGCTCCGCTGCAGCGACCTGCTCTCCCAGGTGGGCGAAGTCAGCCGAGAGGATTGAAGGGGCAAGCTTGACACTACCCTTGTCCATATCTCGAGTCCCTCTCGGTGATAATTCTCGGAACGTTAGGGTTGGGCTGAGCCGTCATCCGATTCCCGTCCGATTCAATGATCGTGGCCTGCTTGGTGTTGGACGCGTCGAAGATACTCTGAATGGATTTCTCCAGCACAGAGTTGAACTCAGCATCGGATTGCTGGGCCGACAGCCCTTCTACCAGCGCCCGCGAAAAGCTCGCCACCATGCCGTGATCTCTGCGCAGCCGGCCGTCGGCGTCTTCCTGCGAATAACCACCCGACAGCGCAACCACCCTCACAACCTTGGGATGTCTAATCAAATCGGAGTAGAGGTCGTCTTGCTCCGGGAGCGTGAGCTTCAGCATTACGAACTGACCCTCAGTCAGCTTATTGAGCTTCTCGAGGATGGCCGCTTTGAGCAACTCTTCGGCCTTGGCCTTTTCCGGGCAATGAATGTCAACTTCCGGCTCGACGATGGGCAAGAGGCCGGCGGCCAGGATCTGCCCGGCTACTTCGAACTGCTGGTCCACAATGCTCTTGATGCCGGCTGCGTTGGCTTGTTTGATGACCGAGCGCATCTTGGTTCCGAAGATCCGCTTCGCTTTGGCTTTGGCGAGCAACGCCGCAAGCGCGGGCATGGGCTTCATCAACTGAACTCCGTCCTTCTCAGCTGCGAGGCCCTGGTCTACTTTCAGGAAGGGCACCACTCGCTTCACGTCCCAAAGATAGTCGGCGGTAGGCTTCCCATCGATGTCCCTGTCCATCGTGTTCTCGAACAGGATCGCGGCAATAATCCGCTCACCGTCAAAGCTGGGGCTGGTAATAATGCGCGTGCGCATTTGGTGCACGAGCGCAAACATCTCATCCTCGTTGGTCCACGCGCCTTCTTTGATTCCGTAAAGACGCAGCGCGCCGGGCGTGCTGCCGCCGCTTTGATCGAGCGCCGCAATGAAACCGGGATGTGTTTTCATCTTCTCAAATTGTTGTGTGTTAAAGCCGGGAGTTTTCATACCGCCTCCTTATGTTTTCGATAGCGACGAATTAGATTGTTAGTTGAACTATCATGGTTGAGACTGGGCTCTGATTCGCTCTCGAGTTCCGGGATAATGCGCTGGGCCAACACCTTGCCGAGCTCAACGCCCCATTGGTCGAACGAGTCAAGATTCCAGATGACGCCCTGCGTAAAAACAGAATGCTCGTAAAGGGCTACGAGCTTACCCAGCGTTCCAGGTGTAAGTTTGTCAGCCAGAATAGTGTTTGATGGTCTGTTGCCTTCGAAGACGCGGTGCGGCACGAGCCAATCTGGCGTGCCTTCAAGCTTCACCTGTTCGGGAGTCTTACCGAACGCTAGAGCCTCGGCTTGAGCAAATACATTCGCTAGCAGCATGTCGTGATGACGGCCAAGCGGATTGAGCGCTTTCGCGAAAGCGATGAAGTCACAAGGAATCAGCTTGGTTCCCTGATGAATCAGCTGGTAGAACGAGTGCTGCCCGTTCGTTCCCGGTTCGCCCCAGTAGATGGGCCCAGTTTGATATGTGACTTCGGTTCCGGCGAGCGTGACGTGCTTGCCGTTGCTCTCCATCGTCAACTGCTGGAGATAGGCCGGAAATCTCTTCAGGTACTGCTCGTAAGGTAAGACGGCGACAGTTTGCGAACCGAAAAAGTTGGTATACCAAACTCCCAGCAGTCCCATGAGCACAGGCAGGTTGCGCTCAAAGGGAGTCGTGCGGAAATGCTCATCCATCTGGCGGGAGCCATCCAGCATGGCGCGGAAGTGATCCGGGCCTATCGCGATCATCGTCGAGAGGCCGATAGCGGAATCCATTGAGTAACGGCCGCCAACCCAATCCCAGAACTCGAACATGTTCGCAGTATCGATGCCGAACTTCGACACCTCCTCTGCGTTGGTCGAAACAGCAACAAAATGTTTCGCGACAGATGACTCGTCGCCTGCCAGTCCCGCCAGTGACCAGGCGCGAGCCGTGTGGGCGTTAGTCATCGTCTCGAGCGTTGTGAAAGTTTTCGATGAGACGATGAAGAGTGTCTCTGCCGGGTCGAGATCGTGTACCGCCTCAGCGAAGTCTGTGCCATCGATGTTGGAAACGAAGCGGAATGTCATGGTCCGCTCGCTATAAGCTCTGAGCGCCTCATAGGCCATGACAGGTCCGAGGTCAGAACCGCCAATCCCGATGTTAACGACGTTGCGAATGCGCTTTCCGGTATGACCTTTCCACGCGCCGCTCCGGACGCGGTCCGAGAAATCAGCCATCCTGTCGAGCACCGCGTGGACCTTCGGCACCACATTTTCTCCATCTACAACAATGGACGCGTCTCTCGGAGATCGTAGTGCCGTGTGCAACACTGCTCTATTCTCTGTGAGATTGATCTTTTCCCCGCGAAACATCGCGTCAATTCGAGATTGCAGTCCAGCTTCCTGTGCGAGCCGAAGCAGAAGCTCCAGTGTCTCGTCAGTGATGCGATTTTTGGAGTAGTCGAGATAAAGGCCCACGGCATCGACCGCCATTCGCTCGCCGCGTTCCGGATCTCCTTTAAATAGCTCCCGCAGATGTAGCTTCGAGACGTTTTGGTAATGCGAGTCGAGCGCTTTCCACGATTGCCGTGCGCTTGTTGTCTGTTCGATCCTTGCTGTCATGCTGGTCTTCCTTTTGTCTTTGGATTAATTCCTCTTATGCCTTAACTACAGAGGCAGTCAGGGCGGCGTGCTTGGATGAGATCACCTCCATGAGATCGTTCCAGGACTTCACGAACGACTCGGCTCCTTCATCCTGAAGCTGTGCGGCGAGGGCGTCGACGTCGATGCCCGCTTTGGTGAACTGCGCTATCACCTCTTCACAGTTGCCACCGTCTGCAGAGAGTATCTCACCCAATTCGGTGTGGGTGGCGAGAGCTTTCAATGTCCCTTCCGGCATGGTGTTTACGGTGAAAGGCGCAGCGAGACTCTTGATATAAAGAATGTCCGAGGCCTTTGGATCCTTGGTTCCCGTGCTGGCCCACAACAGGCGCTGCGGACGAGCACCGAAGTTGTAAACGCGCATCCAGCGCGGTGAGCTAAGAAGGGCGCGCGCTGCTTTGTAAGTGCGCTTCGCCATGGCGATGCCCAGTTGGTTGTGGAGTTCATCAGGGGTTTTGCTCACCACGGCACCATCCCAACGGCTGATGAAAACCGACGCCACAGAACCGACGTTCGGGTCAAGGCCCGCGTCGATACGACGCTCGATGCCTCGCAGGAACGCTCCGGCCGCCGCGAGGTATTGCTCGCGAGAGAACAGGAGTGTGACATTGACCGGTATTCCGGAAAAGATCGCTTCCTCGATTGCGGGAAGGCCTTCCTTCGTGCCTGGAATTTTGATTAAGAGATTGGGACGCGCCGCTCGGGCAAACAGATCCTTAGCGGCGGCGAGAGTACTGGCTGTGTCGTGGGCCAGGGTGGGCGATACTTCCAACGACACCCATCCGTCTACGCCATTAGTCTCGTCGAAAATGAGTCGGAAGAGGTCCGCAGCCCTGGTAAGATCCTCCAGGGCCAGTTCGAAGAAGATATCCTCGGTCGATTCGCGCTTCGTTAACTTTCTAGAGATCGCCGAGTCATACGCCGCGCTGTTCTTAATAGCGTGGTCGAAGATCGTCGGATTCGAGGTGAGCCCCGTGACCGATAGATCGTTGATGTATTGTTTGAGCGTACCGCTATCCAGCAGATCGCGTGTGATATTGTCCAGCCAGATACTTTGACCCAATTCATGAAGTAGTTGCGTTGCTTTCATCTTTAACCTCGTTACTTACCATTGTTGCTAGTGGTCGTTTCCTCGACGAACTCGAGAGACATGACGCTCGTTGTTTCTTTCTCTTTTGAGCTGAGCAAATGATGAGTGTCGTTCCAAAGTTGGATTGCCGGCTGCTTAAGGTGTTCGTAACCCAGAACGCTCAGGCTCGCAGTGCTCAGCATCAAAGACCTGGCGCCGTATGTGTCGATACCGGCCCATCGTGCGGCCAACATTCGGAGGAAATGTCCGCTGGAAAAAAGCAGAACGTTACCTGAGACTGACCGCACCAGGTCCACGACGCGGTCAGCGCGCGCAGCAACCTGTTGCGGCGATTCACCGCCCGGGCAGCCGTCGCGGAAAAGTTGCCAGTCCGGGCGCTGCGCATGGATTTCGACAGTGCGGCGGCCTTCGTATTCGCCGTAGTCCCACTCCACCAGGTCCCGAACGATCTCAGCCCTCGATCCGAAACCAGCGAGCTCACAGGTTCGCCGCGCACGACGTAAAGGGCTGGAAAAGACTTTGGCGAACGTTAGTCCGGTCAATGCGTCTCGAAGTCTTCGGGCATTCCCCTCGCCGACTTCAGTCAGCGGTAAATCGGTTAGCCCCGTGTGTTGGCCACTGAGGCTCCAGGCCGTCTCACCGTGTCGGGCCAGATAAGTCAGAGGTAGTTCTATATGGGCCATCATTATAATTCTTCCTTAAAGCTCTCCATCCCGTATGCGGCAGACCCAACCAATGCAGCGTGATTTAGAATGACGTGAACCGGGATACGCTCCATCAGCTGAGCAAAGCGTCCTTTTCGTTTGAAGGATTCCATGAAGGCTGGCTTTTCAAGCAAATTCAGGATGTGCAGAGGGATACCACCCGCCAGGTAAATGCCGCCGGTCGCGAGCACCTTTACGGCCAGATTGCCCATCTCACTTGCAAGAATCGAAATGAATGTTTCGATCGTGGCCGCACACAATTTGCTTCGCTGATCTGGGTCAGTGGCGAAATTGGCAATGGCTGCCGTGCGATCTTTTGCGGCTGCAATCGATTGAGCGATGTCGAGGTCTTCCGGTATCCGTTCGATGTCGCGAAGGCATTCGTAGATGTTCGGTATACCGATTCCGGAACAGACACGTTCAACACCCACATGATCGAAGCGCCCAAGCAGGTAGCGGAGCAGGCGGATTTGCCGCTCATCAGTCGGAGCGAAATCTGAATGACCACCTTCGGAGCTGTGTGGAACATATTTCGATCCATCCCAGGTAAGAAATGACTCCCCCAGACCAGTGCCCGGCGCAACGACACCAATGGCGCCGCCAGGGATCGGTTGTCCGACATTCAGTGTCCTCACGTCGTCCGGACGGAGAATGGGAATTGCCCGGGCGACCGCTTCCAGATCGTTAATCAGCCGCACAGATTTGAGATTGAGATCCTTCGCCAGCGAAGCCTCATCCATCACCCAGGGCAAGTTGGTGACCTTCGCGCGTCCCTCAATGACTGGACCAGCAACATCAAAACACGCTCGCTCAACATGAATCTTCTCCTTCAGCAGAAACTCCGTTACCAAGACTTGGAGGCTTGGATAGTCCGCGCTGTGCATCTCAGCCTGACTGAGCGGTGAGTGCGGTCCGGCTTCGCGCGAATAGACTGCGAGATCTGTTTTTGTCCCGCCGACGTCACCTGCTAGTAGCATGGCTCATCTCCCTCCCCACGTTTTCCAGACCGTTTCCGTACCGTTTGCTGTTTGGCATTGAGCCTCTGACCGCGTAAAACAAGATGTATAAGTAACAGATCACGGGCAGTATGAACGCGTGATGAATCCCAACGTGGTCAGCAATCACACCCTGCATCAGCGGAACGATGGCGCCGCCAACAATCGCCATGTTAATGAGGCCGGAGCCAGTACTCGTCAGTGGACCAAGTTCAGCCACACCCAGGCTAAAGATGCTTGGGAACATGATGGAGTTGAAGAATCCGACAGCGATCATGCTCCACATAGCCAGGTGACCGCTCGTTAACATGGAAAATGTGACGAACGTCGCGGTGCAAACCGCACATATCGCGAGCAAACGCCCAGTCCTAATCTTTTGCAAGACCGCGGCGCCGATGAAGCGCCCGATCATCGCGCCTCCCCAGTAGAATGAGACATAACCGGCGGCGATCTTCGGCGAGAAGCCCGCGATCTCGGGTTGACCGAGGTAGTTCACCATAAAGCTGCCAATTGAAACCTCAGCGCCGACGTACGCGAAAATTCCCAGCGCACCGAAGAGCAGATTAGGATGTTTCCAGATCGAATCTTTGATCTTCTCGCCGGGGCGGGCCTCCTCGTGCGCGATTGTCGGGAGCTTTGACTTGGCGATAGCCAACGCCAGTAAAATCAAAGCGATGCTTATGACGATGTAAGGCATCTTGATTGAGGCAGCCTGGTTCATGCGATAGACGTGTAAGGCTTGAGGCGAGAGTTTTCTCAACTGTTCGGCTGCCAATGGCGCCGCGCTCAGGATGAAAATTCCGCCGAGCACCGGTGCCAGCGTGGTGCCGAGTGAGTTGAAAGCCTGCGTCAGATTCAACCGGCTTGATGCCGTTTCGGGCTTGCCAAGTATCAGCACATAAGGATTCGCGGCCACCTGAAGACCGGTAATGCCGGCAGCAAGGGTCATTAGCCCAGTCAACAACAGCGGGAACGACGGAATAGATGCAGCGGGAACGAAAAGAATTGCACCCAGACTCATGGTTACTAAACCGGCTACCATAGTCTTTTGATACCCAATCTTGTTGACGATCTTCGACCACGGCAATGAAAAGAGGAAATATGCCGAGAAGAACGCAAACTGGACCAGCATGACCTTGGTGTAATTGAAATCGGAGATTGACTTCAGATGTGGAACAAGAATGTCATTCAAACTCGTGAGAAAACCCCACAAGAAGAAGAGCGCGGTGAGAATCGCCAGAGGACGTATGTAACTATCGCTCGTCGATCGAAGTAGGGTGTTCTGTACGCCTCCAGAGTTAGCTATCATCTCTCTTGTCGCCATATGCTTTTCCTTGACTTATCAGATCAAATCATTTCCCGGATCATCATTTGACAATCAAACGCCTGCGCTACCACCAGGTCTCAGTTTGCACGCCGAAGCTCAAGCCACTCGTTTTACCCTGAAAGGGCCGGCTCCGATTTGTGGGGCGATTGTGAATTTGCGAAGCCAGCCCTCGTATTGGCCACTGCCGCTACTGGTACGATCGAATCCAGCCTCAAACGCCACCGAGAGATGATCGGTAAAGAAGTACTGCGGCCTGGCGCCGAGGGAAATCCACTGGTTCCAACCTTCTTGCGGATTACCGTTGTGCGAACGCTGGTAGACAAAGACCGGCATGATCGCGAATTTGTCGTTTGGTTGGAGCAGCAAGTGCTCGGCGATTCGAAACTTCTTTGTGTCTTTGAGAAACGGAGTTGGGTCATCGATCGACGTGCTGAAATTGCTGGCGGCTCCCTTTCCGTATTGGACTGAAAACCAGTTGTAGCCACCCTTCCATTCCAGGCGTTGATGGGCTATCCCGAATGCGTATCCATTACTGGTAGGAATGACGGTGCCAGTTGGTGTCGTTCCGCCTTTAGCCCTGGCGTAATTGAACCAGGCGGCTAGTTTTCCACCCGGCGCCTTCACGTCATACAGACGCACATCAATGTTGCTCTTCGCATAATTGCCATTTTCAGTGGTGATGTCGGGACGCGCGCCGGCGAGGAAAGCCACAGCCATCTTGCCGACTTTGACGTCTAAATCCTCAACGCCCCCGCCGTAGCCGCTCATGTCTGAGATGTAGAAATCGTTGATGTGCGATTGATAACGCCGGTAGTACCGTTCGCCGGCCCAAAACTTCGCCTGCGGTTGGCTCTTAAAGATGTTGCCAGCCTGTACAAAGGCTTCACGCAGGCGGAATCGGTCATTACCAATGCCGCCCCGGAAATCTGCGAAACTGGCAGAGTTGGTGGTGTTGGCCTGGACCATAAACTCCGTTTTTATCCACGCCTTATCCGTATCGTGTTCCGGGTTAACCCAGTTGTTGACAAAGATGAGCTCGGCATACGTTTCCGCCTCATTCCCCAAACGGTATTTGGCATCAGCTCCTGGGGCTTGAAACGCGACCTGCTGCCCGCCCCTGCTGTTCAGACCGTAACCGGAACGTAAATACCCGTGGAATTCAAAACTTTTCACCTGCTCTTCCAGCTTCTTGATCTTTGTATCTGCGTCTCTCAACAAGTCGTACGTGGGCGCGGAAGGCAGCTGTCCCTGGAGTGTCTGCTCCTTCTCTTTTTGTCCAAAAGCAACTTGCGCGGCTTGCTCTACCGCGGACACGACTCCTTCTTTCTTTGTTGGGTTCTGTTTGGCCTCACCTTCCTTCTTTAGCTGTTGTTCCAGGGCAGCTATGCGTTCCTGTAGCTCACGAGTTGTCTGTTCGTACTGCTGCTTCAGTTGTTGTATCTGTTTCTGCACGTCGTCAGATTGCTGACCGTGCGCAGGCAAAACCACGGACAGGAGAAGGGCTAAAATCCAGATGACCCGAGCGAATGTCAATCCGCTCAGCCGGCTTCGAAGCCTTGGGGCATTGCGCTCGCCTGCCTCAATTAGCGGTAAATCGGTGAGTCCTGTATGTTGGCCTGCCAGGCTCCAGGCCGTTTCACCGTGTCTGGCCAGATACATGATTGGAAGTTTTTCGTTCATGACGCATCCTGGTTGTAGTTGTTAATGCAAGAATCGAATCAAACATCTATCGTCGCCTTAGACAGTTCAGCTGGATGCCGTGGAGTCCTTTCATTTGCACTTGACTTCCTGAATTCAATTTCCCGATCCCTTCCTTACTTCCCGCGACTGTGGCAACGCGCGTACCAGATGAGACTCTTTGATTACAGGCCGGATTAGTTGAGAGATTTGACTACTGCGAACGACTGTTGTCGAAATTGTCGGCAGCAAAAGGATCTTGTCGGAAGCACATTCCGTCATCTTCTTCAAGGAATATGCTCGCCCAGTGCATACCGCCTGAGAAGCAGCTCGATCGGATGTGGGTACTGGTGACTTGTGGAAGACTGCTGCCGTCGTGAGTGTCGGCAGACTTTAGCGACGCTCAATCATTCGGCCTAAAGCATTTCCCGAAAGGCTTTCGGGGTATTCCAAACAAGTCTGCGGAATGTGGTGGTGAAATGACTCTGGCTCGCAAAGCCGGTGCGCAAGGCAATGTCCGCGATCGGCAAATCAGTTTCGGCCAGTAACTTCCTGGCTCG
>WNFY01002097.1_pt1 | contig 26478 bp, 27 predicted proteins | sample 5400091 | NCBI WGS metagenome assembly WNFY01 (sample SAMN13153364, study PRJNA577476) | soil metagenome | isolation source: 60 cm soil or saprolite under grassland replicate 1 | place: USA:California | collected 2016-06-15 | reverse complement strand
CGCAACCAGATGCGCGTGACTTGCCGGGAACGGCCATGATCGGTAATATTGAAAAAAGCCGCGAAAAACAAGGGGTCTAGTCGATATCCGTGAGTGCCTGTGAGTTCTTGGGATTGCGTCCTTTTCAACTGAAAATCACGGTGTCGGTGGTTCAATTCCGCCCCTGGGCACCATGATTTTCAATGACTTAGAGGCGGCTCCGGGCAGGCCGCAAAAGCCCGGTAAGCAATGGGTAAGCAGAGCACTCAAAAGCGGGCCATCGAGGGCGCCGAAGCGGTCGCCCCGAACCTGTCGCGGCCCTTGGCTTACCCGATCACGCTCACCGGCGGCCCGCGCTCGCATCTCGTCACGCTGATGGATGCCGCCATTATGATTCGAGACATGGAGTCGTCTCGGCAGGCGCGCCCGGTTTGGGATCGAGCCGCCGCGATGATCTTGCTTGCGGCACAGAGCGGCGAGGCCGCGGACATCGCGGAGGCTACGCGGCAGCTGCACGTCGCACTCAATCACGACAATTGTCTGAAGAATTGATGCTAGCGGCCATTTTCGGGACTGCGATTAGCGGATGTTAAAAAAGGTTGCACTGTTTCTATCCTTCCTAGTTTTTGTAACCGGCGCGTTTGTTGCGGGAGAGCGTACGCTGTCTCCAGTCTTCCAATCCTGCATAGAACAACATGATAACTCCGACGAAGGCTATCCCCCCGAACAAAAACCATCCGCCTTCGGTATCACGAGCACGACGGTTGGTAGCTATGTTCGCTGTAGTGCTGCTTTTGTCGAAGCCCACAATGGGGCTATCGGCGCGCTCGCCACGATAGTTATTGCTGCCTTTACCGAACCCTTTGGTTTGCCACTAGCAGAGAAGCCGAGTTGACTACTCAGGCGCTCGCTCTCGCCCGCGACGAGTTTCTCTCCACGCATCGGCCCAAGCTGCGAATTAAACATCTGTGGTTCGCATCCGCTGACGGAGCAGCGTTCATCGATGAACCCATCAAAAGCGGAGTGCCGCTTGTGGTGCGAATTGATGCTGTTAATGTCGGGAGCGCCGTAGCAAATATTACTTTTATCAATTACAGTACGCTCATACTCCCGCTCGGCGAACGATTGCCGCAACGGCCGCCCTATGATGCACCCGATGCTCCGCGCTTCCCCGTGAGTCCAACACACTCGCTGAGAAGTGGGATCACATTTACCGCCCCCATCTCCGATGGTCGCGTCTTGACCTCCGAAGAACACCGGCAAATCCGAAACGGAGATAGCCGTCTCTGGTTTGTCGGGACTATCGAGTATTGGGATAATGCGTTCCCTGCGAATCTCCGGCAGAGTGCGTTTTGTCGATATCTGGCTTTCACCCGCAGGCCGGCCAGCGATGCCGATGCTGGTCGTTTCGAAATAGAAAAAGATCCAGACTACGAGTACGAAGATTAGGGCGCCGGCCTGTCGGAGCCAGCGTCCGTGACCTTCTGTCACGGTTCAATTCCGCCTCTGGGCACCATGATTCCGGACCGGGCGCTTGGGGCCCTCCCGCGCATTGCCCATTTCATGGCAGCTGCCGTCCTGCCGCGCTAGACTAGGTGCCTTGTTCTGAGCCGATCCATTCGCGCAACTCCATCGCCGTGAGAAATCCAGATTTCCGGTCGATCGGTTGGCCGGCGCGAAACAGCAGCAGCGTGGGGACGCCCCTGACCTCATAGCGCTCGGCAACCTCCGGAAGCGCCTCGGCGTCGAGCTTGCGGGCCTGAACCGTGCCGCCCGATGTCCGCACCGCCGCGGCGATCATCGGCTCGATGCGCCGGCAAATGACGCAGGCTTGCGTGTATACGTCCAGAATGGTCAGTCCGGGCAGCTCAAGGACGGCGCCGAGCTCATCCTGGGTGCGGACATCCGCTATCATTCCCAACCTGGTGTCCTTCAGCTCGCGGCTTTCCAGGTCTCGCCGCGGTCTTTCATGTAGGTCAGGAAATCATCCGGCCCGATGTTCAGCGCGCCATTGATCATGTTGAAATTGTTTCCGGTGTTCACCGTTTCCAGCGTTTCGATGATTTCCTGATCCGTGACGCCGACCTGCCGAAGCGCGGAAATATCGTCCTGGGTGATCGAGTGAGGATCGCCATTCGCCTTGAGCGCATAGTTGAACAACAGCCTTTCCTTCCGGGAGAAGCCGAGGCGGTCGGGGTCGAATTCCAGCGCGGCTTTGACCTCGTCGTCGGAAGCGCCGGCATTGCGCATCGCGGTGGCATGAAACGAGACGCAATAATCGCACCGGTTCGCCTCGGCCAGCGCCGTCATCACCGCCTCCTTGAATTTGACGCTCAGGCTGCCCTTGGTCAGCAGCACCATGAGGCGGTGGAAGTTCGCCTGCGCCAGCTCCGGAAACGCGGAATAGGCCTTGAACAAGTTCGAAACACGGCCGGATCCGCGGACGCGCTCCAATTCGTCGTACAATTCCTTTCTGGCTCCCGTCGCCCGCTCGGGCGGCACCAGCTCGATGAACGGGGCGCTCTGACTTTCACGGCTCCACTGACCCATGCTCATCTCCGTTTTTCCAACGCTCGATGCTGCGGCGGTCACGAACGACCTGTCAACATTGCGGCAATGCGTTCCATTTGCCGGCGTGGAACGCCGTCGCGCTATTCGGCGCGCCGCCCCAGCATGGTGCGCGCCTCGTCGGGCCGCGCCGGCCGCGCGCCGTGGCGGGCCAGTTGCCGACCTTATCTTAAATTGTGCGAATTTAACTGCCATACTTGAACGACACATATTTTATGCTTTCGTCCACAAGCTTTCTCAATCGCCGCTTATTTTGGAGCGTTTGTTTCGGAAGTACCGCGTATTCTTTTTTGATGTGACCCTTAGGAAAATATTTTAAACGCTTCACGGCTTTTTCCTGAAATAAGTCGTCAAGAGTTTTTGACGGAAGGCGCAAGGCAACCCCAAACTTGCCGCATGAAATAAATATACGTCCGTTGATATAACCACCAACAGCGCCAAAGACATTTTTGAACTCTAACCGGTGTCGAACAGCAAGTCTGGGACGAGTTTGTTTCAGTAATTTTGTCACTTCACCTAGATATTTGTTTTTCATGTCCATTTTGATGATGCCTTTGGTTTTCTAATTAAGATTCGGGCGCGATCTCCGCCACAGCTCGATCCGACGGACGTATTCTGTCGATTCGTCTTCCAGCGCTATCCTGCCCGCAGCCCCAGCATGGCGCGGGCCTCCTCGGGCCGCGCCGGCCGCGCGCCGTGGCGCGCCAGTTTCTCGACCGCGAGGGCGACCAGCTCGGCATTGCTCTTCGCCAGGCGCTCGCGCGTGACGCGGATGTTGTCCTCGAGCCCGGTGCGCACGCCGTCGGCCTTGCGTGCCAGCGCCCACTCCATCACCTCGGCCTGGTGGCGGCCGATGCCGGCCGCCGTCCACGTCGCGCGCGGCAGCACCCGCTTGAGCTCGCCCAGCAGCACGTCGAGCAGGTGCTCGCGCGCGGGCAGCGCATTTTTCACTCCGAGCACGAATTGCACGTGCGGCTTCTCGTCGAGCGGGCCGCGGTCGACGAGCCCGCGCGCGCCGTGAATCATCGACAGATCGAACACCTCGATCTCCGGCCTGATGCCGTTGTCGCGCATTTTCGTCGCAAGATCCTCGATCAGCGCCGGCGAGTTCTCGTACACGATGGTGGGGAAATTCACCGAGCCGGTGGAGAGCGAGGCCATGTCGGGCTTGAGCGGCAGCGCGCTCGCGCGCGCGCTCGGATCGCGCCCGCGGCCGCCGGTCGAGAACTGCACGATCATGCCGGGGCAGTGCCGTTTCACCCCCGCTATGACCTGCGCGAACAGCTCGGGATCCGAGGACGGCGTCTCGTCGGGGTTGCGGACGTGGATATGGACGAGCGACGCGCCCGCCTCGAACGCCTCCCGGGTCGATTCGATCTGCTCGGACGTCGTGATGGGCACGGCGGGATTGTCGCGCTTGCGCGGCACCGAGCCGGTGATCGCCACCGCAATGACCACTGGCCGCATCGTGGGCTCCTGTGCGTATTTGGAACGGGCGGCGCTCTGCGTGCAGGCAGAGTGTGAATCGCCATTCCGGGCGCCCGGTTTCGGTTCCGCCGCGGCTTCCCCGGGCGGGAACATAGCCGCCGGCTGCTGCTTTTCAGCACAGGATACGCCGCACGGCCGCCCTCGGCCAGCCGACTTTGCGTCGCCGCGGCGGGTGCCCGATCATTCTATTTTGTTAGATCCGGGAGAAGCGCATGAGCATCGCCGCCCGAACCCTGCCGATGACGACGACCTCCGGTGCCGATCGCGGGCGCCGCATTCTCGCCATCGTCGGCGCCTCCTCGGGCAATCTGGTCGAGTGGTACGACTTCTACGTCTATTCCTTCACCGCGCTGTATTTCGCCGGCGCGTTCTTCCCGACCGGCGACCGCACGACCGAGCTGCTCAACGCCGCGGGCGTGTTCGCGGCCGGATTCTTCATGCGGCCGCTCGGCGGCTGGCTGTTCGGCTGGATCGCCGATACCCACGGCCGCCGCACCGCGATGATCATCTCGGTGCTGATGATGTGCGCGGGCTCGCTGATGATCGCGGTCATGCCGACCTATGCCGCGATCGGGACGGCGGCGCCGGCGCTGCTGCTCTTCGCGCGCCTGGTCCAAGGACTTTCGGTCGGCGGCGAGTACGGCACCAGCGCAACCTATATGAGCGAGGTCGCCGCCAAGGGTCACCGCGGCTTCTACGCCTCGTTCCAATACGTCACCCTGATCGGCGGACAGCTGCTCGCGCTCGTCGTGCTCATCCCGCTGCAGCAGTTCCTCTCCGCCGACGAGCTCAAGGCCTGGGGCTGGCGCGTCCCGTTTCTCATCGGCGCGATCGCGGCGATCGTCGCGCTGTTCCTGCGCCGCTCGCTGGCCGAGACCGCGTCCGAGGAATCGATGCACGACAAGGAGGCCGGGACGATCCACGGCGTCCTGCATCACAAGCGCGCTGTGCTGCTCGTGCTGGGATTTACGGCCGGCGGATCGCTCATCTTCTACACCTTCACGACCTACATGCAGAAATATCTCGTCAACACCGCCGGGATGGATACCAAGACGGCGAGCGCGTTGATGACGCTGGCCCTGCTGGTCTACATGCTGCTGCAGCCGGTCTTCGGCGTGATCTCGGACCATATCGGCCGCAGGAACTCGATGATCTGTTTCTCCTCGTTGGCGGTGCTCGCGACGGTGCCGCTGCTGACCGCGCTCGGCCGCGCCGCCAATCCGTATGCGGCGTTCGGGTTGGTTTTGCTGGCCCTCGCCATGATCAGCTTCTACACCTCGATCAGCGGCCTGGTGAAAGCCGAGCTGTTCCCGACCGAGGTGCGCGCGCTCGGAGTCGGGCTCTCCTATGCGGTCGCCAACGCGGTGTTCGGCGGCACCGCCGAATACGTCGGGCTGTGGTTCAAATCGGTCGGGCAGGAATATTTGTTCCCCTGGTACGTCACCGCGCTCTGCGCGATGGCGCTCCTCGCGTCGCTGTCGATGCCCGATACGCGCAAGCACGGCTATCTCGAGGGGACACAAGCGCCGCAGACGTGAGGCTTCGCGTGCGGTGACCTGGTCCGGCGGCGCGGCGGAGCGCGAAGCAAGCGCGGGAAACCGGGTGACAGCTCACCCAACGTGAAGGTGCAGTCGTTAAATTATAATGCAATCGAAAGATGTTCCGCTTGCAAAATGGAAGCCGTACGCTGCTGTTTTTGCTCAATAGATTTATGAACAAATTTGCCGACGGCGGCGACCGCCGCACGGGCTACAGCTTTGCCCGCAGGCGTTTGCCGGATATCCTCCCTGGTGGATCGGCATGCTTTGCAAGGCAGGGCACGATGAGCAATTTGAAGGTCTATGGGGTTCCCGGATCGCGCGCCTACCGAGTGCTTTGGATGGTCAACGAGCTCGGGCTCGATTACGAGCACGTCCCGGTGCATTTCGGCGACGGCAGCGCCAGAACTCCGGAATATCTCGCGGTCAATCCCAACGCCCGCATCCCGGCGATCGACGACGCCGGGTTCAAGCTCTGGGAATCGATGGCCATCAATCTCTATCTGGCCAAGAAACACGACAAAGGCTTGTGGCCGAAAACGCTCCAAGGCGAGGCGCAGGCGCTGCAGTGGAGCTTCTGGGCGATGACGGAAGCGGAGAAACCGGCCTTGGCGGCGCTGATGCATCGGGTGTTCTTGCCGGAAGACGTGCGTGATCCCAGGCTCGCGGATGAGGGCGAGCAGCAGCTGCAAAAGCCGCTGAAGGTGCTCGACGACGCGCTGGCCAAGAGCGGCTATTTGGCCGGCTCGAGTTTTTCGGTCGCCGATCTCAATGTCGCCTCGGTCCTGTCCTGGGCGCGTCTCGCGCGCGTCGATCTGTCGGGCTTCCCGCATGTGAAGCAATGGCTCACGGCGGCCCTGCAGCGCCCCGCAGCCGTGAAGGCCGCGCCCAAACGTTCTTGAGCGGACGCCGCAGCCGCCGAGCGCTTCGGCAAATTCCAAGGGAATGGCGATGGTCTACGAGCTCTACTATTGGCCGGAGATCCAGGGGCGCGGCGAGTTCGTTCGCCTCGCACTCGAGGATGCCGGCGCCGAATATGTCGACGTCGCGAGACGGGGCGGCGGCACCTCCGCCATGCTGAAATTGCTCGACGACGAAAGGGTCAAGACGCCATCCTTCGCGCCGCCGTTTCTCAAGGCCGGCAAGCTCCTGATCGGCCAGACCGCGAATATCTTGTTGTTCCTCGGGCCTCGGCACCAGCTTGCGCCGGCGGGCGAGGCCGGCCGGCTGTGGACGCATCAGCTCCAGCTCACGATGGCGGATTTCGTCGTGGAGATTCACGACGCCCATCACCCGATCTCGTCGAGCCTCTACTACGAGGACCAGCGCAAGGAGGCGCGGCGGCGCACGCAGGACTTTCTCAAATCGCGCGCGCCGAAATATCTCGGCTATTTCGAGGGCGTGCTGGAGAAGAGCCCGGGCAGGTATCTGGTCGGCAGGACGGCGACCTACGCCGACCTTTCCCTGTTCCAGATCGTCGCCGGCCTGCGCTATGCCTTCCCGCGAGCCATGGCGCGGCTCGAAAAACGCCACCCGCGCGTCGTCGCCGTGCACGACCGGGTCGGGAAGCGCCCGCGCATCGCCGCTTATCTGGATTCGGAGCGCCGAATTGCGTTCAACCAGATGGGCATTTTCCGGCACTACAAGGAGCTCGACCCGTGAAGCGGGGCGAGCGGCGGCGGCCGGCCGCGCCTGCCGCGACCACCGCGGCCGTTCCGCTGCCGATGACGCTTACGCCGCCTTGCGATTGACGCTCGCCTCGGCGATCTCGGTGAGCTTCTTGTCCGCGGCCTTTTCTTCTTCCAGCGTCTGCTTGAGCGCGGAAACGGAATCCGCCATTCCGAGCTGCTCGGCCCAGGCGATCAGCGTGCCGTAGCGGGCGATCTCGTAATGCTCGACGGCTTGGGCGGCGGCAATCAATCCGGCGTCGATCACGTTGGGGTCCGGGCTTGTCGATTTCGCTGAACACCTGCTCGAGCCGCTGCACCTGGCCTTCGGTTTCGTGCTGATGCTTTTCGAGGGCTCTTTTCAGCTCGGACGTTTCGGCCGCCTTCACCATTTTCGGCAGCGCTTTGAGGATCTGCTTCTCGGCGTAATAGATGTCCTTCAGGAGGTGAAGGAAGAGGTCGTTCATCGTCTTCATGATCTTCTCCATCGACAGCAGCACGCTCTTGCCTAAACGGGCCGCCCTTGGGAAAGTTCACCCGGATCGAAGCGGGGCCCTCCGAGAGCTGCACACTCCACCGCCCGTTACCCCCGACGCGGCTTCCCGCCCTATCAGCGCAACGCCGGCGCGGATCGACGGCACCAATCGCTGCTGTTGGGCTGAGCAGGGACGGCGGTCAGAGATTGGGAATCACGGGTCGGACGTCGGAAGCCGGTTGGCCAGAAGTCAGAAGTCAATGGTGAGGGGTTTCCTGATGACCGGCCTCCGGTCTCTGGTTCCTGGATTGACGCGCGGCCGGTTCGGCGAACCAGACGTCCCTGCTGCTCCAGAAATGCTCCTGCCCGCATAACGGACAGAGCATCCTGGTGCCGACTTTGGGCAGCCGGTCGATCCCGTCGGTCTCGATCCCGGTCGCAACGATCTTTCCGCTGCTCGGGCACTTGACCATCAAGAACGTCATCGGGTCCTCCCTCCCTGGACCGGACCCCGTCCCGCGGCGGATTGAATGCGCAGCGGCGCACGCGGTCAAGCGGATTGCATCGCTCTTGGCAGCAGCGCAGTAGGGTGTTTGCGAGCGACGGATCAGAATCCCGAGCAGCGCCGTTCGCGCGCGCGCCGGCCTTGTGCAGCGCAATCAAGATTCCAATCGGCCTAGGGCCCGCCCATCGGGCCCGGAACTTGCGCCCACTTTGGTTGTTGCGCTCTCGCGAAGAGATGCTCGCAGAAGGGGTGCCATGCGAACCAGAGTGCTTCGCCGCCTCGCCTTGATCGGTCTGCCGCAACGGACGACCGCCCCATGCTGGTGGCGTCAGGTGCGGCGCTCGCCGTCGGCCTGGCTTTGCTGGTGCTCGAGCCGATCCTGACCTGACGTCGGGAATTTGGCGCTCGGATCGTTCCGCACGCCTGCGTTGCGCTCCCACGATCGCAGCGGGATCGATTCCACCCTTTCACCGAAATTAGCCGCCAGATGACAAATGATTCTCCACGCGAACGCTTCATAATGATCCCGGATAATGATCCGGATAATGATCCCGGCGCGGCATAATGATCCCGGCGCGGCCCAATCGCGGGGGTTCGCGCGGCCAAGCGTTAGCCGCGACTTCGATATCGGCGGCAGAATTCCCGCCGCGAGATGGCCGCCTCGACCACCGGCCGGTGCTCCAACAACACGCGCTTGGCGCCGCCGGGATGAAACGCCAGCAGGATCAGTTTTCGATAGAACGTGTCCAGGGACCGGTGCAGCCCCGGCGGCAATTCCCGAAGACTCGCGCCGAAATCGGTGACTTGACGCCGCAGAATGGTGCTTCCCACCAGGGCGACTTCGTCCCGCGGCTCCAGCATCGGCACCAGGGAATGAAACTCCTGCGCGACGACGGCTCGCCAATGCGCCGTAAGCAGCAGCTGCATGAACCGGTCGCCCGCAATATGAAACTCCAGCACCGGATCATCCGGGTCCAGCCGCACGCCGTCATCGAGCACCCACGGCTGTTCCGGCAGCCAGGATATGTCCTGGAATTTTTCGATACGCCACAGCCGCACAACGCCGTTCCGGCTTTTGAGGATCGGTGAGCCGCGCCTTCGTTCGAGGTTCCGGCTCATGAGCCGGCAGACGGCAAGGACGAGAAAGCGTGCGAGCCCGGATCCGAGCAGGCCCCATCCGACGCGCTTTGCCAGCGCGGGCGACGCTCCGGTCGGGACGGCGGCCCCCGGCGCGTCGCTCGGCAGGGATTCCTGGGTGCGCATCTGGCTGATCCCCGAGGCCCTCGACTGGAGATCCCCTGGCTTGCCGTCGGCGGCGACATGGCCGGCTCTCAACGGCCGCATCGAAGCAATAGACCGTTCGCGGTCTTGGTCAAGAAATTTGCGCAACGAAGGAAACATTCGGTGTTGACGAGGAGCCACGTGTCGAGTTCCCGACAGACGACAAATGCACGGCCGTCAAGATTCGGCCATGCGCGCACTGCGGTGCGGGAGCGAAGGACCGGAACTTTAGCCCGTGATTCGGAGTTGATGTTGTCTGAGACAACACATTCCGAGACGCATGTTTGCTACGGGCTATTCCGTGTGCGTTCGGGTCGGTACGCTGATGAAGTTTTTGCTCGAGAACATCGTTACGAAGCTGCTGCTGCTGACGATTTTGTTGAAGATGGCGCGAACATCTCCATCCGTCGACATGCGATCGTCAAAGGCCGGTTCGCGACTTGCTCGGCTCAAATCCCGGCATTTTGCCAACCAGGCAAGCTGATGCAGCGGCGCTGAGACCTATCCGATAGAGGCTCGGGCGCGGCTGGGACAAGTGCCCGGTGGAATGCGCCTCAGTGCACGAGAGCTCGGAGCCTTTGCTCCGATGCGTGCCTTGCGGGGCGCGTTGGCGCCCGCACGCCGGAAGGGAAATGGTCAGCGCGGCTGATCGCGTTGCATGACCAAGAGATCTTCGGCTTCCAAGAGCGCGCGGAGCGCATTGGCCGCATCGCGCGCATCCTCGCGGGTGCGCACCGCCTCGAGCCGATAGAGCACGCCGTCCCATTCCCGGCTGTTGCGTTCCTTGGCGATGCCGCGGGCGAACTCGGCGGCTTCGTCGATCGACCGCAAGGTGCGTCCACGATCCATGCGTACGTGAAGCTCGGGTTCGATGGGGAAATCGCTCATGCGGTTGTGGACCTTTCGGTTGCGAACCTTTCGATTTGCTAGCTGCGACATGCCTGGGGTGCTGAAAGAATCGCGGACGCGGGCGTTCGTTCCCTCAACGGCGCAAATCTGGTGAATATCCGTTCATATCCGTGGATTCCCCATCGTAAAGTTCGGAACAAAAGGCGCGCCTATTGGGTTTCTCCGGCAAACACCAAGGCACGGGGTATTCCAAAGAGGAAAGGAGAACTGCGCATGAAGACCACATTGTGGGTCACGACTGCGGCGGCAGCGCTGATTGCAGGCGCGACCTTCGCAGATGCACAAACCGGCAAGTCCGAGGGCGGCGCCGGCTCCGGTGCGGGCCAGATGAGCCAGGGCCAGGGTTCGGCTCAGAAGGGTGCTGCCTCCGAGCAGAAGGGCGCCGAACAGAAAGGCGCGCAGAAGGGCGCCGAACAGAAGGGCGCCGAGCAGAAAGGCGCGCAGAAGGGCGCCGAGCAAAAGGGCGCCAAGCCCGGCATGGCCCAGGGCAAGGAGGAGCGCACCGAGAAGAAGGGCGCTGAGGGCAAGGCCGAGCGCTCGACCCAGGCTGGCGAGAAGGCGCAGGGCCCGAAGGCGCAGCAGGGCAAGCAGCCCGGCATGGCCCAGGAGAAGGGCGGCGCTCAGACCGGTCAGTCGACCACCGGCCAGCAGAAGCCGAGCACGCAGACTCAGACCCAGCAGGGCACCAGCAAGGGTACGACCTCCGGGTCGACTTCGAGCTCGAGCACGACGTCGACCTCGGTTCAGCTCTCGCAGGAGCAGCGGACCAAGGTCCACAGCATCGTCGTGAAGGAGTCGAGTGCGCGCGTCGACAGCGTGGACTTCTCGGTCTCGGTCGGAACCGTGGTTCCGCGGCACATCAGGCTGGTAACGCTGCCGACCGAAGTCGTGGAGATCGTTCCGCAGTTTCGCGGCTTCAAGTTCATCATCGTCCGCGATGAGATCTTGATCATCGACCCGAACACGTTCAAGATCGTGGCGGTCATTCCGGCCTAGTGCCGGACTCGAGTTCTCCGCCCGGCTCCGGCCGGGCGGATTTTTTTGTGAGGACCAGTCGCCGGATTCCGTCTCCGGCCGCCCGCGACGGGCCGCGGCTTGCGCACGAAACGCAGCCGATCCGGTAAGCTGCGGCGCCCCTAGACCGCGACCTGGGTGCCGACTTCGACCACCCGTCCGGAGGGGATCTGAAAGAAATCGGTGGCGTCGCTCGCCGTTCCGGCGAGCGCGATGAACAGCCGGTCCTGCCAGTGCGGCAGTTCGGACTGGGCGGCAGGTCGCAACGCGCGCCGCGACAGGAAGAACGACGTCGACATGATGTCGAACTGCCAGCCGAGCTTGCGGGCGATCGCGAGCGCCTTCGGCACGTTGGGGATCTCCATGAAGCCGAAGCGAAGCCGCACCCGTGAAAACGTGCTGCCGATCCGCTCGATTCGCACCCGTTCCGTCGGCGGCACATAGGGCGCGGCGACCGTTTCCACCGTGAGGATCACGTTGTACTCATGCAGGACCTTGTAATGCTTCAGGCTGTGCAGGAGCGCGGTCGGCGCGCTCTCCGCGTCGCTGGTGAGGAACACGGCGGTTCCCGGCACGCGCTTCGGGGGCTTGCGCTCCAGCATGGCGACGAGATCGGCAAGCGGCGTCTGCAGCCTGCGGGTCTTGTTCCGCAGCGCTGCGGTGCCTCTGCGCCAAGTATGCATCACGATCATGATCAGCACCGCCAAGGCCAAGGGCAGCCAGCCGCCGTCGACCACCTTGAGAAGATTGGCGCCGAAGAACACGACGTCGACGATGAAAAACGGAGCGACCAGGGCCGCGACCACGAACAGCGGCCAGTGCGAACGCTTGCGGATCACCAGGAAGGCCATGATGGTCGTCACCAGCATGGTCCCGCTGATCGCGATGCCGTAGGCCGACGCCAGGGAGAGCGAGGAGCGGAACGCGAGCACGAAGACCAGGACGAAGATGAACAGCCACGCGTTGATCTGAGGCATATAGATCTGCCCCATGTAGGTTCCGGTGTGGCGGATCTCGAGCCGCGGCAGCAGCCCGAGCTGGATCGCCTGTCGGCTCAGCGAATAAGCCCCGGTGATGACCGCTTGGCTGGCGATCACGCTTGCGGCCGTGGCAAGCCCGACCATCGGCAGCAGCGCCCATTCCGGATAGAGCAGAAAAAACGGGTTTTCGCTCGCTTGGGGGTTGGCGAGAACCAGCGCGCCCTGGCCGAGATAGTTCAACGCCAGCGCCGGGAGCACCAAGACGATCCAAGCTGTTTGGATCGGTGCACGGCCGAAATGCCCGAGATCGGCGTAGAGCGCCTCGGCGCCGGTGACCGCCAGGAACACCGCCCCCAAGGTGAGGAGACCGATCTGGCCGTGGCCGGCGAGAAAGAAGAGGCCGCGCATCGGATTGAAAGCGCGCAGGACCTGCAAATTATCGAACACGTGCGCGGCGCCGGCCACCCCGATGGCGAGGAACCAGAGGGTTATGATCGGGCCGAACAGGGCGGCGACCTTCGCGGTTCCCCGCGATTGGAACGCGAACAGCGCCACCAGGATCGCGACCGTCAACGGCAGGACGAAGTGCTCGAACGCCGGCGTGGCGAGCTTGAGGCCCTCGACGGCGGAGAGCACGGAAATCGCCGGCGTGATGAGCGCGTCGCCATAGAAGAAGCCGGCGCCGATAACGCCGAGCGCGACCATGATCGTGCCGCTTCGTAGCGAGCGTTGCCCGAGCGCCATCAGCGCCAGCACGCCGCCCTCGCCGTTGTTGTCGGCGCGCAGCAGCAACAGCACGTATTTCGCCGTGACGACGAGCAAGAGCGCCCACAGGATCAGAGACAGCGTGCCGATCACCGCCTCGGCCGTCACCGTTCCCCCGGAATCCGTTGCCGCCGAGATCGCCTTGCGGAACGCGTAGAGCGGGCTGGTTCCGATATCGCCATAGGCCACGCCGATGCTGCCGAGCGTGAGCGTGGCAAAACCCGGTCGTGCATCCGCCTGTCCGTCGCCGCGTGTGAGCCCGGTATGCAGGAAGGTGGGTCCGCTCGATGTCATTGGGGCGCCTGCTCCACGGCCTGCGGCTTGCGGGTCACCGTGCCGGCGCGGCACGGGACGAACGTGGCCCACCCTGGCGGGGTTCCCGGACGCGCTGCTCACGCTCCGGCATGCAGCTTCGGCATTGTAGCGGAATCCTGCTCGCCCGTACCCGAGGCGGCGAGAAACCGCCGCGGAGCGCCGCCTTGGCCGCGGATGAGATCACCATGGAGTTCGGCCTGCGCGATTGACTGCAGCGAACGCTTGCCGTGCTTCTTCCGGCTCGCTTGCGAATGCTATCATGATCGGTGGCGACCTCAGCGCCGGGAGGAGCATGACCGTGCACATCGTCGTATTGCCGGGCGACGGCATCGGCCCGGAAATTTCCGCCGCTTCAGTTGAGGTGCTCGCGCTCGTGAACCGCAACCTGGAGCTCGGCCTCGACCTCGAGACCCACGAGATCGGGCTCTCCCGTCTCAAGACGAGCGGGACCACCTTCCCGCCGGCGGTGCTCGAGCGCTGCCGTGCGGCGGACGGCGTCCTGCTCGGACCAGTCTCGCAATCCGAATACCCCGGGCGCGCGGAGGGCGGCATCAATGTTTCGGCCACGCTGCGAATCGCGCTCGATCTTTATGCCAACGTTCGTCCCAGTCGGTCGCGAGACGGGCTTGCCCATTACGGGCGAGCACCGATGGACCTCGTGATCGTGCGGGAGAACACCGAGGGTTTTTATGCCGACCGCAACATGCACCTGGGATCGGGAGAGTTCATGCCGACGCCCGATCTTGCGCTTTCGGTGCGCAAGATAACGGCGGCGGGTTCGCGACGCATCGCCACAGCGGCGTTCGATCTCGCCGCAACCCGCCGACGCAAGGTTACGGCCGTGCACAAGCTCAATGTCCTCAAGGTCTCGGAGGGGCTGTTCCTGCGCGAGGTGCGCAAGCTCGCGCAGGAGCATCCGGATGTGGCCTATGAGGAGCAACTCGTCGATTCCATGGCGGCGTTGCTGGTGCGCGACGCCGGGCGTTTCGACGTGATCGTCACGACGAACATGTTCGGCGACATTCTTTCCGACGAGGCCGCGGAGCTGTCGGGCAGCCTCGGGCTCGCCGGATCGATCAACGCCGGCGATGCGCACTGCATGGCGCAGGCGCAACACGGCTCCGCGCCGGACCTAGCCGGACGGGATCGGGCCAATCCGGTCTCCCTGGTGCTCTCCGCTGCGATGCTGCTCGAGTGGCTGGCGCGGCGGCACAAGAGCGAGCGCTTCGCCCGGGCAGCGCAGACGATCGACCGGTCCGTCGATGCGCTTCTGAAAAATCCGGCAACTCGGACCGCGGATCTCGGCGGCAAGCTCGGCACGAAGGATTTTACCGCGGCGCTGTGTGCCGACATCGGCGGCAGCCTGCGCTGAGCTGCTTGCCGATTGCCGCAGATCGTCGTGCGGTCAGGTTGGCCGGCATCTCCAAAAAGCATTTTGATAGAATGATTTACCGATCCGGAACCCAGATTGCAGAAGCGAGTTCCGCCCGGAGAGCAAAGGAGGGGCCGTCATGAGCACGCACGGCGTCGACGTATTCGACAAGACTCTGCAAACGACCCACCAATGGCTGCATGAGCTGGAAAGTGCAGTGGGGCCGCAGCGGCAAACGGCATGGCACGTACTGGGTGCCGTGCTCCGCGCCTTGCGAGACCGGGTTCCGGTCGAGCTTGCGGTCCATCTCGGCTCGCGGCTGCCGATCCGGGTGCGCGGCGCGTACTATGACCAATGGCGGCCTACGGGCAAACCCGAGCGAATCCGCACGCGCGACGAATTTTTGGCGAGAATTGCCGCGGAGCTCGAGGACACCAGACCCGTCAATGTCCCGAAGGCCGCCCAGGCGGTGTTCGGGGTTTTGGCTCGGCACGTCAGCCCGGGCCAGATCCTAAAAGTGGTCGAAGCGCTGCCCGCGGACGTGCGCGCTCTCTGGCCCGCCGAGGTCAGATCGGATGCCGGTCGACATGAGAACCGAGAGCCGGTTGGCCGATGACCGGCCCGGCACGTCGTATCAGGTCGTGGAGGCCAAGATAAATAAACGGATGTTCATCAAAAATCGGTCGGCCTCGTTGCTGCGCCGAGGAACAATTGTTTCCATTACTTGTTCTTTATTCAATCTTTCTATTCCTGGTTCTGTTCAGAGCAACGTCGATTCGAAAGAAAGGTATCTCAAGCGCGAGACACGTTCACGGCGATGACCATTGGAGCGTAACTCGGGGAATCCGAGACCCGTTCAGACCGGTTGGCGGCCGCCGAAACGGCCCCGATGCCGCGCCGAAAGCGGGGGCAGGCGAGACCGGAGATGAACGTGTTGGTCACGAGGCGTTCAGAGTTTTCATGGCAGCCTCGGATGCAGAGTCAAACGGAGGAAAGCCGAATGCGAACGATCTTGATTGCGATGCTTGTGGCCGCAGGCATCGGCTTCGTCGGAACATCGGGCAGTTCGGCCGCGCCTGTCACTGGCACAGGGATCCCGGATGCCGCCGCCGCGGTCGATCCCGTGGATCAGGTGCAACACTGGCGCTGGGGTAGCCGCGGGCACCACTGGCGCTGGGGCAGCCGCGGGCACCACTGGCGCTGGGGCAGCCGCGGGCACCACTGGCGCTGGGGCAGCCACGGGCACTGGCGCTGGGGCAGCCATGGACACTGGCGCTGGGGCAGCCGCTTTTAATGTCAGGCGGCAAATTGCTTGGCTGAGAGACGGTCCGCGGAGAGCGGCGGGTCCGTCTCTTTGCCGGCGAATCGCAGCGCCCGCGTGGCGGCACTTCGGCGGACGCGCGAGCGATACCTATTGGCGCACCCTCGAGCCTTTCTTCGACGCCGCAGGCGGCGCATCGGGAACACGCTTGGCGACGTACTCGGCGACGAAGCAATTGTAATACGCTGCCGCCGGGTTCTTCTTGCTGGTCGCGCACTTATCGAAGGCGTCGAGTTCGTCCTCCGTTCGATACGGCAGGTACGGAGCGATCATGTAGCGCACCGCGCCGTCCGGCGAGCCTCCGAAGCGGTCGATCCGGCCTTTCAGGCGCGGCTCGATCTCGAGAAGGATCTCGCGCAAGGTCTCGCCTTCGATGGAATTGTCGGGCAATTGGTCGAACGGCCCATCAAAGTAATTGTTCGCCCGCGCATTGCCTTCGAATACGCCGATCAGGATTTTGCGGTCGAGCCGGTGGTCCCGGTAGAAGGCGAAATCGGTGCGCTTGCCGATAATAATGCGATCGGTGCGACGACTCGGGACGAATTCGTCGGCGACTTTCACGGTCTCGTCGAGGATGTAGTGAAAGATCTTCAGCCTCGCGTTGTAGACGAGGAAGAAGCGAATGGCCGATTCGTCGAAGATCGGCCCGAGGAACTTCTCGTCGGGTCCGATGGCGTTCGCCGGCGGTTTCACCTGCGACAGATCGTTGAGCACGAAAACGACGCTCTTGGGGCCGTGGGAAACCCGATAGACCAGACGTTCGACCTTTTCCACCGTGACGCCCTGCGAGGCGTCGAAAATGATATGGGTGACCGGACTTTCGTCTCGCCATTCCGACAGCTCCTCGTAATACGCAAATATCACCTTGCCTTCGTCGCGGTTGCTCGCGTCCAGCCGGATATTGCCGGCGTAGCGCTTGGCGTTGTGAAGGAAGCTGAAATAGTAATAGTTCTCGGTCGGATAGACCTTCACTCGATCGGGAAGGCTGTTCAGCACGAAAGCGAATACGGCAATCGGATCATTGATCGCAAGTGTGGTCGTGCGCGTGACTTCCTCGACATAGGCCTGGTTGGTCTCCAGTCGCGGAAGCTCCTGGCTCTGCGCCGTTGCCGTCCCGACCATGGCGATGACCACCGCGACGACGACGAAGATACCGCCCGCGCGGGCGCTCGTGCGGCGAAGGCTCACAATCGGCATGATTACCGCTCCGCTGTTCATCTTGGTCACCACTCGGCGCACAAATTCGTTCCGCCGCAGGCGAACTTGCGGGTGATTTCGTAAGATACTTGGTTGGACAAACCGGCGATATTGCTTTCCGGCTGGACTAGGCCGCCGACGATGCCCAAGCACAGGATCGATGACGTTCAACTTGGCTCGCTGAATGGAACCTGAACGGCGTGACCTGCCGATCTGCCTCGGTGGGAGCTCCTAAAATGCGGTACCTTTCAGTCCTATGGGCGGGTTGCCCGGGCCGCCCACGTCTTGCGGACGGGGATTCGGATCGTGGATGCCCGGCACAGGCCTGGGCATTACCGGGTCAAGGGCCGGGGAGAGCCGGTTCGATTTCAATCCGGCACGAGAGGTGATGCTCCGCCGCCACAGCCACCTGGAATCTGTCGCCGATCCGATGAATTTTCCTCCCAGTCGGGCCCGGAAAGGTTAGTGTCGGCTCGACCTTTCGGGGAGCGGAATCATGTCGGTGTATGTTTGGCAGGATGGTCGACTGCTCGGCTTCGATGCCGTCGAATGGATGACGTGGTTGGCGGCGGTCACCGGAATTGCCTTGCTCACGCTGGCAATCTAGCACGGTAAAATTCACCGATAGACTGCGCTGGCCGTGATAGCCGGCACGGGCGCAAGCCCGCCCGCCGATCATGCCGCGGCCGTGAGCGACAACAAAATGGGCTGGATATGTTCTCCTGGCTGCGAAGCGCTGCCAACGCCGCGCAGGCTCTAAAGACAACGGCGCGTTCCGAGCCCGAGCGCAGCGAAGCCGAGTTCGAAGCCAAGCGTCGAGCGCTCGGTGTCGAGGATGCGCTCAAGGAAATTCCGGGCGTCACCGCGTCGATGCTGGTCGCCTTGGGCGAGAACGGCATCAAGACGCTGGAAGAGCTCGCCGGATGCGCGGTTGACGATCTTTACGGCTGGACGGAGCCCATGGACGATGGGTCCACGACGCACGCCGGCGCGCTCGATGGCTTCGGGCTGTCCCGTGAAGAATGCGGGGCCATGATCATCAAGGCCCGGGTGAAGGCCGGGTGGATCGAGGAAACCGCGGCGCGACCGGTGAAATAGTCCGGCCAAGATGGATCCGGATCCGCTTCATTCAAATATTTGAAGGCCGGCGGGTTTCCTTGGCTACAGCAACAGCCGCTAGGCAGCCAGGATTTCCTTGCTTACCCCAATGCGAGCCTTGGCGGCTTGGTTTCATCTCGGAGACGATTCTCGGGGAGCGAAGTTCTGTCCGGCACCGGTCCGCCGCCGGGCCGAAAACGGCGCGATGCGGAATCGAATGATTCGGTCGCCGCTGATATCGCGCGCCAGCCCGATGTCGACCGCGGGAAAGCGCGCGCCCGGATTGAAAATGCGGGAGCGTAGCACCTGACCCAATGCGCGCGGGTAACCGCGTGCGAGGCAGCCTCACGACGGATTCACCGTGATGGTGCGGAACTAAACCGACCTCCGGCATGTTGGCAGGATGAAACGGCAAGCGTGACCGCGCTGCTGTCCGCGAATTCTAAATTCCGCCAACTCCAACCTGTGTGAGACTGTCATGTCAGACGTTTCCGGAAGACTGAAGGATGCCTCGAGCACCGCCAAGGACAAGGCCGACGAGACCGTGGAAAGCATGCGTTCCGGCACGGTCAAAGCCGTCGATCAGGCTGCCGATACCATGCGCTCGAAGACCGCCGAGGCTATGGAGGCAGGCATGGAAGCCGTCGATCAGGTTCGCGACGCGTCTTCCTCCCTTGGCGACGCGCTCAAAACCTCGATCGAGCGGCAGCCCTTTACCGCGATCTCGCTTGCCGCGGCCGCCGGTTTCCTGTTCGGGATGATGTTCTTGCGCCGCCGCGATTGAGCCGTGGTGCCGGTACGTCCGTAGTCCGGGCGAAAACTGCAGCGAAGTCCGGGACCCGCGTCTGCTTCGGTTTGTGAAGGCCTGTGCGCCGGTGGGAGCGATGCCGGTGTTGCGTGGCACCAGGGCGTTCATCGCGCCATTTCGATTTCCTCCCGGCGCAAATATTCCAGCGTCAGATCTCTCAGGTGATCGAGGATCCACGCCGCCATTTTCTCCTCCTCGTCCAGCGATTGCCGCAGCGAAGCCTGCGCCTCCGGCGAGCCGAGCTGCTCCGCGAGCACCAGCAGCGATTTGTAGGCGGCGATCTCGTAATGCTCGAAGGCGTAATCGGCAAAACTGCTCTTGATGATCTCGTCGCCGGCGAGTGCATGGGATCCCGCCAGCACATTGCCGAGCAAGGCCATGCCCGCGTCCTTGAGTCGGGAGCGGTCCTGATTCATCGAGCCGAGACATTCCTCGAGCCGTCGCAGCTGCCGTCCGGTCTCCTCCAGATGCTGCCCGATGCGTGCGCACACCTGGGGATAGCGGGTCAGACGCTCGCATTGACGCTCCAGCAGTTGCTGGGCCTGCCGCTCCATCGCGTGGGCATTCTGCAGGCCGATGATGAAGATCGAGCGCGCGTGGGGGGAGGCCATGGCGATTGTGCTCCGATGCAATGCGTGCCGACGTGAAACACGTCGGCCCTGAAAAGCGAAAATGCCGGCGAATGGAACTGGTTCCCGACGACCCGGTTGGGGTCACACCAACCCATCCAGGAGGGCAGTGCGATGCGAAATCTTGTTACGCGCGGCAAGCTCCCGTTGCTGTCGAGCGTGGCCGCCATTGCCATCGTGGGCGGCGCAGCTTGCCTCGATGCCTCAACCGCGCCGGCCTCGGCCCAGACCGAAACCCGCGTTTCGACCTCGATCGATTTCCATGCCGTGCTGCAACCGTACGGCAGGTGGCAGCACCATCAGCGCTGGGGCGACGAGCCGGCCGCGCGACTGGCGTCCCTATACGCACGGACAGTGGGGCTACACCGAGGAATGGGGCTGGTACTGGATCTCGGCGCAGGATGAGCAGGATTGGGGCTGGGTGGCGTTCCATTACGGCCGTTGGGTGTTCGACCCGGAAATGGGCTGGATTTGGATACCGCGCCATGAATGGGGGCCGGCCTGGGTCGATTGGCGCCGAGGTGGGCGTCATATCGGGTGGGCGCCGCTCCCGCCCGAGGAGATCCTGGTCGAGATCGAGCCGAGACCGGATGTTTGGATCTTCATCCGCGATCGCGATTTCATCGCGCCGCGGATCAGCGAAGTGGTCCTGGAACGCCGCGAGTATGATGTGTTCATCCGCGAGACCGTCGTGGTGAACCGGACGATCATCGAGGAGCGTCAGCGCATTGCGATCAATCCCGGAATCGAGCCGACCTTCATTGCGGCGGCGGTCGGCCGTCCGCTGCGCCCCGTCGAGGTCCGCCCGCCGGTACTGGCCGGGACGGTCGGCGTCCAGAATGCGATCGAGGTTCGCACGACCGAACGCCAGAGCGTCCGCGAAACGGTAATCGAGAAACAACAAGCGGCGATTCAGCCCGCCCGGAATGTACCGCCGCCAACGCCGCTCAGACCCGGCGAGAAGGGCCGGCTCGGCGAGAATCCGCCGGCTGCCGCCCGCCAGGCGCAACAGCCGGGTCAGCCGAGTGCCGGGCCCGGCACAGTTGGGCAGGAACGCCAACCCGGAGCACCGGCCGAAACGCGGCGTGAACCGCCGGGCCGACCGGGTGCGCCCGGCACGGCGCAGCAACCGCCGCGCCCCGGAACTCCGGGCACTGCCCAGCAACCGCCGCGACCGGGTGCGCCGAGCACCGCGCAACAGCCGCAACAGCCCGGCAAGCCGAGCGCGGCCGAGGAGCGCAAACAACCTGGGATGCCCGAAGAGCGGCAGCGCCGCGGCGCGGAACGTCAACCCGGCCCGGCGCCCGAACGGCGCGGCGAAACACCAAAACCGCAAGGCCGCGAGATCGGTCGCGAACAGCCCGGCGCCGCGCAAGGCGCGACCCCGCCGCCGCGTCCCGAGCAGCGCGGAGAGGCCGCAAAACCCCAGGGCCGGGAAGGCAGCCGAACCGAGCAGCGTCGAGGTCCCCCGGGCGCGGAGCCGCAGCGCGGTCGGGCGGAGGAGCGCCGTGGTCCAAGGGCGACCGAACAACGCGTCCGGCCTGAGCAGCGGCTGGGTCCCAGTTCGGCCGAGCAGCGCGGCGGCCGGGGTCCGGGCGCGGAAGAGAGGCGCGGGCCGAGCGCGGCGACGCGCGAGCAGCGGCCGAGCCCGCAGCAGGGTCGCGCGCAGGAGCGCGGCGGTACCGGAATGGCACAGGAGCCGAGAGGCGGCGGCCGGGGACCGGGAGCGGCTCCAGAGCAGAAGGGGCCGCGCGGGCCCAATCCGGCCGAGCGGCGCGAATAGCGCCACCGCTTGTCGTGCGTACCGAGGATGGCGGCGCGGTCGATCCACGCCCCATCCTCTTGCATGATCGGCGCACGGCGCTGGAGAATTGAGAACGGGAGAACTAGAATAGCGGGGCAATCGCGAACACGGGAACGCCGCCATGACTCTCTATCGAGGTGGCCGACGGACTCTTGTCGAGCCGAAAGAAGAAACAGTGCCGATCAATTGGCGTCGCGGCCTGCTTCGGGTCTGGATGCTCATGTCCGCCGCATGGATCATGGGCTGGGCGATTTATTCGATTCTGTACGCGATGAGCGATGGGTTTAAAACGGCCGGCGATTTCCTGAGCATCCCGGTGGTGTTTTTCGGGCCGCCGATCGCCCTGCTGCTATTCGGCCTGGCTACCGCCTGGGCATTCCGCGGCTTCAAGATGGACGCGGAACCATCGGGGGAGTGAGGAGCCGTTCCCCGCACACCGTGATGCGCTACGCCCGGGCCATGGAGAATGAGAGCCTCACTCCAGGACCTCGGGATTGATCACGTTCTCTCGGATCGGTTTGCCGTCGAACACGCTGAGCACGTTGCGCACCGCCTGCCCGGCCATGCGATCGACCGATTCGCGAGTAACACCGGCCATGTGCGGGGCAGTGACGACGTTGTCGAGCGTGAGCAGCGGATTGTCCGTTGCCGGTGGTTCGCGATCGAACACGTCGATGCCGGCGCCGGCGATGACGCCGGTGGTGAGCGCCGCATGCAGCGCCGTCTCGTCGATGATGCCGCCACGCGCGGTATTGACCAGATAGGCGGTCGGCTTCATTCGCTTAAGCCGCGCGGCCCCGAACATGCCTTCGGTTTCCGGCGTCCGCGGGCAATGGATGCTGACGAAGTCGGCGCGAGGCAAGGCGGCGTCGAGATCGCCGACCGATTCGCAGCCGGCCGCGCGCACCTGATCGGCCGGGACATAAGGATCATAGACCAGTACGTTCATTTCCATGGCGAGACAGCGCTTCGCTGTCCGCGTGCCGATCCGGCCGAAGCCGATGATGAGCAAGGTCTTGTTCATGAGATCGACCGGCAGCGCGCTCAACCGCTCGCGCCAGCGGCCGGCGCGGACCAGGCCGTCGAGCTGGGCCCCGCGTTTCGCCAGCGCCATCATCATGAACAGCGCCTGCTCGGCGACCGTGGGCGAATTGGCGGTGCCGACGACCATCAACGGGATGCGGTGACGAGTGAGCGCCGGCACGTCGACGGTGTCGTAGCCGACCCCGATCCGGGCCACGACCTGCAGCCCGCGCGCACCTGCACATTCGGCCTCGCCGAAGCGCGTCAGGCCGAGAATGACGCCGTTGACATCGCCATCCGATCGCAGCAGCGCATTGAAATCGCCCGCCGAAATCGTGGTCGCAAACGCGATCGGCTCGACGTCCTCGCGCTGCTCGAGCACGTCCCAGCCGACGGCGCCCATGATGTTGGGAACCAGGATTCGCTTCTTGTTGCGTGCCATGTCGGAATCGGAAAACGGCGATCGGCCGTCAAAAATCTAGAAACCCGCGAGTCGGAATTCCGGAATCGGGTCTCTGCGGGGCTCAGGCCCAGAAACAGGACGACAAATACGAAAGTCAGCTCTGCGCCGTCCGTCGTCTGCCGTCCCGATTTCTGATGCCTGTCGTCCGGTACCTGAAATCACTTCCGCCGGCGTCGCTTTCTGGTTCCCAGCGAAGTTCCCAGCACGAATGCCTTTTGCCGCACCGCGCCTTCCGAGCGCCGCAGCTTGCTGGCGATCTTTCTCGCCGGAACTTTCTTGGCCAGCGATTTCAGCTGGCGGACGTCGCTCTTCGTCCACTCGCGACGAGTGATCTTTCTTCGTGCAGCCATCATCGATCTCCTGTCTGATACATTACGGTACCTCCAAATAAAGCATTTGGGCGCCGCTAGCAAGAGCCGATGATGATAATGTTAACGTGGTCAAGATGGTTGTTTTCTGATGACCAGACCTGTTGTCAGTTGAAAAATCGCCGTGAAGTCGAGATTCAAGCTTCCAAATCGTGTCTGCGGTGATTTCGGACGGGATCCATTCCGTGTCATTAGCGACCCGCGGCTTCCTAAAGCTGATGGAGCGGGGCAATCTTCCCGATCTCGTCACGCGCGGGCTTGCCCGGCATGATGAATCGGCGCCTACGACCTTTTACTGCTCCAGCGCTTCGAGCTTCTCGAGCTCGGCTTGCAGCTCGTAGCAAAAACCGCTTGCGGGAAAATCCATCGCCACCTTGCTGGCGAACCGCTGGGCCACGTCGTTGAGAATGACGTGGCCGAAGCCCTTGCGGGTCGGCGCGGTCACCGCCGGTCCGTTTCGCTCCTGCCACGCGAAAGTGAGCACGGAGTGTCCGTCGCTCCGCGCCACGTCCCACCGCACGGAAACCTCGCCGTCGGCAGCCGACAACGCGCCGTGCTTGGACGCGTTGGTCACGAGTTCGTGGACGATGAGCGAGAAATTCTGGGCGGCGCTCGGCGGCAGCAGCGTGTCGCTGCCTTGCACCTCGAATCGATCCTCGAAGCCCGCAAGCTCCCTTCCGACGATCTTCGCAAGCGCCACGCCTTCGCCCGCCGCGTCGGTGACCGCCAGGTAGGTCCGCGACAGTGCTTTGAGCCGGCCGAGCAGCTGCTGTCTCGCCTCGTCCATCGCCGCATCGCCGACCAGACTGCGGTTCGTGACCGCCTGGATCACCGCGAACAGATTCTGCGTCCTGTGGTGCAGCTCGCGCGTGAGCAGATTCTGCCGCTCCTCGGCGCGCTTGCGTTCGGTCACGTCGACGATGGTGGCGAGCACGCCGCGCTTGCCGTCGCGCTCGATGGGATTGAGCCCGATCTCGATCGGGATTTTGCCGCCGTCCTTGCGCCGGCCGAACAACTCGCGGCCCGCGCCCATGGCCCGCGTCTGCGGCTGCTCGGCGAAATTGGCACGCAAGCCCACGTGCACCGCCCGCGCCGCCTCGGGCACCAGAAGTTCCACGTGTTTCCCGAGCAGCTCTTCGCGGCTGTAGCCGAACACGACCTCGGTCGCCGCATTGACCAGCGTGATTGTGCCGTCGGTATTGACCGCGAGCACGCCGATCGGAGCCACCTCGACCGCGCGCCGGACGTTCTCGCGCTGGGTCCAGAGCAGGTCCACGGCCCGGTTCAACAGCGCAATCAGCAGGACGTTGAACGCCGCAATCGGCAAGAACACCAGCACCAGAACCGCGGGAAAAACGCCGGTCGGGATGAACAGATACCAGGCCGCCAAGGCGGACAGGATGGTAGCAGCCACCCCGGGGCCGGCCCCGCCGATCAAGGCGCTGATGATGACGCTGGGATAGAAGGTGATGAAGGGAACCGCAATCAGCAGGTCGCCGATCGCCCATCGCGCCGCGATGCTCAGGGCCACGCTCGCCAATACTACCGCGTATCCGACGCGAGGATCTTGCCTCAGGCGCCGGAGCCGCTCGTAATATGGAACACTGCGTCTTGCCATTCCCTCCTCATCCGGAGCAGCCGGGATCGCGCCGGCGCGACGGGTCGCGCGCCGGCAAGCATGCGTGCACGGCGAAGTCCGGCTGCATCGCTCGGTCGAGCGAGCCCGTCCCGAGCCCGGGGCGCCTGACATCGCGGCGCCCTCGTTGTTGCCTCCCCGATTGGCGCTTTTGTTTTCCTTTCCTGGATGGCGCCAAATACGTGGCGGCTTCATGGCAAGTCAAGCAATCTCCTGCCCTCATCGTCCCAGGCCCGCGAAAGCCCGGAAACCGGGACTCGCGCCGACCCGGCCGAGCAAATTTTCCTCGGCGTCATGGGTTTCGCGAGCTGTCGCCCCCGGAACGACAGCGTGTTCCCGTCACGAGCCCGGCAGATTGAGCGCCTTCGCCAGGAACCTGGCGGCGTCTTTGGGCGAAGCCTTGTCGGCATCGCGATCGACCATGAAGTTCGCCTCCCGCATCCGCTCGACCGGGATCAGGCCGATCAGCGGCTCGAGCGCCCCCTTGAGCGCCGCATCGCCGGCGCGCTGCGGCGAGAGCAGGATCACGGCGTCATAGGCGGGGATCGCGTGCTTGGGGTCGGTGAGCACCACGAGCTTTTGCGCGGCGATCCTGCCGTCGCTGGAAAACGCGGAGATGACGTCGACCTCGCCGCCCTCGAGCGCGCGATACATGAAGGTGGGACTGAACGAGCGCTCGACCGGGAATCTGAGTCCGTAGGCGTCGCGCAGGGCCGCCCATTCCGGCCGGCTCAGGAATTCGAGGTCGCTGCCGAGCTTGAGTTGCGAGGACTCGCGCGCAAGGTCGGCGATCGTACGCAGCTTGAGCGCCGCCGCGCGATCGGCCTGCATGGCAAGCGCGTAGGCGTTCTCGAACCCGAGCGCGCCGAGCAGGATCACGCCGTAACGTTGCTTGAGATCGCGGCTGAGCTCGGCGAGCATCGTCTCGCGCGGCGGCGAATCCCGGCGCTCGAGCACGTTGGTCCACAGCGTCCCGGAGTAATCGACGTAGCAATCAATGTCGCCGCTGGCGAGCGCCCGGAACGCCACCGCGGAGCCGAGCCCGTCCTTGTGCCGCACCGAAAGCCCCTCGCGCTCGAGGCGCTCGCTGATGAGCTCGGAGAGGATGAATTGCTCGCTGAAATTCTTGGCGCCGATCACGTAGGTTTTCCCCGCGCCCGCGAACAGCGGCAGCAGCGCGGCCGCGGTTCCGAGCGCGAGACCGGTCAGTCCGAGTCCGAAGCGGCGCACATCGCGCCGCGCTGCGCCCGCCTCGACGAGGCCGAGCAGCTGATC
>WNFY01000992.1_pt1 | contig 26489 bp, 26 predicted proteins | sample 5400091 | NCBI WGS metagenome assembly WNFY01 (sample SAMN13153364, study PRJNA577476) | soil metagenome | isolation source: 60 cm soil or saprolite under grassland replicate 1 | place: USA:California | collected 2016-06-15 | reverse complement strand
TACCCCGGCCACCGGCCCGGCGTGATCGTCCTCGATGACCCCGGTCGAGGGGTGCCGCCGCAGCACCTCGCTGATCTCCGCGGCGCGCCCGGCATCCCACGCCGCGCCGGTGGCGGCCTGCGCCCGGGGCGTGAGGATCAGCGCGCCCGCCCCCCGGGCCAGCGCGGCCGCCAGCCCGTCGGGCCGGATGCCCCGGTCGTCGACCGGGACCGGTACGGCGGTGAAACCCATGGCCGCGAGCAGGTCGAACGTGACCGCGTGGCCGGGATCCTCGACGATCACCCGGTCCGCGGGGGTGAGCCAGGTGGCCAGGACCCGCTCGATGGCGTCCAGCGCGCCCCCGGTCACGGTCAGGCTGGCGGTGTCGATGCCGTCGGCGGCCAACTGCCCGGCCGCCAGCCGGCGCAGCCGCGGCGCGACGGGCGCCTCGGCGTACATCCGGGCCGGGCGCCTGGCCGGCCAGGCCGGGAGCAGCGGGAGCAGGTCCGGGTCCGGGCCGCCGGTGATCAAGTCCCTGGTGCCGGCCGGGGCGCTGAGGTACACCCGCGAGCTGACCGGGGGAGCGCCGCGGATGCGGGTGCCCGCGCGGCCGGCGCCGGCCGTCAGGCCCCGGCGGCGCAGGTCCCCGTAGGCGGCCGCCACCGTGGTCGGGCTCACGCCCAGCTGCGCGGCCAGCTCGCGGACCGCGGGCAGCTGGTTCCCGGGAGCGAGCTGCCCGCCGCGGACGCCCGCCTCCACGCTGGCCGAAATCTCCTTGGCGGTCCGCCCGGTCAGGCGATATCGTACCAGTATGTTCACAGATTGTACTGTAACATTCTTCGGCACCGATGGCTGACGTGTTCTCGGCCGAATCCCGGCTGATCCACGCGGGCACCGAACGGGCGCCCGGCCAGCCCGCCACGCCATCCCTGGTCCCGGCGAGCATCTACGTCTCGCAAGGGACCCCGCGCCCGGGACGCGGTTACGGCCGGGACGGCAACCCCGGCTGGGAGGCCCTCGAGCAGGCGCTCGGCGGCCTGGAGGACGCCGAGGCCGTGGCCTTCGCCTCCGGCCAGGCGGCCTCGATGGCCCTGATGCTGGCGCTGACCCCGGGCCGGGAGCGCATCGTGCTGCCGGAGGACGGCTACTACGGGGGCCGGGTGCTGGCGGACCGGTTGCGGCCGCACAGCACCCGCCCGGTCCCCGTTGACCTGCGGGACCTGGCGGCGGTCGAGCGCGAGCTGACGGCCGCGCCCTCGGTGCTGTGGGCCGAGACACCGACGAACCCGCTGCTCCGGGTGGCCGACCTGAGCCGCCTCGGCGCCCTGGCGGCCCTGGCGGGCGCACCCATGATCGTGGACAACACCGTCGCCACCGGCCTGCTCCAGCGGCCGCTCGACGCCGGCGCGACGGCCTCGCTGTACTCGCTGACCAAGGCGATCTCCGGGCACTCCGACGTGATCCTGGGCGCCGTGGTCAGCCGCGACGCCGGGCTGCTGGCGGACGTCAGGGCCTGGCGGTCCAGCGGCGGCGGCATCCCGGGGCCGTTCGAGGCCTGGCTGGCGCTGCGCGGCCTGAAGACGCTGCCGCTGCGGCTCGCGCGCCAGTCGGCCAGCGCGCTGGCCATCGCGGCGCACCTGGCGGGCCACCCCCGCGTGACGGCGGTGCACTATCCCGGTATCGACCGGCCCGGTATCGACAAAGCGACATCGGAGCTGGCCAGGCGGCAGATGCCGGACGGATTCGGCCCGTTGCTCTCGTTCGAGGTCATGCCGGACAGCGCGGATGCCGCGGACAAGGTGGTGGCGAGCTCCCGGCTGATCATCCCGGCCACCAGCTTCGGCGGGGTCGAGTCGACCTGGGAACGGCGTGCCCGGTGGCCGGCCGAGACCGCCCCGGCCGGCCTGATCCGGCTGTCGGTCGGCGTGGAGCCCGCCGCGGACCTGATCACCGACATTGACCACGCCCTGGAGGTGCTGTGATGCGACGTGCCGTCGGGAACTACGAGCTCGACGACGACCCGGCCCGGATCGATCCCGCGGCCGCGGCGGCGTTCCTGACCGCCGAGGCCTACTGGGGCCGGTGGCGCACCGAGCAAGATGTCGGGCGCCAGATCGCCGCGGCCTGGCGGGTCGCCGGGGCGTACGACGCGGCGGGCGCGATGGTCGGCTTCGCCCGCGCGATCAGCGACGGCGGGTCCGCCTACCTGGCCGACGTGTACGTGCTGCCCGCGCACCGCGGCCGCGGCCTGGGCAAGGCCATCGTCGCGATGATGGTCGAGGAGGGCCCCGGCGCGGGATTCCGCTGGATGCTGCACACCTCCGACGCGTACGGCCTGTACCGCCAGTTCGGCTTTGCCCCGCCGCCGGACACCTACATGGAACGGTCAGGGGGGTATGGGGGGGCGGACAGCCCCCCCGTGATCGGGGGGATCCCGGGGGGTCGCCCCCCCGGATCAACAGAGCCCCTGACCGGGGAGCACGTCCGGCTGGAGCCCCTCGGCCCGCACCACGTGCCCGGGCTGCTGCGGGCGGCGGCCCAGGATCCGTCGCTCTACCAGTGGGTCCTGGTGCCGCAGGACGAGCCCGCCATGCGCCGCCACGTGGAGGACGCGCTCGCGGCGCGGGCCAAGGGGATCGCGGTGCCGTTCGCCGTCGTCCGGCTGGCCGACGAGACCGTCATCGGCTCCACCCGGTTTCACCAGCTCGACTACTGGGCCAGGCCGGAGCGCTATGCCCAGGGGGGACGACCCCCCCAGACCCCCCCGCAGGCCAACGTTCCGGATACCTGCGAGATCGGCTACACCTGGCTGGCCCGCGAGGCGCTGCGCACCGGCGCGAACACCGAGATGAAGCGGCTGATGCTCACCCACGCCTTCGAGGTGTGGCGGGTACGCTCGGTGTGCCTGCACACCGACGTGCGGAACCAGCGTTCACAGAACGCGATCCGGCGGATCGGCGGCACCTTCGAGGGCGTCCTGCGCTCCCACCGCCTGGCCGTCGACCAGAGTCCCCGCGACTCGGCCCGGTTCAGCATCACGGCGGCCGAGTGGCCCGCCGTCCGGCAGCACCTGGCGGACCTGGCCGCCCGGTACCCGGAGGGTGCTGCCCGGCGCCAGGCCGCCGGGCAGCACCCTCACTAGCGGTTAATGAGCCGGGTTGAGGGCGCCGACTAGGCCGTCCGCCTCGTCGTTGAGGCCGGCGCTGAACAGCAGCGTGCCGGTGCCGCCGGTGGTGGCGGTGCCGACCTGCAGGGCCCACAGGCCGTCGATCGTGATGGGCTCGTCATGCTGGTTGCGCACGGTGCCGTCGAACCTGCCGGAGAACAGCCCGTACGCGTGGATCCGGCCGTTGCCGAAGTTACCCACCAGCAGCTTGCCGCCGAACGGGCCGAACCCCTGCGGTGCCACCTCGAGTCCCCACGGGGAGTCGAGGGCGCCGCGGGAGACCAGCCGCTCCAGCAGGAAGCCGCTAGGGGTGAAGACGTCGATGAACCCGTGGCCGGGCCCGGCCACGTCATCGTGCCGGTCCGCGTCCTGCTTGGCGTAGGTGACGTAGATGAGACCGTTGATGGCCCTGATGCCGAACGGCGCGTAGCCCGGGGGCAGGTGCCGGTCCCTGAAGGCACCGGGCAGGTGCACGAGATGGAACCTGGAGTTGAACACGTCCACCCGGCCGTTGTGGAAGTCCGTCGCGTACAGGAACGTGCCGAACCGGGTGCTGGCGATCGTCAGCCCCTTGAAGACGGCACCCCTATGCGAGCTGAACTTCACCTGCGCGGTGGACTTGCCGTTCACGACCGGATCGGCGGCCGGGCTCCAGGCGATGATCTGCCCTCCCTCCGAGGAGAAGATGAACAGCGCGGGACCCATGCCCGCCTTGGATTTGAGCACGAAGCCGCTGGTCGGGTTGAACACCTGGCCGGTCGGGGCCGAGTCCGCCGGCGGCAGCGTGACGTCGAGCCTCGACGGCTGGGCCGTGGGGCCGGCGGGGCTCACGGGGTAGACACCGGCGATGCTGGTGCCGTTGTCCGCCACCCACAGCGGGGTGGTCGGGCCGAAGGCCAGCCCCCAGGGGTTCTTCAGGTTGGGGTCGACGATCTGCGCCCCCACGGTCGTGAGGTCGGAGACCAGGTTGGTCTGGCGGAACTCGTTGTCGTGGCCGTGGGTGCGCGCCGACGCGGCGGGCGCCGCGACGGCCACGGCCATCGCGGCCGGGACCGCGACGGCGAGCACGCCGGTGGCGATGGATCTGAGTCTGGGCAATCGTGATGACATGGGCACTTCCTCTCGCTCCCGTAAAGGTCGTGACCCGGCGCCCGTGTCTTGTTCAGGTCCTGCGCACGCCGCGAACTCCCTCCCAGGGCGCCGGCCGGCACATGCGCTAAAAACTCCCGACACACTTAAACACGGACGAACGGCCAAACCGGCTCAGTGAGCGAGCGGAAAAGTGAGAATTTAGCCGGTCGCGTTGGCGAGGCTGACCACCTCGGCGCTGCTGGCGCGCGGCTGGGACCGCTGGGTGCGCCACCAGGCCTGGCCCGCCTCGGGCAGCATGTAGATCGGGTCGTAGTAGGGGTACTCGCGGCTGAGCGCCAGCTCGTCGTCGACCTCGATGGCGGTGCGGTAGTTCTTCGTCCAGTACGAGATGCCGTGGTCGGTGTCGTACCTGGCGACCTGGTGCACCCAGCGCTTGCCGACGTAGGGCACGTCGCAGACCATCCGCGGGGTGGCGAACCCGGGCAGGTAGCCCATGATCTCCTCTTGCCGGGCCTGGCCCTCGGCCAGCGTCAGCCGCCAGTGCTCGCTGCCGGGGATCATGTCGCACATGTAGAAGTAGTACGGCATGATCCCGGCCCCGTCGAGCAGGGCGAAGCACAGGTCGAGCAGGGCCGCGGCGCTGTCGTTGGTGCCACGCAGCAGCACGCCCTGGTTCCGCACGTCACGGACGCCGGCCTCCAGCATGGCGGCGGCAGCCTGGGCGACCAGCGGGGTCACCGACTGGGCGGCGTTCACGTGGGTGTGGATGGCGATGCTCACCCCGCGCGCGCGGGCCGTGCCGGCCAGCCGGGCCATGCCCGCCCGCACCTCGTCGGACAGCCAGTACTGGGGCAGGCCCATCAGCGCCTTGCTGGCCAGCCTGATGTCCCTGATCGAGTCGATCTCGAGCAGCGCGGACACGAACGACTCTAGCCGCGGCCAGGGCAGGTTGGCGACGTCCCCGCCGGAGACCACGACGTCGCGCACCCCCGGGCTGCGCCGCAGGTAGGCCAGCATCGCGCCGAGCCGGTCCTCGCGGGCCAGCGCGAACTTGTGCTTGCCGGTCACCGGGGTGGGGTTGCCGACCAGGTCCATCCGGGTGCAGTGGCCGCAGTACTGGGGGCAGGTGGGGAGCACCTCGGCGAGAACCTTGGCGGGGTAACGGTGGGTGAGGCCCTCGACCGCCCACATCTCCGCCTCGTGCAGCGAGTCGCGCTGCGCGTACGGGTGAGAGGGCCAGTCGGTCCGCCGGTCACTGAACACCGGGATCATGTACCGCCGCACCGGGTCGGCGTAGAACGCCTCGGTGAACCCCGGGTCGGCGGGCGCGGTGGCCGGCGCCATGGTGTTCACCATCTGGGGCGGCACCAGCATGGACATGGTGGCGCGCTCGCGCTGGTCGCGCTCGAGGTCGTCGAAGAAGGAGTCGGTCAGTCCCGGGCCGGTGACCTGCCGCAACTGCCGTGTGTTCTTGACACAGTGCGCGCGCTGCCACTGCGCGGATTCCCAGTCGGCTTCGGACACCCCGGCCCAGCCGGGGAACCGGCGCCAGTCGGGTTCGGCTAGCTCACGTCGCTGGTATACATACGGCTGCGAGACCATGAAAGCCTCCTCCCCAGTTGCTGGCATGATACCGAAGAACCTGCGGTACAAAACGGAGTGAACCGCAGATTTTCCCGAACGGCCTGGGTGTCGGCTTTACTGGCGGGAGGGACCAGCCCATGAACACGTCGTCCTCACCCCTCGGGCTGCACCGGGTGATCGAGCCGCCGGGCGTGCTGCCCCAGGCCGCCTGGCGCCTCGACGCCAGCCCGGCGATCGCCCCCGACGAGGTCCGGATCCGGGTGGACCGACTGAACCTGGACGCCGCCTCCTACCGCCAGCTCCGCGAGGCTTACTCCGCCGACCCCGACAAGATCCGCCGGGCCGTCTTGGACATCATCACCACCCGCGGCAAGATGCAAAACCCCGTAACCGGCAGCGGCGGAATGCTAACCGGCACCGTCGACGAGGTAGGCCCAGCGTCCCCCCTAGGCCTAACCCCAGGCCAGCGCATCGCCACCCTAGTCTCCCTAACCCTGACCCCCCTCCAGATCACCGACGGCCTAGCAGCCTGGGACGGCCAATCCGAGCAAGTCCCCTGCGAAGGCCACGCCATCCTCTTCGCGCGATCCATCGCGGCGGTGCTGCCCGAGGATCTGTCAGTGGAGCTCTCGCTCGCCGTCCTCGACGTGTGCGGCGCCCCTGGCCTGACGAGGCGTGTGGTGCAGAAGGGGGTTGTGGCCGCAGAGGGGACTGTGGTGACGGACGGGGCTGTGGTGCTGGTTGTGGGTGCTGCGGGGAAGAGCGGATCGCTGTCAGCGGCAGCGGCACGCCAAGCTGGCGCCAGCAAGATCATCGGCGTTGTGCCGGGCGAGGCTGAGGCCAGCTTGCTGCGCCACCCCGTGACCACGCAGGACGGAGGCGCGCCGGGAACGGCTCACGGCGTTCGGCCTCGCCGTGAGACGAGCCCGGCGGCGCCGGAGTCCCCCCTGGTAGACGAGATAGTGATCGCTGATGCTAGGGATCCCGTGGGGTTGGCGGGGCGCGTGGAGGCGGCCGGCGGCCCGGCCGACGTGACCGTCGTGTGCGTGGATGTCGCGGGATGTGAAGGTGGTGCCATCCTGTCGACAAAGCAGGGCGGGACAGTGATCTTCTTCTCGATGGCGACGTCGTTCAGCGCCGCGGCGCTCGGCGCTGAGGGCATAGCCGCGGACGTGACGATGCTGGTCGGCAACGGGTATGTTCCGGGTCACGCGGACCTCGCGCTGGACCTTATCCGGACCACGCTATCGGTGCGGCGGTTGTTCGAAATGAGGGTGGGAGCATGACCGGCAAGCTGAACCTCGATCCGGCGCTCGTGGCCCAGGCCCGCGAGCTGGCCCGGCTGGCCGGGCGGCCGGTCACCGACCTGGCCCGGACGCACACCACGGTGTCGGTGGAGCGGGCCGTGCTGCGGCTGGGCGGCCTGGACGGGGCGGACGAGGACGGGATGCCGTGGGTGAACCGGCTCACCGACGCGGTCCGCGAGTCGGTCGGGCTCGAGCACGGGGTCGCCCTGCCGGCCTGGGACGCGCTGCTCGCCGGGGGCTATCCCGACCTGCGCACGCTGGCCGTCGACGCGGGCAGCGGCCTGGTCAAGTTCCGCCTGCCCATGGGGGCAGACGCGGACGCGGCCCGCGAATCGGCCGCCCGTTCGGTACGAAAGGGCCTCGACCGGATCGATGCCCAGCGCGCCGAACGGGACAGAATGGTTGCCGCCACCTCCGACCCGCCGATGCCCTGGATCTACCTGATCGTCGCGACCGGGGACATCTACGAGGACATCCCGCAGGCGCAGGCGGCGGCGCGGGAGGGCGCCGACGTCATCGCGGTGATCAGGTCGACCGGTCAGTCGCTGCTCGACTACGTGCCGGAGGGCGCGACCCGCGAGGGCTACGCCGGCACGTACGCCACCCGGGAGAATTTCCGGCTGATGCGCGGCGCGCTCGACGACGTGTCCCGCGAGCTCGGCCGGTACGTCCGGCTGACCAACTACGCCTCGGGCCTGTGCATGCCGGAGATCGCCTCGCTGGCCGGGCTCGAGCGCCTCGACATGATGCTGAACGACTGCATGTACGGGATCATCTTCCGCGACATCAACCCGGTGCGGACGTTCATCGACCAGCGGTTCTCCCGGCAGGTGCACGCGCGGGCCGGCATCGTCATCAACACCGGCGAAGACAACTACCTGACCACCGCGGACGCGGTGGACGCGGCCCACACCGTGGTGGTGTCGCAGCTGCTGAACGAGTACTTCGGCCGCGAGGCGGGCCTGGCCGACGGCCAGCTCGGGCTCGGGCACGCGTTCGAGATCAACCCGGAAGTGCCCGACTCGTTCCTGCTCGAGCTGGCGCACGCCCAGCTGATCAGGGAGCTGTTCCCGGACGCGCCGCTGAAGTACATGCCGCCGACCAAGCACATGACCGGCAACGTGTTCGCCGGGTACCTGCTGGACGCGTTCTTCAACCTGGCCGGGGTGATGACCGATCAGTCCATCCTGCTCATCGGCATGATGACCGAGGGCATCCACACTCCGTTCCTGTCCGACCGCGACCTGGCCCTGGAGAACGTCCGGTACGTACGCCGCGCCGCCGGGCGGCTCGGCGAGTCGTTCCGCCCCGAACCGGACGGGTTCGTCGCCCAGCGTGCCCGGCAGGTGCTCGGCGAGGCCATCGACCTGCTCGGCCGGATCGGCTCGCAGGGGCTGCTGACCGCGATCGGCGAGGGGACGTTCGGCGTGACCAGGCGGCCGGCCGACGGCGGCCGCGGGCTGGACGGCGTGATCAAGCGGGCCGGCGGCTACTACAACCCCGCGACGCAGATGCTGGAGGTGACCTCGTGAGCCTGACCGGAGTTGTGCGCCCGTACGGTGACACCACGGGGGACGGCCGGGTGCAGGTGTCGTTCACGCTGCCGGTCCCGTTCGGCGATGAGGCCGAACGGGCCCGGGCCGAAGGCGCTGCCCTGCAGCTCGCGGGCAAGATGGGCCTGGACCCCGCGATGGTGGTGCACGCCAAGGGGATGGGGCCCGACTTCACCTTCTTCATTGTGTACGGCCGGGTCAGCCACGTTGTCGATTTGTCGGCTATTACCGTGGCCGAACGGGAGTTCCCGGTGCTGCCCGCCGCCGAGGTGAACCTGAGGGTCCGCTCGGCGCTTGGCCGCAAGCTGGTCGTGGTCGGCGCCTGCATCGGCACCGACGCGCATACGGTCGGCATCGACGCGATCCTCAACGTCAAGGGGCACGCGGGGGAGAAGGGCCTGGAGTACTACCGGGAGATCCGGGTGGTGAACATGGGGGCGCAGGTCGGCGTGGCCGACCTGGTGGCCAGGGCGGCGGCCGAGCACGCCGACGCGGTGCTGGTCAGCCAGGTGGTGACCCAGCGCGACGCGCACCTGACGAACACCCGCGAGATGTCGGCGGCGTTCCATTCGGCGTTCGGCCTGGAGCGGCCGCTGCTGGTGGTGGGCGGCCCGCGGTTCGATCCCGGCGCGGCGCACGACCTGGGCGTGGACAAGATCTTCGGCCGCGGCACCACGCCAGGCGAGGTGGCCAGCTACCTGGTGCACGCCCTGGCGCCTGAGGTGGCAGCATGAGCGCCGAGGTCGGCCTGTCGGTGACGCACCGGCGGTACGTGAAATACGGCGACGCCCACTACGCCGGGAACCTGGTCGACGGGGCGTACGTGCTCGGGCTGTTCGGCGACGTGGCCACCGAGGTATGCATCCGGGGCGACGCCGACGAGGGCCTGTTCGCGTCCTATTCCGACGTGCAGTTCCGGGCGCCGGTGCGGGCCGGCGACGTCATCGAGGCGACGGCCACGGTGATCGCGGTCGGCCGGCGCAGCCGGCAGCTCGCGTTCGAGGCGCGGGTGGTCTGCCGCGGCGACGCGGCGCGGGGCGAATCCGCGGCCTCGGTCCTCGCCGAGCCGGTCGTCGTCGTCACCGCGACCGGAACCGTGGTGGTGCCGCCACCCGCTGGCTGACCCCTTTAGCGCCGGAGCGCATCGGGCTACGATAGAAGTGCTCCGAAGGTGGTGGCGGGCATGCAGAGGTTCAAATACCAGGCCCTGGTGACGCCCAGCGCGGACGACGACGAGGAAGAGCGCTCGAAGCTCTGCTCCGGGTCGCACCGGATGGTGCTGCGCGCCGAGAACAGCGAGACCCATCACGGCCAGGTCTTCCAGGCCCTGGTCGACTGCGACGACGGCGGCCCGTTCCGGGCCGGAAGCCCTCAGATCATGGTCACGCTGCGGGTCATCGGCGACGACGTCTCCGACTATTTCGACATCGGCAGTCACTTCAGCCTCTGGTCCGGGCATGATCTCGGGCGGGGCGTGGTGACCCAGCGGCTTCATCTGTAGATCCGTGGCTGGTCACCGCTATGGTGCAACGGTGACCACATCTTCGGAATCGGCCGCGGGCCTGCTGCCGGCCACGCGGCGGGAGCTGACTCACCGGGTCGCCGTCGGCCAGGCCGGGGGCCGGACGCCGTCGCTAGCCGCGGCGGTGGTCCGGGACGGCGGCCAGGCCTGGTTCGGGTCCCGGAGCATGCTCGACGGGCACGAGCCCGACGGCGACACCCAGTACCGCATCGGCTCGCTGACCAAGACGTTCATCGCGGTGCTGGTCATGCGGCTGCGCGACGAGGGCCGCCTGGACCTCGCCGACCCGCTGGGCAAGCACCTGGACGCGGGCGAGGCGGCGGGTGCGACCATCGCCCAGCTGCTCTCGCACACGGCCGGCCTGACCTCGGAGACCCCGGGGCCGTGGTGGGAACGGAGCCCCGGTGAGCTCCGGCCCGGGCTGACTGACATCCTGAGCCCGGCGCCGCATCCGGCCGGGCGGCTGTTCCACTACTCCAACCCCGGCTACGGGCTGCTCGGCGCGCTGGTCGGCCAGTTGCGCGGACACGGCTGGGAAGAAGCGCTGCGGCAGGAGATCCTCGATCCGCTCGGCATGGCCCGCACCACCCTGGCGCCGGAGGAGCCGCACGCGCGCGGCTTCGCGGTGCACCCGTGGGCGGACGTCATGCAGCTCGAGCCGGCCGACCCCGCCGGGCTGATGGCCCCGGCGGGGGAACTCTGGTCGACCGCGGAGGACCTGTGCCGGTTCGCCGTCTTCCTGCTGGACGGCGACGACCGGGTGCTGGCCGCGGCGACGCTGGCCGAGATGCGCGCTCCGGCCTCGCCGCCCGGCGACGAGGCCTGGGCCGGCGGCTACGGGCTCGGCCTGCAGCTGTTCCGCCACGACGGGCGGACGCTGTACGGCCATTCCGGCTCGATGCCGGGCTTCCTGGCCACGCTGTGCGTGAGCCCCGCCGACGCTGTCGGCGCCATCACCCTGGCCAACGCCACATCGGGTCCCGACATCAGCGGGATCGCCTGCGACCTGGTGCGGATCGTGACCGACAACGAGCCGCGCCTGCCAGACCGCTGGCAGCCGCTACCAGAGGCCGACCAGGCGCTGCTCGCGCTGACCGGCCCGTGGTACTGGGGGCCTCGCGCCTACGTGCTGCGCCTGGTCGCCGACCGGGGCCTGGAGCTCGGCCCGGCGGCGGGCCGGGGCCGCGCCTCCCAGTTCCGCGCCCAATCCGACGGTACCTGGACCGGCCTGGACGGCTACTACACCGGCGAGACCCTCCGCTTGGTCCGCGGCGCCGACGGCACGGTGGACCACCTCGACCTGGGCTCGTTCGTCTTCACCCGGGAGCCCTACGGCCCGGACGGCCCGCTGGCCGCCCGCCCGGACCCCGAGGGCTGGCGAACGTTCTTAGTCAGTGCCTGATAAAGCGGTGCCGTCGCGCAGCGCCGCGCGGGTGCCGGGCAGATGGGTATCCAGCTGATCGGCCGTGCCCAGCAGGGCGTAGGCCCGGTACGGGACTCCGCTAGGGCGTGCCCAGCTCGTCCGCGGTGAATTCCGCGGCCTCGGGCTTGGGGTTGCGGCGGCCCAGCTCGGCGATCGCGGCGAGCTTGCGGGCGGCGGCGTGCGCCTCGATGCGGTCCCAGGCGCACACCACGCCGATCAGCTCGCCCTCGGAGACGCCGGCGAACCGGTCGTCCTCTCCGGCGGCGGCGTCCGCGGACAGGGCCAGACCCGCGCACCCGGGCAGCAGATCCAGCGGCATCCCGGGCCCGAACGCGGCCGCCGGGCTGGACGACTCGCCGGGGAAGACCCGCGCGGAGCCGGGCTGCCCCGGTCCCCGCCGCCCTGTCGTGGCTGCTTCCACGGCGAGCAGCTCATCGGCGGCAGCCTCGCGAATCTCCGCCAGCTCGTCCGGGGCGAGCGGCTCGAAGTCCTCGAACTCCTCGTCCTCGGGCGGCTCGTCGTGCTCGCAGATCCAGTCCAGCCGCGCCTCGCGCTCCTCCGGCGTCATCGGATCCGGTCGCGACCAGGCGGGATCATCGTCCCACTTCGGGTTCGCGGGAACCGGATCCGGAGGCATGTACCACCACCCGTTCGGGATATCAAGCCATGTAGAACATGATAGCGGAATCCGTGTCTATTCTCAACCAAAAATGCCCAGTTGAACCAGAATTTAGAACAAATAAGCTAGAGTTCGTTATGTGACGGAAGGGTATGGCGGGGTACCGGACGGCGGAGCGATCCGGCCATGATGCGGTGCTTCGGGGCAGTGAGACGGCTACGCGATCCTGGCGGTGATGCGGTAGCGGGTCATCGGGCCGAGGAGGCCGGGGACCACGGCGTACGGGGTCATGCCGAGGCGCTTCACGACGGCGACCGAGGCGGCGTTGCCCTCGTCGACCTCGGCCAGCACCTCGGGCAGGCCGAGGGGACCAAGGCCGTACTCCACCACGGCCCGGGCGGCCTCCGTGGCGTACCCGTGACCCCACGCGCCGGGCGCCAGGCTGTAGAAGATCTCCAGGCCGGACTCCTCCAGCGGCCGGAGCCCGGCCGTGCCCACCAGGCCGGTCCCCGAGCCGGCCACGGAGCCGACCTCGATGAGCCAGATGCCGTATCCGTGCGCGGCGAAGTCGCCGATGCTCTCCTCGATGGTCTCGGCCACCTCGGCCGCGGACAGCGCCGCGCCGTCGAACAGGAACCGCCGGACAGCCGGCTGCGTCCAGTGGGCCAGCAGCGCGGGGTGATCGTCCGCCGTCACCGGGCGCAGCACCAGGCGCTCGGTGCTCAGCACGTGGTCCACGCCGCCAGATTACCGAGCCGGTCACCGCGGCGCGCCTCCCCAACGCCGCTCTGGCCTGCGGATAGGGTCAAGGGCTAGCATGGCTACTGCATCGCGGCTCCTTAATCGGACATTTCATATACCAGTTCGGAGGCAAGCCCATGGTGGTAAGTGTTCGGCGGCACCAGCACGCGCACCTGCCCAGGCGCCGCATCGGACACACCACCATCGTCACCATCGGCGCCGAACCCTTCTTGCTCACCGCCAACCAGCGGGACGACGGGAGCCTCGGCGAGGTCTTCATCCACTGGGGCAAGCACGGCACCAGCGCGGCCGGCCTGGTCAGCTCCTACGCCATCGCCCTGTCGCTCGGCCTGCAGCATCACGTGCCGCTGGCCGAGCTGATCCGCCCCGGTCTCGACCAGTTCTTCGTGCCCAACGGGCACACCGACGACCCGGAGATCCCGCGGGTCCGCTCCGCGGTCGACTACATCGCGCGGCGGCTGGCCATCGACTGGCTGCCCTACGCCGAACGGGCCAAGCTGGGCGTCTACACGCTGACCGAGCGCGTCCACCTGGCCAGCACCTGGATCGCGGCCAGCGAGCGCGACCTGCGCCATTCGCTAGCGCGATGACCCTAACGCGATGACCGGGCCAGCAGCCCGGCCGTCAGCACCTCCAGCACCTCGCGGAGGGTAGCGGTGAAGTCCAGCCGCATAGCCGCCAGCGCCGGGTCGGCGGCGTAGGCGGCCAGCATCGCGGCCGACGGCTGGGTGTGCGGCCACAGCGCGGCGGTCGTCATGACGGCCGCGCCGGCCAGCCGGAACGCATCCGGCTCGCCGAGTTCGGGCACGGACCGCAGCAGCAGGGTGCCGAGCGCGCTGATGCCCGCGATGCTGGCCCGCTTGTACTGGGCGGCGACCTGCGGCGACACGTTGCGCTCCAGCACTGCGGCCTGGGCGCTGATCAGGTCGCAGAGCATCGGGCGGGCGGCGAGCGAGGCCGCCATCGCGGCGGCCAGCTGATCAGCGCGTGACGCGACCGGGGCACCGGCGTCGACCGCGCCGGCCAGCTCCGCGTCGAGCTGGCCGAGCCAGTCCTGCCAGGCCGAATCCAGCAGCTCGAGCAGCACCGCCTCACGCGAGTCGAAATAGCGCAGCACGTTCGACTTGGCCAGCCCGGCGCGCCGGCTGAGCTCGTTGAGCGTCACCTCGGCCACCGGCATCTCGGCGAGCATCGCGGCCGCGGCGCCGAGGATCGCCTGGCGGCGCGCCTCACGCTGCTCCTCGCTGCGGGCTCGCTGGAACATGACCACGCTCACACCTTACAGACCGGCGGTCCCTTGTGTACAGACCGCCGGTCTGATAATGTCCCGATAACAGACCGACGGTCTGCTAACCCCGAGGAGAAGGTCATGTACGCGGTTCCCGATCAGGCAGGCACGCTCGTCGTCGTCACGGGCGCCAACAGCGGCACCGGCCGGGAGGCGGTCCGGCGCCTGGCCGGAGCCGGGGCGCACGTGGTGATGGCGGTCCGGACGGTCGCCAAGGGGGAGCGGGCGCGGGACGAGATCCTGGCCGCCCAGCCCGGCGCCCGGATCGAGGTGCGCCGTATCGACCTGGCCGACCTGGCCTCGGTGGCGGAGTTCGCTGACGGCCTGATCGCGGACGGCAGGCCGGTCGACGTGCTGGTCAACAACGCCGGAGTGATGGCGCCGCCGACCCGGATGACCACCGCCGACGGGTTCGAGCTGCAGTTCGGCAGCAACTTCCTCGGGCCGTTCGCGCTGACCATGCGGCTGCTCCCGCTGGTGCTCGCCGCGCCGGCCCCGCGCGTGGTCACCATGAGCAGCGGCGTGGCCAGCTACGGCCGGATCCGCTTCGACGACCTGCAGTGGCAGCGCGGCTACCGCCCCAACCTCGCCTACGCGCAGTCCAAGCTGGCCGACCTGATGATGACCCTGCACCTGGCCGACCTGGCCACCCGGAACGGCTGGAACCTGATGAGCAACGGCGCCCACCCCGGGTTCACCCGCACCAACCTGCAGACGGCCGGGGCCAGCCTGGGCCACGAGGCGCCGAAGCGGACGCCGTTCAACGGCTTCGGCCTCCTGTCCTCGGACTTCACCCTCCTGCCGTCCCAGGAGGTCGGGCCGGGGACTGAGCCGCTGCTTTACGCGGCCGCGGACCCGGGGGCGGTCAACGGCGGCTACTACGGTCCGTCCCGGCGGTTCGGCCTGGTCGGGCCCGCGACCGCGGTCCGGGCGCCGCGCCGGGCCCGCGACGCCGCCACCGCGGCCCGGCTGTGGGCCGAGGCGGAGCGCCTCACGGGCGCGGCTCTCCCGGCCGGAGCTAGTCCTTCATCGCAAAGGTGAACATCTTCTCGGGCTCGATCCGCGCCGCCACCGCGTCCAGCGCGTCCAGCCAGGACTCGAACTCCGGTCCCTGCCTGGGGACGTACCAGTCCAGCATGGCCTGGCGCAGCTCGGCGCAGGCCGGGTCGCGCATCTCGACGAGTTCGGCCCGGCCATGCACGGTGACGGCCAGCTCTTCCCCGGGCAGGTAGGTAGCGCTGACCGCGGGCCGGGCGGCCAGGTGGCGCATGCGCACCGAGTTCCGGCCGGAGCTGAACCAGAACGTCCCGTGCAGGAAGTAGCCGTCCACCGGCCCTGCCAGCGGCCGCCCGTCGGCGGTCACCGTGGCCACAGTGAGCAGCCGCATCCCCTGCAACCGCCCGGCCAGCTCCGCGGCGGACAGTCGGCGTTCCCCGGTGATGATGCCGCGCAGGTGCTCACCCGCGCCCGCCATGCTGCGGTCCAGAAGTTGCTGCAGGTTACCGAGTTCTTCAGCCGTCTCGAGCATCCGCTGATTACATCACGAGGGTGCGACATTCATGACTCAAATGCCGACGGGAGAAGGGGATGAGGCGGGCTGCTATGCCGGGCATGAATATCCGGTCATCGATCCAGCGAGGCTCCGCCTCTGACCGCCGAGGTTGACGGTTCTGCCTGCTCAGCGGTGCTGCGTGGTTCAGGCTGGGATCGTAATGATGGCTGAGCAGGGCGGTTGTCATGTCTGGTGTGGTCACGGTCCCGGAGCTGCTCGATGGTCATACGGTGCTGGACATCGAGTGCCTGGACCGGCTCTACCTGAACGGCTATGTCCCCACGCTGCAGGTGGCCGGCCAGGTCGTGACGTTCCTGCATGATCACCGTGGCATGCCGATCGCCTCCCCGGCGGTGTTCGAGCAGATCGGCACCCGCTTCCGCCAGGCGGTGGCGCGGTTCGCCGAGAACAACGACATCCCGATGGTCAAGTTCAAGAAGGGCGTCCGGAAAGCCAGTGTCATGGAGCCGCTGCTGCAGCGGGCTGCCCGGGCGGGCAGGTCCCGCGTGGTGGCGATCGGCTGGGCGCAGGAGTTCCAGCTGGTATGGACCGCCCGCAAGCGCGACACCGGCCCGGCCAGGGCTCTGCAGTTCTCCTTCGCCAAAGCTGAACGCCGCGTGACCTGCTACTACTTCTACATCTGGGACCAGTTCTGGGGCTCTGGGTTCATCAAGGTTTGCGCGTACTTCCCATATCCGGCCAAAGTCTGGCTCAACGGGCATGAGCACTCCAAGCAGGCAGCAGCGCGGGCCGGGATCGGCTTCACCGAGTTGTCCAACGGGTTCGCCACCTGCGACGACCCGGACCGCCTGCAGCTGATCTGCGACCGGCTCGGGCCGGACGACATCCAGGCGTTCTTCGACCGGTGGACCGCCGTAATCCCGGTCCCGTTCACCCCGGCCGACCGGGCGGCTGGCTACTGGTGGGAACTGTCGCTGCGGCAGGTCGAGGTCTCCCGGACCCTGGTGTTCGACGCGCCGCGGCAGGCCCGTGCGTTCTTCGAGGCCCTCATCGCCGACAACCTGGACCTGGGCCGCCCGGAGAACGTGGAGATGCTCTTCAAGCGCTCACCCCGGGGCCGCAAGCCCAAGGACCAGGCCGGCGGGGTGTTCAGGACCGCGATCGACCGCCGCTGCGCCGGCGTGACCATCAACGCCTTGTGGCGCCATTCCCGCGTGAAGCAGTACCTGAAAGACGGCCGGGCGCTCCGGATCGAGACCGTGGTGAACTCGCCCGATGACCTCGGCTGCCAGCGCCGCATCCGCAATCTCCCCGAGCTGCAGGCCCGGGCGCGTGCGGTCAACGCCCGGCTGCTGCACACTGAACGTGTCGGCCAGGGATGCGTCTTCGATAGTCCAGCCTTTGCGCGGATATCGCAGCCTTCCCTTACCGGGGACGGCCGGAGGGCCCCAGGACTACGGTTCGGCGACCCTCGAGTGCAGGCCCTGGCCGGCGCCCTGGCCAACATGCTGTGCGCCGTCACCGGCATCACCAACAAGAGCCTGCGCGCCTTGATGACCGGCCTGCTCGGCAACCCCTACGGCATGAACCAGGCCTCCTGCGATCTGGGCCGGCTGGCCCGCAACGGCCTGATCACCCGGATACCGCACCGCAACCTGTACTCGCTCACCCCCGACGGCCTGCGATTCGCGATCTTCTACACCAAGGTCCACGACCGCGTGCTGCGGCCCCTCATGGCCGGCGACCAACCCCAGGCGCCGCCCCCGCTTCGCGCCGCTCTGCGCACCATCGACACCGAAGTCTCCCGGCGACTCGCCGCAGCCCGCCTGCCAGCCGCTGCCTGACCCCGTAACCACCATCACTCCAAGCAGCACACCACGCCTGGAAACTCAAGACAGCAGTCAAAGTCCCAGTAACCAAGCGCGGCTAGCCGATCTCGGCGGCCAGGGCGGCCAGCTTGGCCTGCGGGACGTCGTCGGTGGTGAAGTAGACCAGCGTCTGCTCCGGGTGGTCGGCGACCTGCAGCACGGTGTGCTGGAAGGCCACGTCGCCCAGCGCCGGGTGATGCAGGTGCTTGGTGCCGCCGCCGACCGGGGCCACGTCATGGCGTGGCCACCAGCTGCGTACCTCCGGGCTGGCCTGGTGCAGCTGCTCGATCAGGTCGGTGAAGTCCGGGTCGTCCGGCCTGCGGCCGGCCGCCGCGCGGAACCGGCCGAGCATGTCGGGCGCTTCCTTCTCCCAGTGCACGTAGACCTTGCGCGCCTCGGGGGCGGTGAACATCCACCAGAGCAGGTTGCGGTCGCCGGGATCGCGGGCGGACCAGTCGGTGAACAGCGCCCGGGCGGTCCGGTTCGCCGCTAGCACGTCCCACCGCCTGCCCTTCAGGAACGCCGGGAAGGGGTCGAGCCGGCCGACCAGCGTGCTGACCACGGGGGCCACCGTCTCGGCCCGCGCCTGGTCCTCGGCCGCCACGCTGATCCCGGCCAGCTGGAACAGGTGCGTGCGCTCGGCCGAGCTCAGCCGCAGTGCGCTGGCCAGGGCGGTCACCACCTGCCGGGAGGGCCGGACGTCGCGGCCCTGCTCCAGGAACGTGTAGTAGGTGGTCGACACGCCGGCCAGCTGGGCCACCTCCTCGCGGCGCAGCCCGGCGGTCCGGCGGCGGGTGCCCGCGGGCAGGCCCACGTCGGCAGGAGTCAGCCGGTCGCGGCGGGATCTGAGCAGGTCGGCGAGCTCACCGCGTGAGCCTGAATGCGTGCCCGGGCGGGCGGCGTCCGAGACCATAGTACTGACATTACTAGTAAAAACGTGATCAGAATACTAGTTCCCGAGCGTGGCATGATGGCCGGGGTGACGACAGCGGACGATTTCTCCAGCGAGCTGACGCTCGTGGTCAACGGGACCGCGCACCGGCTCCGCCTGGACCACAGGACCACCCTGCTCGACGCGCTGCGCGAGCACCTCGGGCTCACCGGGACCAAGAAGGGCTGCGACCATGGCCAGTGCGGGGCCTGCACCGTGCTGATAGCCGGGCCGGCCGATGGGGCGGCCGGCCGGCGGCGGGTGAACAGCTGCCTGGTGCTGGCCGTGATGGCGCGGGAAGCCGAGATCACCACCATCGAGGGCCTGGCCGCCGCGGACGGCGAGCTCCACCCGCTGCAGGCCGCGTTCGTCGAGCACGACGCGCTGCAGTGCGGATACTGCACGCCCGGGCAGATCTGCTCGGCGACGGCCATGCTCGGCGAGGCCGCGGCGGGCTGGCCGAGCGCGGCCAGCGCCAGCCTGATCCCGCAGACCCCGAAGACCGGCCCGGTCACGCTGGACGCGGCCGAGATCCGGGAGCGGATGAGCGGAAACCTGTGCCGGTGCGGCGCCTACGTCAACATCCTCGCCGCGATCACGGACGTGACCCGGGCGGCCCCATGAGGCCGTTCGGCTACCTGACGCCGCCCGACCCGGCCGCGGCGATCGCCGCCGTGACCGGCCGGGCCGGTGCCACCTTCCTGGCCGGCGGGACCAACCTCGTCGACCTGATGAAGCTCGGCGTCGCAGCTCCGGACCTGCTCGTCGACGTGACCGGGCTGCTGCCGGACCAGATCGAGCCGACGGCCGCGGGGGGACTGCTGATCGGCGCCGGGGTCCGCAACAGCGACCTGGCCGCCGACCCGCGGGTGCGCGCCGGGTACCCGGTGCTGGCCCGGGCGGTGCTGGCCGGGGCGTCCGGCCAGCTGCGGAACATGGCCACGGTCGGCGGCAACCTGCTGCAGCGCACCCGCTGCCTGTACTTCCAGGACGTGACCAAGCCGTGCAACAAGCGGAACCCCGGCGCGGGCTGCCCGGCGCGGGCCGGCGACCACCGCAACCTGGCCATCCTGGGCGGGTCCCCGCACTGCGTGGCCACCCATCCCTCGGACATGGCGGTAGCGCTGACGGCGCTGGACGCGGTGGTGCACGTCGAGGGGCCCGGCGGGCCGCGGCTGATCCCGCTCGGCGCCCTGTACCGGCTGCCCGGTGACGAGCCGGACCGGGAGACCACGCTGGAGCGCGGCGACCTGATCACCGCCGTGGAGATCCCGCCGCTGGAATACGCGGGGAACTCGGCGTACCGGAAGGTGCGGGACCGGGCCTCGTACGCGTTCGCCGTGGTGTCGGTCGCGGCCGCGCTCGACGTGGCCGGCGATAGGGTCAGGGACGCGCGGCTCGCTATCGGCGCGGTGGCGCCGGTGCCGTGGCGCGCCCGGACCGCCGAGCGGGTGCTCGCCGGGCGGCCGGCCACCGCGGAGTGGTTCGGCCGCGCCGCGGATGCCGAACTGGCCGCGGCGGCGCCGCTGCCGGACAACGCGTTCAAGGTCACCCTGGCCCGCAACGTCATCGTCCGGATGCTCTGTGAGCTGGCCGGGACGGCGCTAGCCGGGGCTGGCTCGTGACGGGGCGGGTGGACGGGCCGGACAAGGTCACGGGCCGGGCCAGATACGCCTTCGAGCACCAGGTGGAGGGGGCCGCCTACGCGTGGGCGGTGCCCTCGGTCATCGCCCGCGGGACGATCCGCTCGGTCGACGCCGCCCGGGCCCTGGCCTGGCCGGGTGTGCTCGCCGTCATCACGCCGGACAACGCGCCGCGGCTGCCCGGCACAGATGACCCTGAGCTGGCCCTGTTCCAGAGCCGGGCGGTCGCCTACCGCGGGCAGTTCGTGGCCGCGGTAGTGGCCGGGACCCTGGAGGTGGCGCGCGAGGCGGCCGGGCGGGTGGTGATCGAGTACGACCAGGCGCCGCACGATGTCACCCTGACCGCGGATCACCCCGGCCTGTACAAGCCGGACTTCGTCAACCCCCGCTACGAGACCGACACCGCGGCCGGGGACTTCGACGGCGCGTTCGCCGCCGCCCCGGTCCGCGTCGACGCCACCTACCGGACCCCGGCCGAGCACAACCACCCGATGGAGCCGCACGCCACCGTGGCCAGCTGGCACGGCGACATGCTGACGGTGTACGACGCCACCCAGGGCCCGTCCCGTACGGCCGGGCAGGTCGCCGCGGTGTTCGGGCTCGAACCCGGGCAGGTCCGGGTGATCGCCGAGCACGTGGGCGGCGGCTTCGGCGCTAAGGGGATGCCGCGGGCCAACGTGATCCTCGCGGCCATGGCCGCCCGGGTGACCGGGCGCCCGGTCAAGTGCGCGGTGACCCGGCCGCAGATGTTCGCGGTGACCGGCCACCGGGCCCCGTCGATCCAGCGGGTGCGGCTCGGCGCCGGCCCGGACGGCAGGCTCACCGCGCTGGGCCACGACGTCATCGGCCAGACCTCCACGCTGAAGGAGTTCACCGAGCAGTCGGCGGTGGCCACCCGGCACATGTACGCCGCACCGCACCGCCGGACCACCCACCGCGTGGTCCGGCTGGACGTGCCCACGCCGTCCTGGATGCGGGCGCCGGGGGAGTGCCCGGGCATGTTCGCGCTGGAATCGGCCATGGACGAGCTGGCCGCGGCGTGCGGTATCGACCCGGTGGAGCTGCGGCTGCGGAACGAGCCCGCCGTGCATCCGGAGACCGGCCAGCCGTTTTCCAGCCGCCACCTGACGGCCTGCCTGCTCCAGGGCGCCGCGCGGTTCGGCTGGGCCGGCCGCGACCCGGCCCCCGGCACGCGGCGCGAGGGTCGCTGGCTGACCGGGACCGGCGTCGCCGCCTCGACCTACCCGGCCCGGGCGATGCCCTCGCAGGCGCGGGTGACCGTGTCGCCGTCCGGGCGCTACCAGGTGCTGATCGCCGCGGCCGACATCGGGACCGGCGCGCGCACCGCGCTGCTCGTCGTGGCGGCCGAGGCGCTCGGTGTGCCCGCGGCAGCCATCGACCTGCGCATCGGCGACAGCGCCTTGCCGCCCGCGATGATCGCCGGCGGCTCGATGGGCACCGCGTCCTGGACCTGGGCGGTGATCAAGGCCTGCCGCGCGCTGCGCGACCAGGTCCGGGCCAGGGACGGGGCCGTGCCGCCGGGCGGCCTCAGCGCGCACGCCGACACCACGGCGGACATCGCCGCGCTGGCATCCCAGCCGCTGGCCGGCCGGGCCAGGTACGCCTTCGGCGCCCAGTTCGCCGAGGTGCGGGTGGACGCCGACACCGGGGAGGTGCGGGTACCGCGGCTGCTCGGCGTGTTCGCGGCCGGCCGCATCGTCAGCCCCGCGCAGGCCAGATCGCAGCTGATCGGCGGGATGACCATGGGGCTGTCCATGGCGCTGCACGAGGAGAGCGCGATGGACCCGCAGTTCGGCGACTACCCCAACCACGACCTGGCCGGGTACCACATCGCGGCGCACGCCGACGTGCAGGAGATCGACGCGGTCTGGATCGACGAGGAGGAGCCGGACCTCGGGCCCGCCGGGGCCAAGGGGATCGGCGAGGTGGGCATCGTGGGCACGGCCGCCGCCATCGCCAGCGCGGCGTACCACGCCACCGGGATCCGGGTCCGCGATCTGCCGATCCGGCTCGACAAGCTGCTGAGAGGAGATCCATGATCCAGACGATCCTGCTGTTCACCCTGCGGCCGGGCGTCACCGACGAGCAGATCGAGGCGCTGCGCGCCGCGCTCGCGGCGATCCCGTCCGAGGGCCGCTACAACATGCGCCTGGGCCGTGACATCGGCCTGGTCGGCGGCGCCCCGCCGCCCCTCCCATACTGCGTGGATGCCGCGTTCACGCTGTTAGAGCGCACCGCGGCTTGGCATGGGTTGGATCGCCACCGAGCGCGGGGTGGCGGCCCTGGACTGGCTGGTGGCCCACGCCTGAGGGCCGCCCACCGCTGTCGTCGGCGGAGCTGGTCAGCTCGCCGCGCTGCGCTGCTGGGGTGGCCGGCTGATCCTGGCGGAGAACAGGTCGCGGAGGCTGACCACGCCGTGAATCCGCCGTCCTTCCACGATCGGCAGGTGCCGGAAGCCGTTCAGGAGCATGATCTGGGCCGCCTCTTCCACCGGCGTGTCCGGGCCCGCGGCCTGGGGGTCCTTGGTCATCCAGGCGGACACGGGCACCGTGGTGAGGTCCGAGCCCGATGCCGCGGCCTTGAGCACGTCGCGTTCGGTGAGGATGCCGGCCAGGAAGGTGCCCTGCATGACGAGGGCCGAGCCTACTTTCTCGCGCACCATCGCGGCGGCGGCCTCGGCCACCGGGCTGTCCGAGCTGGTGGACACCACGCGCGAGTGCACTAGGTCGCCGACCGTGAGCAGCCGGCGGGCTGCGTCAGCCACTTTCGCCGATTTCGAACAGTTCGGACTCGTCGTGCGGGGCCGACGGCCCGGCGAGCTCTTCGGACAGTAGCCGCCACAGCGAGCCCGCCCACTCGGACAACTGCGGCCACCGCATCCAGAACAGCTGGAGGGTCGTCTCGTCAAACTGGGTGTGCGCCTGGTCAGGAGATACCGAGTGGGTAAAATCCTCGAGCTGGTGCATCAGTTCGAGGAACCGGTCAGCGCTGCCATCCATTCAATCACCTCCAGGGGGAGCCGAGGGCCGGCCACTACGGGGGGTGGCCGGGCGGACGTCGGGAGACGTTAAGTGGGGTGATCCATACCCCGAAAGCATCACGCGCAAGAGGGCAGACGCTGCTTATTTTTCCTCGCCTCGCGCGAAAGGTCTAGACCCCTGAGGCAACTAGAATCAACTAAGGGCCGACCGTGACCAGCGAGCCGTAGGTGAGGCAGGGCCACGCCTGAGCCGTCGCCGTGCCCGGGCCGCCGCCAGCGCCGCCCGCCGCTCCGCGCCCCCGGGCCTGAACAGGCCGGCACTAGCCGCAAGCGTGATAAATTGTAGTCAAAGACTGTCGCTCGGTAGTCAAACGGTGGGGTTGACGATTGACATTACCGGGATCAGGGGTAAGTTCCTGATCAGTCCAGCACCGGGCTCGCCAGCCGGACCGGCAGGATGATCAGGTCCGGGCTATGCCATGGCGGGGCGCCCGCAGCCAGCCGTCCCCGGGCCAGGCGTGGCACCACAAAACGGGCAGGAAGGGCTTGCCGCGCGCATCCGGCTAGACGGGGGGTTGGGCCTGGAAAGGGCCCGGGCACCCAGTAGACAACGGGGACCAAGCCCGTGGCCCACGGGACAGGACTCCGGTCCGAAGGCGCTGCCCGGGTCCTTTTCTTTCCGCGCTCGCGGGCGAATGAGGCACGAATCTGAGGGCAGTTTCGTTGTCTTTGCGGGGGGCCGCGCTCTGCGGGAGGCGGGATCGGCGGTACGAAGCCGGAGCGGGGATATCATGGCCTGCACCGTCTGTGACTAGACTCCGGGCCGTGCCTAACCTCCGGGCCAGCCGGAGAGCACTGAGCACCGCCTGTTAACTAACGCAGCGATAGGCAGGGGTCGTGACTGAGCCAAACCCGTCCGCCGGGCCGCCGGCGAACCGGATCGTCATCGTGATGCCGACATACAACGAGCGGCAGAACCTGGAGTCCATCGCGGGCCGGGTACGAGCGGCGCTGCCGGCGGCGGACCTGCTGGTCGTGGACGACAACAGCCCGGACGGGACCGGGGACCTGGCCGACAAGCTGGCCGAGGCCGACCCGCACGTGCAGGTGATGCACCGGACCGACAAGGCGGGCCTGGGCAAGGCCTACATCGCGGGGTTCGGCTGGGCGCTCGAGCGCGGTTACGACGTGATCGTCGAGATGGACGCGGACGGCTCGCATCAGCCCGAGCACCTGCCCGGCCTGGTCGCCGCGCTGAACGGAGCGGACCTATCCATCGGATCCCGGTGGGTGCCCGGCGGCAAGGTAGTCAACTGGCCGAAGACCCGCGAGGCGCTGTCCCGCGCGGCCAACATCTACACCCGGCTGATGCTCGGCCTCAGCGTCCGCGACGCGACCGCGGGATTCCGCGCCTACCGTGCCGCCACGCTGCGGACGATCAGCCTGGACCAGGTGGAATCGACCGGGTACTGCTTCCAGATCGACCTCACGCTGCGCGTCGCCGACGCGGGCCTGCGGATCGTCGAGGTGCCGATCACGTTCGTGGAACGGGAACACGGCGCGTCGAAGATGAGCAACAGGATCATCATGGAGGCGTTCTGGCGAGTCGCGCAGTGGGGCGTGAAGCGCCGCCTGGGACGGCGCACGACGAGGTAACCCGCAGGCGACTAGCTAACCCGCGGGTTAGGCGCTCCGGCGGTGCGGGCGACTGGTGTCCCGTTCGGTGCTGCGGCGCTCCCTGATCACCTCGAGGCGCTCGGCCAGTACGGCTTCGAGATCCTCGACCGTGCGGCGCTCCATCAGCATGTCCCAGTGGCTGCGCGGCGGCTTCACCTTTTTGGGCGACGGAGATTCCCCGGTCGCCGCGACCGCGATCGCACCGCAGATACGGCACTCCCAGGTCGGGGGAAGTTCCGCCTCGGCGGCAAAAGGCACGCTAAAATGGTGCCCGTTCGGGCAGTCAAAGGCAACGTCCTGACGGGGTGCCAGGTCGGTGTTCCTGTCGTTTTCGTAGCTCGTCGCACCGAGCCGGGTCCCGCGAAGTGCGCGTTCGGCCATGCTTGCTGCCTCCCAGGCGGTCAGCGGTCTTCTCAGGCAACGCTGAATACCCGGACAAGATTCCCCAGGACGACGTTACCCAACCGTATTTCGGCCGAAAGATCGTGGTTACCGGTCCCGGCATCCGCCGCCGGCCGAGGTCAGGCGCCCATCCTGGGGTACCACTGGCCGCGCTCGATCAGGACCTCGCGCAGCGTCTCGATCTCGTCGGTCATGATCCCGTCCGCCCCCAGGTCCAGGAAGCGGATCATCCTGGCGCGGTCGTTGATGGTCCACACGTGCACGTCAAGGCCGAGGGCATGGGCGCGGCGGACAAGCGACCGGGTGGCCACCCGGCCCGGCACCTGGGCGCAGCAGGCCCCGGCCTGAGAGAGCCGCCGGGCCAGCAGCCGGGCCGGCGGCTCCTGGGACCGGCCCGGTGCCACAGAGCCCGCAGGCCCCGCAGACCCCGCAGAGCCGGGCGAGCCCACGCCGATCGAGTACCGGACGGCGGCGATCGCGGACGGCGAGGTCGTCATGCAGACCGGGTGGTCGAGCAGCCTGCGGGCGGCCCGCAGCCGCGCGCCGGAGAACGAGGTCACGCACACCCGGTCCCACGCGCTGGTACGGCGCAGCACGCCAGGCAGCAGCGGTATCCCCGCCTCGTCTTTGAGGTCGATGTTGAACCGCACATCAGGCCACGCCCCGAGCAGGTCCTCGATCAGCGGGATCGGTTCCGAGCCGGCCACCCGCAAGGCGGCGACCTCGCGGTAGGACTTCATGTTGATCGGGCCTACCGCGTCGGTCACCCGCTCGAGGTTGCGGTCGTGGAACGCCATCAGCTTCCCGTCGGACGTCGCCCGCGCGTCCGTCTCCAGGTACGCGTACCCCAGCTTGACCGCGTGCTCGAACGCGGGCCAGGAGTTTTCCGGCGCGTGCGCCGCACCGCCACGGTGCGCGAACGCGATGGGACGGGGATGATCGAGGAACGGTACGTACACGAACGTATTATGCCCGCACACCAGGCTGAGCTGGTGAACTGCGGATGTCCACCGGGTGCCGCCTAGATCGATGACCGGGAAATATGCGCAGGTGATCAGTGGTCGTAAGCGATCAAGGATCGTTTGACCGGCGCGCCGATCATCCAGTTGTGCCAGATGCAGGCGTTGAGCGCGAGTAGCCGCTGGACGATCCGGGCCCA
>WNFY01000991.1_pt1 | contig 26497 bp, 20 predicted proteins | sample 5400091 | NCBI WGS metagenome assembly WNFY01 (sample SAMN13153364, study PRJNA577476) | soil metagenome | isolation source: 60 cm soil or saprolite under grassland replicate 1 | place: USA:California | collected 2016-06-15 | reverse complement strand
GGCTGAACGAGGGCGGCGAAATTCCTGGGTGGTTTACTTACCCCGAGGTTGTACAAGAACTGCGGCGCAGCTTTCCGCCGCGCCACAACCAGGGCGTCACAATTTTCTTTACCGGATTGTCGGGATCGGGAAAGTCCACCATTGCCAATGTGCTGCTAACAAAATTCCTCGAGATCGGCGGTCGTCCCGTAACCCTTCTCGATGGAGACCTGGTTCGCAAACATCTGTCCTCTGAACTGGGCTTCTCCAAGGAACATCGTGACATCAACATTCGCCGCATCGGTTACGTGGCTTCAGAAATCACGAAGAACGGCGGAATTGCGATCTGCGCCCCCATTGCGCCATACGACGCGGTTCGGAAGCAAGTGCGCCAAATGATCGAACCTCACGGCGGATTCATTATGGTGCATGTGGCTACGCCTCTCGAAACTTGCGAACAGCGTGATCGCAAGGGTCTTTATGCCAAAGCACGGGCCGGGATCGTCAAAGAATTCACCGGCATTTCCGATCCTTACGAGGCGCCGACCGATGCTGACGTTGTAATCGACACGACGGAGCTAGCGCCGGAAGAGTCTTCGCAGGAGATCATTTTGCATCTGGAACGTGAGGGTTTCATCGGAGCCAATAGCGAGCCCGCACTGGCGGCGGGAACTTAGACAACATGCCGGGGGCAACAAGCCAATTATGGAATTGATTGTTCTCAAAATCCTGATTGGTTTCGTCGTCGGAACCCTAATAGGTATGACTGGCCTGGGCGGCGGTGTGCTTTTGCTGCCGATCCTGATCTTCGGGTTGCGCGTTCCCGCGATTATGGCCGTTGGCTCCGACGCGGCGTTCAATTTCGTCACTAAGATCGGCTCGAGCTGGGTGCACCTGAAGAACGGCAAGGTACGCCGCAAAGTTGTGCTTGCGCTCGCTGCAGGCAGCATACCGGGCTCGATTTTGGGAGTCTCACTGCTGCAGCATTTACGCAACTCATACGGTCGCGGCGTGAATGATTTCATCAAGACTGCAGTTGGGATTCTCTTGATCTGTGTATCCACTCTTCTGCTGTTGCAAAGGCGGATCGAAGCGCACATGATCAATCGCCCGCCGACTGCCAGATCGTTCGCCGGCATGACCGCTATCGGTTTAGTTTCTGGCTTTCTGGTGGGTATGACGTCGGTGGGGTCGGGCAGCATCATCATGATGTTGCTGCTGCTGTTCTACAGTTATCCCCCGGCGGTGATGGTGGGCACTGACATTGTGCATGCCGTGCTTCTGACTGGTGTCACCAGCCTGCTTCATTTTCGGCTTGGCAATGTTGATCCCAAGCTGGTTGCCTACCTGCTGATAGGCTCGGTCCCCGGCGGCCTCGTGGGATCGCAACTCACCACGCGCATGCCTGTCCAATGGCTTCGGCGCTTGCTTTGTGCGATTCTCATGGCCACCGGCGCAAGGATGCTCTGGACCTAATAATGGAGACTATGTATTCAATTCAGACGGAAACCCTCGGGCGCATCGAGTCCGCATTGGACGCCGCCCGGGAGGTGCTCAAACAATTTACGCCGGGCGCAATTGAAACCGAATACAAGATCGGACACGATCCGGTGACCGAAGCTGACCGCCAAGTGGATGCAGTCCTTCGCAAGCACCTGTTGCGGGATGGCGAAGGCTGGCTGTCGGAAGAAAGCGTGGATGACCTGACTCGTTTGGAAAAGAGCCGAGTGTGGGTGGTGGATCCGCTGGATGGCACGCGCGAATTCGTCGCCGGAATTCCAGAGTTCTGTGTCTCAGTCGCGATGGTCGAAAACCACCGGCCGGTGGCGGGAGGCATTTGCAATCCGGCGACCGCGGAAACCTTTATTGGGTCGCTCCACACCGGTGTAACTTACAACGGCAAGCCAGCTCGGCCTAGCTCGAATGCGAGTCTTCAGAATGCGATCGCGCTTGCCAGTCGCAGCGAGATGAAGCGCGGTGAATGGGAAGAGTTCCGAAGTGCTCCTTTTAAGATTCGCCCGATGGGCTCGGTGGCGTACAAACTGGCGCTCGTCTCGGCGGGATTGGCTGACTTAACCTTCACGTTGTGTCCCAAACATGAGTGGGACGTTGCGGCCGGCGCCGCGCTGGTGTCGAGTGGCGGCGGCTGGGTACGGACGCTGGAAGGCACGGAACTGCACTGTAACAACAAAGACCCTCGCATCTCGGGGCTGATCGCCTGCGGCACCCATTTGCGTCATGAGTTGACGACGCTGTTAGATGGACGGCTTCAGCCGGCGCCGCGTTTGTGACCGCCATGGATGGCAGAGTTTTTTTGATGTATCACGAGTTGGAATTGCCTGGCCGTCCCATGTGCCAGACAGATCCCGGTTACGTTCGATATATTCTGGCCGCAACCGATTTCGAATTTCAGGTGAAGTGGCTGAAAAGGGCTGGCTGGCAAGGGTTCTGCGTGACAGCGGCGCTCGAGCTCCCTGCGGATCGCGGTGTCGTAATCACTTTCGATGATGGTTGCGAAACAGATCTGCTGGCGGCGGCCCCAATCCTAAAGTCGGCTGGGTTCCAAGCTACCTTCTACGTCACGACAGGATTCTTAGGGAGAGCTGGATATCTTTCTCCGAGTCAACTACGGGAGTTGAGCGAGCTGGGATTTGAAGTGGGCTGCCATTCCATGACCCACGCCTACCTGCCTAACCTAACAGCTGACGGCCTGCATCGCGAGATGGTCGAGGCCAAGGACCAACTCGAACAGATTACTGGTCACCGGGTGCAACATTTTTCCTGCCCGGGTGGCAGGTACGATGAGCGTGTAAGCGCAATGGCGCGCAATGCGGGGTATCGCACGCTTGCGACCAGCCGCGCGCACGCCAATTCTGCGAAAACCTCGCCATTTGAACTGGGGCGCGTCGCGATCATGCGGGAAACCTCTCTCGACGCCTTTGAGCGCATCTGCGGCAACCAGACGCTGTGGCGGCTACGACTGATTGACGCAATGCGAACCGGTATCAAAAAAGTACTCGGCAATTCCGCGTACGACAAGGCGCGGGCGAAACTTCTTCAACACGGCGAATAAAGTTCTGTTAATTCCTCATTAATTCTGATGATGCCTTTCGTCGCTGTCCGGATGCGCGGCGGATCTTGTCCGGTTGGCACGATAGTTCATTCCTTTCTCCGACGAAAGTAATGTCCCTCTGATTGGGACAATGACCTCCGGTGACCTACCTCGAGTGACTTCAACTGTCTAAAGTCATCTCAGCGGGCCCATAAAGTTCGCAAAACATTCGCAAGGTGGTGTGAATGTCCCCCAAATGCACGCGACTGGCGCAACTTCTCGAACAGAGATTTTGTCCGGCGGTCTCCAATTGCAGCGGCATCGTATTAGTCCTAACAATCATTGGGCTTAGCTTTCTGAGCTCCGCCGTCACACGAAGCACCCTCACCTTCACCACTGCCTCATTGGCGTCGGGGAGCGTGCAGAACCCATATCAAGCCGTCCTCTCGGTCAAGGGCGGGAGGAGCCCCTACCAGTTCCATATCGCGCGAGGAGTTTTGCCGCCTGGGCTGGTATTGAACACCTCGATCGGGACAATTACCGGAATTCCGACTGGCACTGGAATCTATAGTTTCAACGTGAAGGTTACCGACCTCCCGCTTTCCGACAGTGGAGATCACACCTTCAGCATCACCGTGAGTGGATCCGCGCCAGCAATCTCGGTTTCGGTATCGCCGACGAGTGCCAGTGTTGCTTCTGGAGGTACCCAGCAGTTTTCGGCCTTGGTGAGCGGAACCGGTCAGACGGGTGTGACATGGAAGGCTAGCGCGGGCACAATTTCCTCTTCGGGTTTCCTCACCGCGCCCCCAGTGAGCACGACCACGAATGTGACCGTCACTGCAATTAGCGTCGCGGATTCAACTAAGCGCGCATCCGCGGCCGTTACTGTGTCTCCCAACGCTCCGCCACAAAGCCTGAGCATCACGACGCTGGCAATTCCGCCAGCGTTCACGGGTAGTTCTTATCAGACGAGTTTGCTGGCATCCGGGGGGCAACCGCCGTATCAGTGGGCTGTGATCGCAGGGGCGCTCCCAGCCGGAGTTTCCTTGTCATCGGCGGGAGTAGTCAGTGGAACACCATCGAGCTCGGGCACGTTCAACTTCACGGCACGAGTGCAGGACAGCGCACGCAACACGGCTTCGGCAGCACTGATGCTGCAGGTAAGCACCGCGTCAAACTGTGGCCCGCCGACATACAACTGTTCTCGTTCTGATTTGAATCCGGCACCCAATCCGGCGATCCCGCCACAAGTTGGCCCAAACACATGCGTTGCCAGCCAACTCAGTTCATGCGGCAGTCTGACCGGAGCAAACCGAGTGGTAGTCGATCCTGACTTTCATAACCGCATTGTGCGCGTTACTGACGCCAGCACGGCCGGCGGGTCCACCATGATCACCAGCGCGTCCGGTTCCAACGATCCGAACATGTGGAACCAGGATTCGACTATGTTTGTCGTCCAAGACACGGCCACGTCTGCTTATCTTTTCGGGTTTAATCCGTCCACCATGCAAGCGACCAAAATTGCGGCGATGGCCTACATGGCTGGAGGAAGCGGCTGGTCGTGGTCCTTTGTCAATCCCGCTGTCCTTTACCGCTTGAACGGCACCGCGATCTACAGCTACGACTTAAGCGGAATCGGCAGCACGGTTCCCGCGCCCAAGTTGATTTACGACTTCAACAATCCGCAGTGCCTGGGAGCGGATCCACTGTGGAGAGCGAACCCCAAGGTAACCTGGAGAACCCTCTTCAACATGAGCACGGATGATCAAGTCTTCGCTACCGGATACTCCAACACCGGTGGCCAGGGCACAGGTTATCTGACCGCAATCTACACCGTCGGCCACGGGTGCCGGCTGCTGGATTCGAAGAGCGGAATCGTTTACGGTGATTGGGGAACAACAGGTCCAATCAGCACTTCCGACCGTTGGACGATGCATGCCAATGCCCTGGGAAAGAGCGGCGATTGGGACCTGGTGGGATTCACAACCTGTCTCAGCACGAGTTGCAGCAAACCTCCTTATTTCTGGAGTGTGGCAACCACGACTGTTACCAATCCATCGGGATGCTTAAGCGGCCATTGGACCGAAGGCCATAGCTATTGGATAAACAACTCCGGATGTAATCACATCGGACAAGACACCACTCGGCAGTATGGTCTGCCGGGATTGTCCACGATGCAGATCTCATCTTTCCCCAACAATATGACGCTGCCGTTCGACCAACATTTCAGTTGGAACAACGTTGATTCGAGCGACACGTATCCTGTTATCAGTGGCAGCTGGACAAACATAATCAATCCGTTGCCTGCTGCTTGGTACAACGAGATTCTGGGGACTTTCCCCGCAGCCGTTGGGAACGTTCCCGCAGGGACAGTCAAGCGCTTTGCCCATAGCTTCATCACCGGCCGGAGCCATCGCTTCAACACCCAGTATGCTATTGGGCACGTCTCACAGGACGGAAGGTTCTTCATGTTCGCGTCCGACTGGCTGGGTACGCTTGGCTCAGAAGGAAATCCGGGCGCGGCATCCTGCACCGTGGGCACCAACTGCCGAGGGGATGTGTTCATCGTTGAGCTGGACGGTGGATCACAGACACAAGGCGGTGGTGGTTCCACTGGCGGAACCGGCGGAACGACGGGCGGTGGCGGTGGTGGAACGACGGGCGGCAGCGGAGGTAGCGGAACGACGGGCGGGGCGCTGCAGATCTTCCCCTCTGCGGCGAACGTGGAATTAGGGACCTCGGAGCCGTTTAGTGCCGTGGTCAACAATGGGACCGGGCCGCAGGCGGTCACCTGGCAAGTAGTTAGCGGCGGCGGAACCATCGATTCTCGCGGCATTTACACCGCAGCGAACTCCACCGGTACGGTAACCATACAGGCGACTTGCTCAGGCGGTGTAACTTGCACACAGACCAAAAGCTTCACCGTTTCTGGCTCTGTTCCTGCTTATTCGTGCGCCTGGAATAAGGGTAGCGGCTCAGCGGGCGACTCCACCTGTACCATGACGCACGATGGCATTACCCGCACCTTCTTAGCGCACGTTCCGCCAAACTACATTTCCGGGTTGAGCGGATTGTGGATCGAATTCAGCGGCGGAGATGTAACCGGATCATTCTTCTGCGCGAATGCGGGCCTAGAAACCTACGCGCCAGCACGTTATGTGGACGCTCTACCTGCACCAGCGCCTATCGTAATCTGTCCCAATCCCTTGCAGGTATCAGGGAAACCGCAATGGCACTCGCTCGATTTCGATACTAATCCCTGTGGCCGTACCTGGACGCCGGCGGTTTGTCCCAACGATTCGGACTTTGCCCGTCAGATTATTCTCGCTGCCAAGAGAGACATGAACATTGATCTGAAGCGTGTAGCTGTCGATGGCATGTGGAACGTCGGCTCGTCCATGGCATCTCGCGTGGCCTTGGAACAGGGCGACCTGACGGCGGTGCTAGGCGTGAAACTCATGAACTGGCGGAATCCGAAAGGCACGAATCCGAATAGCGGGCCGCCCAGCGTTCCAACCAGCAAGTTCCCGGTCTCAGTCATAGATCTTCAAGTCACCGCCAACAACAATTCACTGCTGACGCTTTGTGGAACGAACAATGGCGTCAATAACTTCACCTACAACTCCGATGACGAGTTCGCTTACTGGAACGCGGTAGACCGGTTCGCGTCGTATGACACAATCGGCACTTTCTGCGGCGGATCATACGGATCGGGCAGCTACACGTACACATCGAGTACGACGTATCAGTCGCCTTGGACAGGACTGCTGGGGAAGAAGGGTAGTGGCGGCCTGCTCGATACCGAAGCCGTGATCTGGGTGCTGAAGGGTGGCTCGAACCAGATGTACTGCTCGCCGAACACGCCCTGCACCAACGGGCCGGTTGTGCATTTCATCACCGGAGCCTGCGGCACCGCGAGTCCGTGCAACACGCACATGACTTCCAGCACGGGCGACACCGTGGATGACTTGTTCTATAACTTCTGGAAGGCGCATCCGAAGCCCTAAATATCAACAAAGAAAACAAGGCCGCGATTCTGCGCGGCCTTGCTTCATTCGGCACGCCAGGACCATGAAAAAGTAGAAAGCAAAAGTCCAAACCTAAGAAAAGCGATCATTTCAACTCGACGATAAATACATCGGTCCGGTAATCACCCTTCAAACCACGGCCCAACTGGTCTTCCCAATCTGAAGTAAACGCGTAGAAACGTCCGTCGCGTGACACGTTTCCTCGGGGCGTTGACCAGAAACCATTCTTGGCAGTGCTGAAAGTGTGCGCGAACCTCCAGATCTTTGGTTCCTCCGGATCAGTGGACATGCAATCAATTTCGTTCTCCCATGGGCCGTCCACGTCGGGAGGCTGTAGGGGCTTGTTGCTGGGTCGATAGGTCGAAAAACAAACCGGAGTCGAATCCTCCGCGTCCACGTTGTTCCAGGAAAAGTGCGAATCATACCAGTAGCCCTTCAATGGTTCCAGGCTGCCGATGAGAGGCATGGTCTGTTCCAGTTTGTCCAGAGGGCGAATGATGAGTTCCATCGGGTGCCCCATCTCAGCTGAAGCAACCATCTGGTTGTAACCCAGGACATGGTGCCCCTTACACTTACCAGGACAGAGCGCCACTTTGAGCGTGTCTACATCCCAGATCAGCCAGAAATGGCCGGGCGACGGATTACCGCGAGTGAAAAAAATGTATTTGCCGGACCGCGATATGGACATGGCATGAACCAAAAAGCGTTCGGGGCTTAGGACGGTGCCCTTTGGTCCCCATTCTCCTCCGATTTCACCAGTCTGAGTGTCATACCAGCGGCAACCCTGGTTGCGGTCGTAAATCATGACCACGTGGTTCTTGTCCTGCTGCGGTCCCACCGCAGTCGCGAGTCGATTGTCGTCTGCACTTACGCTAATTCCGTGAACATGGTCATCGCTACCCAGCTTCATACATTTTGAGGCGCTGTACAGATCGGTGAAGCGGCCGGTAGCAATATCGTATTGCGCGAATGTGTCCGCACGACGGTCGGTGCCGTAGAGCAGGTTCGGGGCGACGAGACTGAACTCCGGTTCACCTCCAAACGGTTGTCGGAGACCGCCTCGTGCATGCGGCTTCATGGTTGCCGGATCAAAGTCGTAAAGAATAATTTGGCCTCCACGCCCCAGGACGTAGAAACTCGTGCCCGCACTGTTCCAGGAATTCTGCTCCGCAGAAGAGGGAGTAGAATACGACTCCCCATTTCCGGTTTTTGCATCGGTGACTCGGACAATTCGAGAACCGAAGCTGGGATCGGTGACGATCGAACCCACGGGTCCTAGAGTTGGCGGGTCCTTCGGATAAGGCATGGGCTGGCGATCAGTGCGAGCACAGTAATTCGGGGGACTGCAGACTCTGTCTCGAGGAGTTGCAGGCGGATTCTGTTCGCCAGGTACGGCACGGACCGACAAAGTAAGTACTAAAACCAGACCTCCAATTCTCAATTTCGAATCCCCCCAGCTAATGGCAGTACGCTGCATTCATTGCCGTCCTTCATCTGCATTTCGGCGACCGAAGAGGGTCCCCAGCTCGCGCTGGTAGTGGGCCGGGCCGTCCAAGTATTTCGCGATCTCAAACACATCGGATTTCTGCCCCATGCCGATTCGCGGTATCTCGTAGGGACTGCCCCCCCGCGCAACCAGCCCAAACTCGGCCACTACCGAACAAGAGTAGCCTGCATTTGCAACTTGACGCGCTTGACTGGCCCGAAAATCCTCAGCCATGCCATTCGGGAAACAGAAGCAGGTAACCTGCCGGCCAACTCCGCTTTCGATTTCCCTGCGTGAGCGCACGAGTTCCTGCCACGACTCGTCGTCCGTGATACTCGACATGATTGGATGACTCACCGTGTGCGATCCGATGTCGACTAGCCCCGATTCCGCCATCTCCCGCAGTTCGCTCCACGAACAGGGCCTGTATTTGGCTGGCGGTTTGTCTGGAGTCACAACTCGCGCAAGGGCCGAAAGTTCCTCGATTCGCCGGTTTCGTTGTTCGGGACGCAAGCGGTTGAGCGCATAAAATGTCGCCGCTAATTTCTGCGGACTAAGCTCCGCAGGCGCCGACGGCTGTTCGCTAAGCCACAGAATCTTGTCGGTCCATACCCAATCCTCACCGCGGATGAAAGAAGTGACCACAAAGAATGTGGCAGGGAACCCGAACTCACGCAACAAGGGAAAGAGAATCTCGTAGCAGTTTCTGCGGCCGTCATCAATGGTGATCGCCACGGTGTATGGGTCCAAATCAACACTGCAAGTCAGCCGTTGTGCAATTTCCAGCAGAGGAACGACGCGAAAGTGCTGACGTAAATATTGGAACTGCGCTCGAATCACTCTAGCACTGGTGAAATTGCAATCATCGTCGTTGGCAGCAAAATTGTGGTACATGAGCACACGCGCCTTCCGGGAGGATAAACGGCGCGTCAACGCGAAGAAACCTGCTCCCCGCAGGGCGTTCAGAGCGCTGCGCTTTACCGATCGTTTCGCGGAGTTCATGAAGGGGTGGACTTCTGGGCAGCGACGGCATCGCTTTCCAGTTCCAGCGCCGAAAGGTTCGCGAAGCGGCCAACCGGAGTCCTGGTTCTGAGCCAGACTTTGCTGCTCAGGAACGCGGGGTAGAGAACGCGCATAAATTTATGTCGAAGCGTAAGCCTTCTATCTGTTTGAGGGGTTGTTAACGAATATCCCACCTCTTCCAGGCAGCTACCGATCAATGCCTCCAGCGTAGCAACTTCATTGGGCGACAAGCGATTCTTCCATCGCCCCACCGGATTCGCCCGTTTCTCTTTCGGTTCTTCTCGAAACGAAGAGTTGGATTCGCTCAGTCGGCCAAGACCGGTCTGCTGAATTCGCCGATAATCCAGGTCATGGTCCAAGAATTTGCCCAGCGTCTCAAGCGCCTCTTGCGGGCTACTAACTAAGTCTTCGTAATGTACTTCGACGTAGTCGGCAGGAAAATGGCGCCCAGAGTGGCGTCCCTTGCGCACCGTCCATTCCCAGTAGAGAGCGGTAGCCAGCACGCTGGCTGGTTTTCTGGCCCAAAAGAAAGGCATGAAACAGCCCATCTTGTTTAGGGATACGGCTATGTCACGGCCATCGCGGATGGTGTGAACAAATAGCGCGTCGGGAATATCTGCCTTAATCCGCTGCATGTGCAAAAGAGCGTCGGGATCGTAGACTGCCCATCGGCCGACATTTTGATTTCTCGCGATTTCATCCATGATCAGCCGGATAAAATCGCCTCCGTTGCGACACTCGCGGACTACTAAGTCAGTCAATTTCTGGGCATCCAATCCGGACCGCCGAAAACCCTTGCTTCTCAACCATAAATCTATGGCTTTTTGGCGATTTTCAACCTTATCCAACGAGCCAGCCCGCGGGATCAGTATCTTATGAACAGGCAGATAGCCGCGATAGACAGCGAAACCGCCAGCGGAGAGCAAAGTGTCATAGAGCAGATTGGTCCCCGACCGATGACAACCCACTACGAAAACGGGGCATTTTGACCGATCACTGCGAACTGCACCAGGCGCGGGGCTCGCAGTGTTGGATGAGGTAGTGTCGATCATTTAGGCTGAATATAACATTTCCATCCTGGTTCGCCGTCCGGCTCTGCGCTCGATGGTAACTTGTGTAGGGACATTCACAGGAAGTGAGATTTAGTAGCCAGACGACCCGCGTTGATTACGGTTGGCACTTGGCCTTCACAGGAACAGGAAATAGACTCACCATAAGATTGCCTGTATCACCTCCAGAAACGCGGTCAGCAAGGAAACGGATTTGAACTCTCAGGGTATCGTCACAGGCGGAAAGATTGATGGGAAAGTTGTCTCTGAGCCGTCCTTGGACGGAACCGAGAGCACCAGCAAAATGGACCGCTCTCTGGCTCATAGCATTGCCTGGCGGGCGATCACGAACTGGGCAAGTCAGATTCTCAGTTGGGCCTCGCTGCTGATCGTGGTCCGGCTGCTCGCGCCCGCCGATTTCGGCATTGCCGCAATGGCAATCATCATTTTTCCCTATTTGCGATACCTCAGTGAAATCGGCATTCCCTCCACCGTGGTCACCTTCCGCGACATGTCGGAGGATCAGCTGGCACAACTCAACACCATTGGTCTGCTGTTTTCGCTCGCGTGCTTTGGAATCGCTGCTGCCCTCGCCCATCCCCTCGCAGCTTTCTTTAGAATTCCTGGCCTTGCCTTGGTAACGATCGTGGCGTGCCTGGCACTGGTGCCTCAGGGATTTCGCGCAGTCTCGGAAGGATTGCTGAACAAGGACATGCGGTTCGGTCTGCTCTCGTGGTTTGAAGCCATACGTTCCATCGTTGCTGCAGTCACGACGCTGGTACTCGCCTATCTTGGTTTTCGATATTGGGCGCTAATCTTGGGCAATCTGGTGGCGACGCTGGTTCGAAGCGCGCTCATTGTCGCAGTTCGACCGCAGCGTTTTGCCATCCCGCGCGTGACCACGATACGCAAGGAATTGATATTCAGTTGGCATGTTTTGGTCTCGGTCCTGGCATGGTCAGCTTACGAACGCCTCGACAATCTCACTGCTGGCCGCGTTCTGGGGCAGGCCGCGCTTGGCTTTTACGGCATGGCGTGGAACCTTGCCAATGTCCCGCTCGAGAAAGTCACGTCCCTGGTGACGACGGTTATTCCAAGCTATTTGGCGGCCGTACAAAACGACCCCGCTTCCTTGCGTCGTTATTTGCGGACCTTGACGGAGACCATGGCTCTCGCCACTTTCCCGGCTACGATTGGCCTGGCCTTGGTGGCGGGCGAACTCGTCCCCGTGGCCATGGGCAACAAATGGCATGACGCTGTCCTGCCGCTCGAAATACTTGGGGTCTATGCGGGGATTCGCTCGGTCGTAGCCGTGCTGCCAAAAGTGCTGACGGCTGTGGGCAACGCGCGCTTTGTTATGTGGAATGACTTGCGGGCCTTGGTGATCCTGCCGATCGCGTTCGTGATCGGCAGCCGCTGGGGAATTGGTGGTATCGCATGCGGATGGGTAGCCGCCTATCCGCTGATCGCCCTTCCGCTTTATTGGAAGACGTTTAAGACGATCGGCATGAGTACGCAGGAGTACGTTCGCGGCCTACGCCCCGCGCTAGACGGGACGCTGGTGATGGCGATCGCTGTTATCCTGCTCAAATGGAAGGCACCGCTGGGGCATTCGCCGCTTCTTCGTTTAGTGTCTGAGATCGTGGTAGGCGGGGCGGCGTATCTTGCGACCTTATTTCTGTTGCACCGGGAACGCCTCATCGGATTTTGGCAGATGGCAAAAAGCATTCGCAAACACCGCTAGAGGCCACGGTGTCATCCGAGCTGGGCTGAATTCGCAGGGGGGTATAGCATTTCAACCGAAGGAAAATCTGCAATCGGGGAAACCGTCGCGCTGCGCTGGCTGCCCCAGGGAACTTTTCATCACGTGGGGTTCGTGGTCTCTTCGATCCATGATACTGTGCAGAGTTTCGCGGAATCGCTCAACGCGCAATGGGACGGAGCCATTGTTTTCGATCCCCATCAGGATTCGCGCGTAACTTTTCTGCGCAGCCGCAATCAGTCTGATCCTTTGTTTGAGCTGATCGAGCCCGCCAGCGAAAAATCCCCTGTGCTCGGGTTTGCCAAGAAGGGCGGCGGAATTCATCATGTTTGCTATGTTGTGGATTCTCTCGAGCAGCAGTTGGAGCGCTGCCGTTCTCAACGGTCGCTGGTGGTGCGGCAGCCGGCTCCGGCAGCGGCATTTGGCGGCCGCCGGATTGCATGGGTGTACACAAGAAATAAGCTCTTGATCGAGTACTTGGAACGGTAGCGATGGCGAGTGACCACGACATCTCAAGTCTTCGCAGCGAAATTGAGCATTCACTCGCTCATGCTGACTGGAATGCGGCTGAGTTCCAACTGCGGAACCTGTGGCGCCACGAGAAAAGCACGGCGACCTCCGCATTTGTCGTCTCCAGGTTCGAGAAACTGCGCGACAAGATACCCCTGCTTCCCTTCCGGGCGGCCATCTTGCGGTCTTTTACCGTGGAGCCGGTTGTGCCGCTGCTGCGCGCGGAGGCCTTTTGCGCAGGAATTGACCTCTCGGTCCAGATTGGCGATTTCAACGCGTATGCCCAGGAGATTCTGGATTCAGAGAGTTCGCTGTATCGCTTCTCGCCAAATGTGGTGATTCTGGCCACGCAAACGGCCGACATCGCTCCTGACCTGTGGCAAGATTTTTCGCAGCTCTCTGAAGACGCCATTCAACCAGCGGTAGACCGCGTTTCCGGCAGTATGAAGCAGTGGATGCGCGAGTTTCGCGCCCGCAGCGAGGCCTCGCTGGTTGTTCATAACCTCGAACAGCCTGCACGACCGGCGATGGGCGTGCTGGATTCACAACTGAAGACGAGTCAGTCGGAAGTCATTCAGCAAGTTAATCAACGGATCCGATGCGCCGCCGGCGAACTACGTGGCGTTTACATGCTCGACTATGATGCCCTCATTGCGCGTCATGGCAGGCTACGTTGGCGCGACGAACGAAGGTGGTTGGTGGCTAGATTGCCCATAGCAGCTGACCACCTCACCTATCTCGCTCGCGAATGGATGCGATTCGTCGCGGCCCTGAGTGGGAAAACCGCAAAGGTTCTAGTAGTGGATCTGGATAACACCCTCTGGGGCGGCGTCATTGGCGAGGATGGAATGACCGGCATCAAGTTGGGGTCCGAATATCCCGGCGCTGCATATCAGGCGCTGCAGCGGGCGATGCTTGATTTGAGCCGCAGAGGAATCCTGCTCGCGATCTGCAGCAAGAACAATCTCGATGATGCTATGGAGGCGCTAGAAAATCATCCGGGGATGCTGCTGCGGCCGAAACACTTTGCAGCCATGCGAATCAGCTGGAACGACAAGGTGCAAGGCTTGCGCGAGATCGCATCCGAGCTGAACGTCGGCATCGATAGCTTGGCTTTTCTGGACGACAATCCCTTCGAGCGAGAGCAGATCCACGCCGGCCTTCTCGAGGTCACGGTCATCGATCTTCCGGATGATCCCCATCAGTACGCGAGCACTCTCCACGACAATCCAGTTTTCGAACGCTTGCATCGTTCGGCAGAAGATGAGCAGCGCACGGTTTTCTACGCGGAACAGCGCGAGCGCGCGCAGGCCGAGCAAAACTTCCAATCAAAAGAAGACTTCTATCGTTTCTTGGAACAAGAAGCTGAAATCGCTCCGGTCATGCCGGCAACGCTGGCGCGAATTTCTCAGCTAACGCAAAAGACCAACCAGTTCAATGTGACCACGCGCCGCTACGCCGAGCAACAGATTGCCGATCTGGCCGACCGCCCGGGATGGCAGGTGCTTTCGATCCGCGTTGGCGACCGCTTTGGGGACCACGGCTTGGTGGGCGTCGCCATTACTCACGATGAAGGCGAGGTCTGCGAAATCGACTCCTTCCTGCTAAGCTGCCGCGTGATTGGCAGGTCGGTCGAAAGCGCGCTGCTTTCGCACTTAGCACAAGGTGCTGCCACACGGGGATGCAAACGATTAGCGGGATGGTTTCTTCCAACTAAGAAAAACGCTCCGGCGCGCGAATTCTATCGCCAGCACGGATTTGAACTCGCGAAGCGGAATGGGGATGGCGCGCTTTGGTCGCTCGATCTCACTCAGCATAAGATCGCCTCCCCGGAATGGGTTAAAGTAAAGGCGACGAAGGGAGGCAAGGATTGAGCACGACTGTTCTTGATCAAGTTCGAACCATGGCATCCGATCTATTCGCAGTTTCCCCCGAGCGGATCAACGCCGCTTCTTCGCCACAAAACATCGAGACCTGGGACTCGATCCAGCACTTGAACTTGGTCTTGGCGCTGGAAGAGAAATTCGGCGTGCAATTCGCGCCAGAAGAGATCGAGCAAATGAAAAGCATAGGAGAGGTCTCGAGACTCGTCGAAGACAAACTTCAGGCCGCGCCGAAATAACTTGGCTATCGTTATCGAACCGTACCGCCCGGAACACGAGCCCGCAGTGGCAGAGTTCAATCGCAGGCTGCAGTCGGGCGGAGCAGAACCCGATCTGGTTTTCTATCGTTACGCGGTGCCGCACTGGCTTCCCCCAGACGGAAATTCCATCTACAACCAGTATTTCGTCGCCGTCGAAAAGGGCGAGGTGCGAGGCGGCTACGCTCTCAAGTGGCAGAACTTCTGGTTTCCAGGCGGCGAGATTCGGCCGGTCGGGTATTACCACCATCCGCTGTCCGAGGGCATCGTCAACAAGGCATACGCGATTGTGGGGACATTACTGCTCCGCGATGCCATGCAGCGATCTCCTCTACTCTATTGCTTAGGAATGGGCGGATACGATCGCCCTCTTCCGAGAATGCTTGTTGGGCTGGGCTGGAGTCATTTTCTGGTGCCCTTCTATTTTCGTGTGGTGCTTCCCTACCGTTTCCTGCGACAGATGCAAGCCCTACGCGCCTCCTGGTGGCGGAGTTTGGCTGCGGATGCGGCCGCGTTCAGCGGCGCAGGATGGGTGGGAGCCAAGGCTTACCAGATCGCAACGCGCCTGAAGCCGATTACCCCATATGAAGTCACGAAGGAGGCAGGTTTTTCCAGTTGGGCTGATTCGCTTTGGGACGAAGCGAAAAGCTCGTGTGCCATAACTGCCGTTCGCGACAACAATGCCCTGCAGAGGCTCTATCCCGCAACCGATACCCATTTCACGCGGCTAAAGATCAGGCGTGGCGGGAAAGAAGTCGGTTGGGCAGTAGTCAGCGAGCGAAGGAAGGACCCCAAGTATGGTTCGCTGCGTGTCGGTTCAATCGTTGACTGCTGGGCCGCGCCCGATGATGCCCCTACAATCGTACATGCGGCGGTTGGCCTGCTGGAGCAACTTGGTATGGATCTGATCGTCAGCAACCAAAGCCATCAAGCCTGGTGCAAGGCGCTTGAAGCCGCAGGTTTTCTCAAAGCACAATCAAATTTCATTCTTGCAGTTTCAAAGCAGTTGGCGGGACTGGTGCAGCCATTTGATCAGATGAAGCCCCGTTTCCATTTCACGCGGGCAGATGGCGATGGACTACCGAGGAATTTCTGAGCGGTGGACCGTCCGCTGGACTCCTGCTCTTGATTCTTCAGGCAGCCGCATCACGAATGGCGTCCCGCTCCTGCTCTCGGAAATCACTTCGTCTCACCAGACGACAACGCACCAACGCAGTCGTGAATTCGCGCGTGAGCCGATTGTGCAAAGGCTTAAGCTTTCGCACTGGAACCAGCTCAAGACTTGCGAAGCGGAAAGCGCTGTTTGCCACCAGCGCCTCAAATCTCCGGATAGTCATCTGATTCAAACCACCAGCAACTTCGTGGAAGCGCGTCGCGCCATCAGTCTTGAAATCCGAACGCCAGCGTATGAGGGCTTCCTCGCTGAAGAAGAGGTGCGCCCACGGAAAAACTGAGAACAGGTGTCCGCCCAATGGATGGTACCAGGTAGGACCGAAGCTGGCGAAAATCTCCCCCTCCGGCTTAAGCAGCGCATCCATGACTTTTAACATGGCGGCGGGATCCGAGAAATGCTCAAAGGCGTCGAGCGAAACAATTACATCCGCGTGCTCTTCGGTTCGAGTGGTGAACTGGCAGCGCTCTTGTACCTGGGCTGCGAACGCTAGGCGCGTTGCCGTTTGCAGAAAATCTTCGCGAATTTCGAGACCGATTACCCCCTTTGCCCCTTTTGAAGCCATCTCCACGGCATCGGCGCCTTCACCACAGCCGAAATCGATCACTACTTTGTCTTTGATTTGCGTGAAGAAGTCGCCGCCGAGCAGGATGGCCAACTTGGATTTGCCTTCATACGCTCGCCCGCTGCAGCAATCGGGCGCGTGGGGAGAGATCCTGCGGAGAATCCGGTACTGAAGGTCTGTCAGCATCTTTACGGCCGGCCTAGGGAGAATTAGGTGGTTGCATGGGAGAGGGCGGCCCGCTCAGAAATCCGTTCTGTTAGTTGGTAGCCCAGATGGGTCATCAGATGTCCCCATTTGCTCTCAATGAGGGCCGCCGATTCCGAGGGGAGCACCGAGCGCCAATTGCCGGTCGAAGCTTTGCGGACGAAGGGTTTGTCCTGCCGTGTGTACTTGGTCTGCACCCACTTCCCTGCCTGATTTTTCTCCATCTCGCGCTTGCGATCGGCGGAACTGAACTCAACTGCGTGATTCAGCCTATCGGGTGTTGGTTCGATTTCGAGCAGTGGCGCGATCTTGGCCAGTTCGCGAATGGGGTCAGCTTGCAAATCTTCATAGCGGACGACCACAAAGCCGCTGTGGCCCTCGCGAGTGGACAGCCAGCTGGTCACATGATCCGCCCAGCAGCCAAGCCGAGGCCAGTAATACGATTCCATCCATTTGGGAGCGAACTGCTCGATGGAAAACTGGTCCCGGAATGAACCTTTCTTCATCTCCCAGTGATAATTCGAGATCGCAACGTCTCGAGGGTCGCGCACAATGTAGACAATTTTTTGGTAGCGGGGGTCGAAGCACTCGTGGCTCTTGATAATGCGCGGCCGCGGCAGATTGCGCATTTCACGGTCGGCGTGGACGTACATATCGGGGATGCGCCGCTCGAGGTTGAGAAACGTCATGGGCTCATCGCAGTAAACCAGGTTGCCGAGCAGAAACCTGCACCATGTGTTCCCGGATCGCGGGTACGAAGTGAGGAAGAGATCATCGGGAAAAACCGTGATCTCGCGCTCGATTTTAATCTTTCGCAAGAAGACGTCGCTGACCCGCGACAGGTGTTTCAGTCCGCGCTTGATCAACATGCAACCTTCTCCTCGACTCGGGTGTCATCGCGCCTGCTGCGGCTACCTAGCAACCACCCCAGAAACCTTTGCTTGCGCGCATACATGTTTTTCGCCTCGTTGCGCAAAGTGGAAACGATCTGATAGCGCGACTTAGTGAACCAGGGCACGCGGTGCAGTTTACAGCCATATTTTTCTTTATAAGTTCCTTCACCACCCCAGTCGTAAACCTCGACGCCACGCTGTTTCCAATAACGCAGGGCATACCACTGAATTGCTTCATTGGGCCGCAGGTTCTGGCTCGACCGATAGCTTGCGTTGCCCCAAAATTCCGCGATCTTGTTATAGCCAGGGAAAATTCCAGTTGCGATGCATTTTCCCTCGGGGTCACGCGCGCGGACCAACAATACACGTCCGGTGGATGCCAGGTTCTTGACCAGAGCCCGTACGCGCTCGAGGTCATAAGTGGGAACCAAGCCCTGCTTTGCGAACACATCCTTCAGCTGATCGTAATATTCGTCGGCAAAGGCGAGATCGCGCGACTCTTCAATCTTCACTCCACTCTTTTCCGCCTTCCGAATGCAACGGCGACAGGCGCTGTCCATGCTGTTGAATAATTTCTCTTCCGATTGTGTAAGGTCAGTACGATACGAAGTGTAATACTCGCAAGTAAAGCCTAGGTCGCGCCCGTCTTCAATCGCGAAGTGGGGATCAGAAATCTCCATGTGCAGGCACTTCAATCTGTTCCATGCCATCTTTTCGACTGCAGCTAGTGCCTCAACACGCGAGACTCCAGGCAGCAGATTGAAGCCGATGTAGGGAGTCGTCCAGCCAGGGAACGAACTGCCCAAGACTTTTATTCCGAGGCGGCTGAATGTCAGTCCGGAGAAGAAACCAACGACCTTCCCATCCTGCTGCAACTCCGCGATCACCGGAGCGGCGCGCTGTGTTTCCGCAACAAAATTGAGCCAATCCCGGGTTTGAAAGACAGTCCGGTCAGCAAAGCCGTCCAGAAATTCCCAATTTACTTCGCTGGGAGCGACAATACGACATTTCATTTCGCTCACCAGCAGATCCCCTCATAAGCATCGCCGCGGTTAGGGCGGCGAGACTTATTGAGATTCACAAGATCAATCACAATCTGATCGGGACGAAGGTGATTGGCTAGCACTTCCCTGTCAGCGGACTTGTTACCGATAATCACCACTTCGGCGTTCTTCAGTGCTTCTGCGAGATCCCCCGTGAGCAGCGAGCCGATGTGCGGGATGACTTCCTCGATGTATTGGCGGTTCGATCCCGCCAAGCGTCCGAGGCTGACGTCTTTGTCCCAGATGCGCACTTCGTAGCCTTCGCCTATCAGCCGCTTAATGAGTTGCACCTGCGGACTCTCCCTCAAATCGTCCGTTCCAGCCTTGAAGCTCAAACCGAGCTGCGCGATCTTCTTCTTTCCGGTGCGCAGGACGGCCTCGACGGCGCGATCAATATGCTCGGCGTTGCTGAGCAAAAGTGACTCCAGCAACGGAAGACGCAGATCGAGTTCCTTTGCCCGATAGGTAAGCGCGCGGACGTCCTTGGGCAAGCACGATCCGCCGAAGGCGAATCCAGGAGACAAGTAGGCGGGAGAAATGTTCAGTCGAGTGTCGGATGTGAAAATCTCGGTGACCGCCTCTGCGTCCACGCCTAGATATTTCGCGAGCGTGCCGACTTCGTTGGCAAAAGTCACTTTCACAGCGTGATATGCGTTGGAGAGATACTTGGCCATCTCCGCGACCTTGATGCTGGTCTCGAAGACCTTGCCGGGCGTGTTTTTGTATAACTCGCGAAGAGGCTCGAGATGTTTTAGATTCTGGGAGCCAAGAATGGTATATGGAGGCTCCAGGAAATCCGCGACGGCGCTGCCCTCGCGCATGAACTCAGGGTTGTAGCAAACGGTGAAATCAGTGCCCGCCTGCTTTCCGCTCTCCCGTTCGAGAATTGGCAATAGCACAGACTCCGTAGTTCCCGGCAACACCGTGCTTCTCAAAACTACGAGGTGATGCGAATTCTTTTGCCTGAGTGCGGCGCCGATTTCGCCAGCAACCTTCTCTATGTGGCTCAAATCGAGCTTGCCATTCCGCAGGCTGGGGGTACCGACGCAGATGAAAGAGATATCGGAACCGAGAACCGCGGCTGTCGAATCGGTGGTCGCGTGCAACCTGCATGTACGATTCGCTTCCCCCACCAACTCATTCATTCTGGCTTCAATGATCGGGCTGCGGCCGGAGTCGAGCATCTCCACTTTGTCGCGGCTTACGTCCACACCCACGACCTTATGTCCCAAGGACGCGAAGCAGGCGGCGGAGACTGAGCCTACGTAGCCCAGACCAAATATGCTGACTGACAAACTCATGCGTTCTGCTCCCAGTTAATTCGTGGGCTGAGGTTTCTTACGCATTACGAATTGATCGCTCGAAATCTGCGGAGGCTCGCACCAGCCTTCCCGCACAAATTCATCCACCGCCCGCTTAACACCATCTTTCCACCACCAATCGCGGCGGTCGCCATAGTTGTCGCCTGCGATGAAGCCGCCATTGCGGACCTTTGGATAAAACGCGTGCAGATCCTGCTTGACAGCCTCATAAGTATGGTCGGCGTCAATGTAAACCCAATCGAAGTATTGATCGGGGAATTTAGCGGCGGCGGCGGTCGAGAAGCTCCGATGTACCGTCACTTTGCCGGACCGAATTTCATCCCCAAAACGCTTCTGCACCCGACGGTAAATTCCGTCCATAACCGATTGGCTCTGTCCAATCTTGCCGCCAAACCAGCTCTGGGAGTAGGCCTGATCGGAAACGAATTTCCAGGCATCCACCAGGTGCAACTCCCGGGGTTTGACGATATCGAGAATCGCGGCCGAGAACTGGCCCTGATAGACGCCGACTTCCGCGCAAATGGAATCCTGCGGCATGCTTCGCAACAGTCTCTGTCGCTCCTCGGCAATGGGTTGCCGCTTAATGAGTACGCGCTTCACAGCTCCAAGCATTTTGTGGGTTCTCCGACTAATTTTAAGGTACGGACTCGGAAGTAATTATGCCAAGTTGCAAGAGAGAAACTGGGTTCAGTGGGAGCACGTGGGTGACCAAAACCGCCGCTTACACGTTACAGCGACATAGGCAACATTATTATTTTCAATAACTTACTAAAGCTGTCCTATTATCGCATCCTCCAATGGGCAAAACTGAGCAAATATTTTCTCTCGATGGAAACTCTCGCAGGTCAGAGTGGAAAATTGATGACGCCTCTTCGATTTAGTTTCGGAAAATAACTCGGTTTGCCAGACCTCGACCGCGACATCTTGGCACCCCGGGTGCTTGTACTGCGGGTCTGATTTAGACCGCACCAGCCGCATGTAAGATAAAAGGAACTGCGTGACTTCCAGATGGCATAGGATTTTACAACGCCTCTCCCGGATGAGCTGGGATGAGGCACGCACCCGTGTCATTCAAGAAATTAGTAAGCGCCTTGATCTGATTGCACACAGGGCCGGGCACAAGTTCAGTGCGGAAGAAAACGCATTCAGCCACCAGCTCGGCGGAGAATTCTTCTTTGGGACTGACAAGGTCAACGAGCGCTCCGCTCTTCTGCGGGAATTCTTGCCAGACGAAATCGCAATCATCCGCGAAGAAGCCGACGCCATATGCAAGCATCAATTCAATCTGCTCGGATACGTCGGTCTCGACTACGGCCCGGAAATTGATTGGCATCTGGACGCCGTGCACGGGAAACGCGCTCCGCTGAAGCCCTGGTACAAAATCGACTATCTCGATTTCCACGAAGTTGGAGACCACAAAGTTATCTGGGAATTAAATCGTCACCAGCACCTGGTCACACTGGCAAAGGCGTGGCGTCTGAGTGGCGAGGAGCGATATCTGGCTGAATTGGTAAAACAGTGGAGAAGCTGGCAGTCTCGAAATCCATATCCCCTGGGAATCAATTGGGCGAGTTCTCTGGAAGTGGCTTTTCGCAGTCTGTCATGGATATGGGTCGCCAATCTTTCAGACGACGCTTCCGTTGCGAGCGATTTCCGCACTGATCTTTTGCACGCGCTGGCACTTAATGGCGGCCACATGGAGCGCTATCTGTCGACCTATTTTTCTCCCAATACGCACCTCTTAGGCGAGGCAGTCGCGCTATTTTTCATAGGCACTCTGTATCCGCAGTTCCCGCATGCTGAACGCTGGCGCGATTTGGGTTGGCAGATCATCTTGCAGTCGGCCAAGCGCCAGGTGAGGAGCGACGGCATTTATTTTGAACAAGCACTGCATTACCACGTGTATGCGCTCGACTTTTTCCTGCACGCCAGAGTGCTGGCGTCGCGCAACGGGGTGAATATTCCCGCTGACTTCGATGTAGTGATCCAAAAGATGCTGGAGGTGGTTGATGCCCTATCGCAGACTGGTCCCGCGGAGGGTTTTGGCGACGATGATGGTGGCCGCATGTTCAACCCACGCCGCAACCGCACCGAACACATGACAGATCCCCTCGCACTCGGAGCGGTGATTTACGGACGCGAACCCATCAGGTCGGCAGCAAACCTCACCGAAGAAGCAATCTGGCTTTTCGGTGAACCGGCAGTCGCAGCAGCGGCGAAAAGCCAGCCACGCACAATTCGTTCACAGGCGTTTGAGGCAAGTGGGCTTTACGTTTTGGCGAGCGCAGACTCCATCGCGCACGAGATGGTTGTAGATGCGGGACCGCAGGGTACCGGTCACTGTGGTCATGGTCACGCGGACGCGCTCAGCATCCTAATGACGCTCGGTGGCCGGCGATTTTTGGTTGATCCGGGGACGTGCGTTTACGTTTCGGACACGAACGACCGGGACTTATTCCGCGGCACAAGCGCTCACAACACCTTGCGAGTGGACGGACAAGACCAGGCAGTCCCGTCGGGGCCATTCGCGTGGACGCAGATTCCGAAAGTCGCCATAGAACGCTGCGTGATGGCAGAGTCGTTTGACTTCCTGGTTGCCAGTCATGACGGGTACCGCCGCTTGCCTGATCCGGTTTTTCACCGTCGTTTCGTTTTCCGCGGGCCTGGCGGCATGTGGCTAATTCGAGACCTCTGCGAAGGCCGAGGTACACATCTGCTGGAAAGCTTCTGGCACTTTGCTGAGGACGTAACGCTGGCGCGCGAGGACCATACCGTGATCGCAACTCCCAATGGCAAGAGCGGGGATCGCGACCCAGCACACCTTGCTCTTCTTCTCCCTGGAAATTCTGCCTTCCGTGATGAAGTAGGTTCGGGGCCGGTTTCGCCAGCGTATGGCACGAGGAACGCCGCGCCCATGGTACAGATCTCAGCCACAATTGAGCTACCCGCAGAGTGTGCGGTCCTGTTGATTGCGCAGGCGGACACGGACGCGACGGGTGATTTCAGTGAAATCAGAACAAACGCAGTCTCTGGTTTCCGTGCTTACCGGTATCAGAGCGGGAACGTGGTCCACTATTTTGTATTTGCGGACACAGCAGGCAACTGGAGCCTTGAGTCATGGAAAAGCGACGCAGAGTTTCTATACTGCCAGATGAAAGGATCCGAGCCGACGCAAGTCGTGACAGTGCGTGGAAGTTTTGTGAGTTGGCAGGACAAAACGTTTGTTGCGCACGAATACGCCGGTGAAAAGTTCGAGTGGTCTTACCGAAAGGGAAATCTAAATGGTAATGCGTCCGAGGACTCCGCGCGTACGGACTCCGATGAGAATTTTGATCGTGTGCTGTAGGCTACGTGGCGCGCTGGAGCACTTGCAATGTGTGGCATAGCTGGAATCTTGGAGCTGCGAAAAGAAGCGAGATTAAGTCCCGCTGAACTGCGCCGTATGTGCGATGTCATGTCGCATCGCGGCCCAGACGACGAAGGCATTCACACCGACGGCCGCGTCGGCATTGGTATGCGTCGTCTGAGCATTGTGGACCTCGCTACCGGGCACCAGCCGCTCAGCAACGAGGATGGCTCCGTTTGGATTGTCTTTAACGGAGAAATCTACAACCATCTCGCGCTTCGTGAACAACTTATCACCCGCGGACATTCCTATCGCACCCACAGCGATACCGAGACGATTGTCCATCTATACGAAGAGTACGGTAACGATTGTGTCCAGCACCTTCGCGGCATGTTCGCGTTCGCCATTTGGGACGCGAGGCGGAAGCGTCTGTTTATCGCGCGCGATCGTTTGGGAATTAAGCCTTTGTACTATTGCTCGACTGGTGACCGGTTCGTATTTGGATCGGAAATCAAGGTCTTACTCGCATCAGAAGGACTTCGTCCGGAATTCAACCGGTCGGCTCTACCCGAATATCTTGCTTTTGGATACCTGTCCGGCAATGACACCTTTTACTCGGGCGTCCGTAAGCTCATGCCAGGACATTGGCTGGAATTGACCGACAAAGGTGAGTTGCGCGTCGAGCAATACTGGGATTTGCAGGCCGCGTCCGATGAACCTCCACGCGATGAGGCCTATTACGTACAGTCTTATCGCGAATTGCTCGAAGGCGCGGTTAACAGCCACCTGATGAGTGACGTTCCGCTTGGTGTTTTCCTGAGTGGTGGAGTCGATTCGAGCGCAGTCGCAGCCCTGATGACCAAAATCCGTCGCGAGCCGATTGAGACTTTCTCGGTCGGCTATTCGGAGCAGAACTACAGCGAGCTTCCGTATGCGCACACTGTGGCACAACACATTAATTCCATCCACCACGAGGTTTTCGTCAGCCGGCAGCACTTTTTTGCCGCGCTGCCCAAGCTCATTTGGCACGAAGACGAGCCGATCGTGTGGCCGTCGAGTGTGGCGTTGTTCTTTGTTGCACAATTGGCGCGCGAACGGGTTAAAGTCGTACTCACCGGCGAGGGCAGTGACGAAACCTTGGCAGGCTATTCGCGATACGCCTTTACGCTGAAGAATGCCACATTCGACCGTGTCTATCGGGCGACCGTTCCTGGCTTCTTGCGCCGCGGGCTCCGAAGCTTCATTGCCGAGTCGACTTTAGTTGGCGCCACCGCGCGGCGGAAACTCTCGCATACTTTCCTGGGGCTGGATGGTGAGTCCTGGAGTTCGCTTTACTTCGATAACTTCTTTTCCGCCTTCAATGAGAACGACCAAACAAAACTGCTTGCGGATGATGTCTTGAGAGAGTTCGAGCCCGGCGCGGCTTATCGGCAGGTTTTGTCCGATTGGGAGCAGTCAAAAGGCGACTTGCTGCAACGGTTGCTCTACACCGATATCAAAACCTATCTGGTCGAGCTGCTCATGAAGCAGGACAACATGAGCATGGCAGCATCGATCGAAAGCCGGGTGCCATTCCTAGATCACGTGCTGGTGGAGTGGGCGATGCGAATTCCAGCCGACATTCAAATCCACGGAATGGCGGGCAAGCGCATCTTGAAAAAAGCCATGGAAGGCCTACTGCCTAACGAAATTCTCTATCGCCCCAAACTGGGCTTCCCCACTCCATGGAGCGGTTGGCTAGCTGGACCGCAACTCGACGACATCGAGCAGTTGCTTCTGGAGCCGCGCAGCGTTGAGCGGGGCTTCTTCAAGAAATCTGCTATCGAAACGATACTTCGTGAACATCGCGCCAAGCATCGCGACCACTACGATCGCATCTGGCGATTGCTAAATCTCGAGCTCTGGCATCGCGCCTGTTTGGAAGGAGAATATCGCAGCGAAAGCCGCGAGGTCCGGGTTACGTCGAGCGTGTAGCTAGTTATCCGAACAGACAAGTCCATGCCAGTTTCGTGCTTTCGAGGTACCAGGTTTTCGCAGATAACCGCTCCCGCCACCATCCGTCCGTGCGAAACTCAGGATCGGCCACACCCTCAATCCACAAGCGTACTGATGGCTCCTGCCTGCCAATGATTTTCCTCCAAATGATTCCTGCACGCCGAGTGTGATAATTCGAAGTGACGATGGCCACCGTCTTCCACTCGTGCTCCTGAATGCATGGGGCAAGCGCCACCGCTTCCTGCTCGGTCGAGTTAACTCCAGGTCCGGTCTCGCAGAAGTCCACTTGATTAGCAAACGCCGCTCCATAATTCTTTTCCAGATAGAGCCGCGCTGATGGCGCAATTTCTTCACCCCAATAAGACTCGTGTGGCAGGCTGAGAACTATACGTTCCGCATGACCCTGCTTCAAGAGATTCATCGCACCATGGACGCGAACACGTTCGCCGGCCACTGAACCCTGCAAAACAATCGCGGCATCCACATGCGCCGGCAGCGGATCGTTTGAGATCAATAACGCTGCGCCCCACCGCATAACTGCAGCGATGGCGAGCAGAAGCAGGCAAATCCCCCAAACCCAACAGCGTCGGCCGCTCCGGACGCGATCACGGACATGGTTAGGAGAAGGGGAATTAAGGTCCATTGCTATTGTCGCGAACTTCCTGCGGCTGTGAATACTTCGTTGGCTGCCGCATGGTCCCTCGATGCCGCGACCCCGTAAACTTGCAGCCACTGCCCGCGGACAATCTTCCAGTCAAAGCGACGGAATTCTTCATAGGCTTGATGGGCCAGCCGAGATGCCAACGCGGGATCGTTCAGAAGACGCAGAACATTTTCCGCCAGGGCATGGGCATCACCCGGCTCGGACAAAAGGCCGGTGCGCTCATGCTCAACCAGATAGCTCATACCCTCCGGCGAAGTGCTGACCA
>WNFY01003127.1_pt1 | contig 26499 bp, 23 predicted proteins | sample 5400091 | NCBI WGS metagenome assembly WNFY01 (sample SAMN13153364, study PRJNA577476) | soil metagenome | isolation source: 60 cm soil or saprolite under grassland replicate 1 | place: USA:California | collected 2016-06-15 | reverse complement strand
CCTGTGCCAGGCCCGGCGAGAACCGCAGACCGCGCTCACCGTCATCCCGTCACCTACCCCCGGTGCTGCCAGCCCGCCACCCCCGGCCGGCCCGCCGCCGCCCTCACCCGGACCCAACAAAGTCCTACTAGAACGCCCGTGTATCGGATGGCCGTCCGGCGTCCCAGGTCCCGGCAGGCCACTGCTGTACCGCGAGCCGCCTTTCGCACCTTCAAGAACATCATCACCCGGTACAGGAGTCATCTGAAGGCCGCGCCAGGCGGCCAGAGGCACTTGCGGGGGTGACCGCCGCCCGCTGGCCACGCCGGCCGTCTGGCACGGCCGCCTGCAGCGCGCCGCCTGGGGGGGTGGGCGGCGCGCCGGTCATGGGAGTCCTCAGCCGCCTCTGTCCGGCGCGGGCTCATCGCGGCCGGCGGCGTTCGCCAATTGCGCCGGGTCTCCATCCTGCCTAACCCGGGATTCGCGCCTCTCGAACGCCCTGCGCTGCTTGTTCGCCTCGGAATTGTTGGCGTGATCCATCTGGGCGACCGTCCCCTTAGCGCCGCGCCCGTTGCCCCTGCGCTTGCGCCTCCGCTGCTCCGGCGGCAGCGACATGTCCGCTACGCGCTTCTTGGCATTCCCGCGCCCGCGCGCCATCCCTTCTTTCATGCGCCGCCGCCCGGCGGGTAAATCTCCTCGAGGTCCAGGGCGTCGATCTTCCCGCCTTTACGCTGCGCGGCGGCGGGTATGCCGGGCATTAAGGCGATGGTGCCGGTCATGACGGTTCCCTTCCTGATCGGGTGCTGCCTGCCGCGCTTCACTTCCCCGCGCCGTGCCGGGGGGCGGGATTCCGGGCGGGAGTCATATGAAACAGGCCGCCCTGTCTCCGCCCGCACCCGGCACGGCCAGGGCGCGGCGGTCCTGGCGGTGGGGAGTCCCTGGCCGCCGCGCGTCTTGCTAGCCGGTGCTGCCCCCCCGGCTGGCCGGGACCGGGGCGCACCGTGAAGCTGAACGACGTAGCGACGGAGTAGCCGACCGGCCCGGTGCGGACCAAGCCCTGCGCGGCCAGGTCCCCGAAGGCCCGCGTCACGTTGGCCGGCGTCACCCCGGGATCCTCCGCGATCCCGGGGTGGCGCCAGCGGGCTGCAGGGGCGCCGGTCCCCGCTGATGATCTGGCCCCCGATCGCGGTGGCCACCTGCACCCACTTGCGGGGATCACCCCCTGGCAGCAGCTCCCCGGTCACGGCCGGATCCTGCCGCCCGGCGGGTAGATCTCATCCAGCTGGTCCATCAGCTCCTCGAGGTCTTCTGCGCCGATAGTCCCGTCCGAGCCCTCGGGTGCGTCGCTGAGCGGGACGACAGCCCGCCACCTGTCGTTCAGCCCCGCGGGCACGACGATCATCACGTCCAGGTGCGCGGCCTCGAATGAGGCGGATTTCGCCGCCGAATTGAGCCGTCTGCTCGACGCCTGCCCAATATCGCTCAGGCAAGTCGCCGGGATGGTGCCGTGCAGCCCGGGAACGTTGTCGAAATTGCGCGCCGGCCAGCATCACCCGACGATGCCGATAGCCAGGGCGCTGGACCGCGTGCTCGGCGCCGGGGGCAGGCTCGCTGACCTCGCCGCAGCCCGGCCGCGCACCCCGGCAACAGCCACGCAACCCGGTCCCGGCCCTCTGGCGGGACACGCTAGCCTGACGATGATCAGCGGGCCCCCCGGCACCGGGCACGGCAACCCGGTCTCGGGATGGCCAGCCTGGTTCGGGCTGAAACTGGCGCAGCTGATCACCCAGACCGACGGCTGGCCCCCGCAGTCCGGCCTCGGGACGCTTCAGATGCTGCTGAACCAGGAGATCTCGATGTCCGACGGGGCCATCCCCCCCGACGCGCCTGACCTCGGCGCGCTGCACGACGTGTCCCGCCGGCAGGCGCTGCTGACCCTCGGCGCCCTCCCGCTCGCGATGACCGGCGCCCGGCCGTCACCCGGAGCGTCCCAGGCCATGACCGACGACATGTTCCTGGCCCGCTGCGCCGCCAGCCTGACCGCCTGCTGGCACCTGCTCAAAGGCTCCGACCTCGGCGCAGTCGAGCAGTTGCTCGCCGCCTACCTCGTCCCGCTGGAAGCCCTCGCCTACCAGGACTCCCCCCGTCGGCAGGCCGCCGCGGTCCTGACCGCCCAGGCGCACCGCGTCTGCGGGATCATCGCCCTGCACCGCAACCCGCTCCGCGTCCGCGAGCACCACTGCCGCCGGGCGCTGCACTTCGCCGACGTCGCATCCGACGCCGGCAGCCACGCCTCCGCGCTGATCTCGCTCGCGTCGACGTACTTCTACGCAGCCGACCCCGCCGCCGCAGCCGCTGTCTACGAGCAGACGTTCCGCCACGGCCGCGCGCTGCCGCCGCTGCAGCAGGCGCGGGTCCACGCCGAGCTGGCCGTCGTGTACGGGCAGCTCGGCCGCGAGCAGGACGCGCTGCGCGCCGCAGGCCTGGCCGAGGAGCTATACCCCGACCGGCCAGAACACGACCCGAGCTACCTGTACGCCGAGTTCACCCCCGCCTCGCTGGCGCTGGAAGAAGGCCTGGCGTACGTCGCGCTCGCCGAGCAGTTCCCAGGCCGCGGCTACCAGGACCGCGCAGCGGACATCTTCAGCCAGGCAGCCGGCGCCGGCCCGGCCCGCATCCAGTTCGAGATCATCAACCACCAGGCCGGCGTCGCGGTGCTGACCGGCGACCTCGACGCATTCCAGCACCACATGACCCGCGGCATGGACGGCGTCGCGCTGCTCGGCAGCCGCCAGCGGCTCCGGGAGATGAACATGACATGGCAGAAAGCCGGGGCCCGGTGGCCTGGCGAGAAACGGCTGCAAGCCATCGGCGACGGGCTCCGCCGCACGGCCGCCACCGGGATGGAGCTGGATGTCCTTCCCTGACCGCGCCGCCCTGGTCACCGGCAGCACCAGCGGCATCGGCCTGGCGATCGCGCTGCGCCTGGCCAGCTCCGGGTACCGGATGACCCTCAGCTACTCCTCCGACGACCAGCAAGCCGAACGGGCGCTCGCCCGGTGCCGGGAAGCAGACCCGTCCGCGGTACTGGTGAAAGCCGACATCGGCACCGCCGCCGGCGCCAGCCTCGTCGCGCAGGCAGCCGGAGCGCACGGCCGCCTCGACGTCCTGGTGAACAACGCCGCCCGCGTCGCCGACAAGCCCGCGCTGGAGATGACCGAAGCCGACTGGGACGCCGTCCTCGACGTCAACCTCAAAGGCGCGTTCCTGTGCTCCCAGCACGCCGCCCGCCTGATGCTCGCCCAGGACGACGGCGGGGTCATCGTGAACATCGGCGCGTCGACCGGCATCCGCGGCCGCCGCAACGGCGTGAACACCTGCGCGTCCAAAGCCGGCCTGATGATCACGACCCAGTGCCTCGCGCTCGAGCTCGCGCCGAAGATCCGGGTGAACACCGTCGTCCCCGGCCTGGTCGAAACCGGCGAGACAACGACCCGGCTCCGGCTCGGCGACCCCGACGTCCGGAGCGGATACGAGCAGTCGATCCCGCTTGGGCGCCTCAGCCGGCCGGACGACGTGGCCGACGCGGTGATGCTGCTGCTCAGCCCGGAAGCCCGGTTCATCACCGGGCAGAAGGTGGTGGTCGACGGCGGCCGGAACATGTGGTGACGGCCGGCGCAGGGACGCGCTAGCCTACTCGTGCGCGTACCAGCGTGCGATGCCCCGCCAGGTCGGTGAACCGGCGGTCGGCGCCGAGGCGGTCGCGCCGTTTATCACCGGGATCCTGGTCGCCGCGCTCGCCGGATGACCCGCGACAAGCACGACAAGGGCAGCCTGGTCCCCGTCGCGATGCCGCGGGGCAAGACGTTCGAGCAGGCGCAGCCCCGGCATTACTTCTGCATGAGGGCAGCGGTGCCTTCCGGGCCGAGGGCCGGGATGTAGGGGATGTAGCCGCGCCGGAACGCCACCGTCTGCAGGTCGAGCGGGAGGGACCGGGCGTCCATGGGCAGGCCGTCGACCTCGATGAACCAGACCATGGGGTTCTCCGCGATCACGTCCGCGCGCAGGAACTCCGGCTTGAAATAGCTCAGCTTCAGCATGTCCCTGACCTGTTTGGCCTTGCTGCCCATCGTGGTCTTGGCGACCCCGAAGGCGGCGCTCAGCTCGTCGGCGGTACGGTGCGGCTCACTGGAAGAGTCGAACAGGAAGTTGACCTGCCCCAGGGCGTAGACGACGGCGGCGGCCCAGGTGACGCGACGGCCGCCGAGCAGCGGCGAGGGGCGCTTGCGGGCCAGCTTCGCGACCACCTGCCGGGCCAGGCTCGCGTACTCGGCGTCCAAGAGCCTCGCGCAGACCTCGTCGGTGATGCCGATGATCTCCTCGGCGACGGGGCGCGTCGCCTTCGGGATGTTCAGTTCGTCAAGTTCCGCCACGGCAGGATTCTGGCACGGAACTCGCGGCGGGGACGGTGGTTGCAAGGCGAGGAACCACCGGTCGTTCGGGATCTGTGAAAGCGGTCAGCCGCAGTACGGCGGCGAGCTTGCGGCACGTCGCCGGCGGGGCGCCGCGGGGTCGCTTTGTCAGGCGACGGTATCTGGCGCGCTAAGCGCCGGCGAAGGCCCTGCGGGGAGCCGTGACGCTAGATAGCAGCTCCCAGGGCTGCTGCGGTATCAGCGCAGCTAGAAGGAAGCGTCACGATGGCCGCAGGGCCTTTAGCATGCCGTCACGCGGGGATCAGGTCTCCCAGCCTGTCCAGCGTGAACACCTCCGATCCTTCCGGCAGGCTCTCGGGCTGCCCGAGCCCCAGGTAGATCACCGGGCCGCCGTCAGGGTCGACGGCAGCCGAGACTGCGCAGCCCTTCCGGCGCCAGAGGTCAGTCAGGTAACCGACTCGCAGGTAGTCGCGTTCCACGACGGACCGGGCGAGCAGGGACGTGGTGACCCGGCCGCCTTCCACCTGGTTCGTCGGGCCGCCCCAGGTGGCACTCCCGTGGCCGCGCAGGTACAGGTGCAGCCACTTCGCGTACCACGCCCCGTCCTCGCCGCGCATGAACACCAGCGGCACCGCGATGCGGGATTCCCCGTACAGTGTGGACTTCATCCGCACCGTGCGGGCCTCGAACGGCTGGCCCTGCTGCTCCCCGTCGCGGGTCATGAACCCGAAGAACGACTCATCGACCTCACCGAAGCCCTCGCCGGAGTAGATGTCGACCTGCGGCACGATGAACCCGCGGCCGATCTTGGCGAGCCCGATGTTGATGAACTCGCTGGCACCGTGCGGTGCCGGGGCGTCGGTGATGTCGCCGGAGTGCTGCGCCCCGTCGTCGCTCAGGCGCGTCCACGAGATGTGCCGAGGATTCGCGTAGCTCTCGTCCAGGAACAACGCGGACAGGTCGTAGTCGGTGCGGCGCTCCTTCTGCCGCCAGTAGATGAAGAAGCGCAGCAGCTCACCCTCGACCTTGGTGACCGAGCCGCGCGGGAAGATGCCGAGCCCGGCCGGGAGCTGCTTGCCGGACAGCGGCAGCGCGGCACCGAGGATGCCCGGGTCGATGACGACCGGGGCGTCCGGCAGCCGGGTCATGACCTGCCCGTCGATCACGGCGAGGATGTCCGCCGCCGTGGCAGCGTCCAGGCGGTCGCGGGTGTCGGGAATGGCCCGCGCCCGTCCCTGCCGGTTCGCGAAGATCCTCGCCGGGGTCGATGCCGCCACCCGGTTCTGCAGGTGCTCGCGGACGCTGAGCAGCACGCGGCCGGACACCTGCGGGGCGGTCGCCGTGAGAAGCCTCAGGACCTCCGCGTGGTCGGGCGGGGAGGCGTTGCGCAGCAGCCGGTCGGCCGACCGCCATAGCATCCCCGGCGCGATGGCCAGCCGGCTCGCCCCAGCTCGGACGTTGCCGTCAGCAAATGCCAGTTCAACCTGGCCAGCCAGAGACCGGGCGCGCTTCTCCCCGCGCGCCACCGCGAACACGGCCTGCGCCTGCGGGTACCGACCGAACTCGTGCGGGTGGATGCGCTCGCCGAGCCTCTTCCACCGCTCCGCATGCTGGTTCACATCGGCCAGCTTCGGCGTGTCCGCCCCGATCGCTGCATCAAGCGCAGCCACCAGGGTCTCGCGCTGCCTGCGGGGAAGCGACCGGAACCGGGTCGCCGTCTGCAGGCTCACGTCCCCGCCAGACAGTTCGCCGGCCAGCCGCAGCACGTCGGTGACCGTGGTGACGAGCGGCGCGGCGTTCGCCCGGACACGGACGGCGTTGATGATCGCCCGGCTCTCCCGGACGGGGATCTCGCCGGGCTGCTCGAGGCCGATGCAGTGCTCCGCCAGCACCCGCAGTACCTCGGTGTCGTCGGCGGACAGGGGGACCGCGCTCCCGGCCAGCCGCAGGTACAGGGCATTCGCCTCCGACTCCGCGTTCGATCCGAGATGCAGCACCGTCACCCGGTCGCCGACCGCCGGGATCAGCTCATCGTGCGCCGCCAGCATCTCCGCAAAGGTGTGCTGGTAGCGGCCGTAGGACGGCAGCGAGAGAAGGTTCAGCACGAATCCGGCCCGGCCGAGGTCCGCGAGGTCCTGCGCGGTCGGCAGCGCGGTGCCTTCCTGCGTCTGGCTGAATACCGCGTCCCGCAGGCAGGACGCCCAGAACTCCATAGTGTCCGGCACGTTCGCGGGGAAGTCCTTGAAGTAGGTGTTGTGCCGGACGTGGTCGCCGGCCAGTTCGCGGATGACCGGGAGCGCGGCCACGGCGATGTCGACGACGCGACCGGGTTCGGTCTGCGAGAGCCGCTCGAGCAGGTCGCGGGAGCACTTGAAGCCCGCGCACATCAGAACCGCGTCGAACTGGCGGGCGGCGGCCGAGCCGTCGCCCCGGGTCGCCCGTGACGACGAGGTGACGGGTCTTGCCGAGAATCAGCGCCTCAAGCTGGGTCATGTTCACGGCCATGACAATCGTCCCGCTCCTCTCGTTGCCGTGATTCATGCATGCTCCGCACGTCCGTAGCGTGAGCATCACCTGGCCAGCCCGGCGCGAATCGAACGCGCAGTAGGCCCGACCGGACTCGAACCGGCGCGTTCTCGTTTAGGAAACGAGCGCTCTGTCCGTCTGAGCTACAGCATTATTCGTTAGGTTCGCAGTTATCCTGCCCGTTGGACTACGGGCCGATGGAGGCGCGGGACGGAATCGAACCGATCGTTACCGGACAGCTTTGCAGGCCGCCGCCCGCGCCAGCGAGAACCGCGCCATAGCGCTCCCAGCAGGACTTGAACCTGCGATCTCTGCCTTCGGGGGCAGTGTCCTATCCGCCTAGACCATGAGAGCTTTGAGTGCGCCGGGATGGACTCGAACCATCGTGTGGGATACCTGATTTACAGTCAGGCGCGGTCGCCGCTGCGCCACCGACGCTTGGGGTGGCTGACGGGGCATGATCCCGCAACCTCCGGATTCACAGTCCAGCGCTCTAGCCTGTTGAGCTACAGCCACCGTAGCCAGCGAAGGAATCGGACCCTCGTTTCCTGTTTGTAAGACAGGCGCTCTCCCATTGAGCTAGCCGGCCGCGCGTCCAGCAGGAGTCGAACCTGCACTCCCAGATTCGTAGTCTGGTGCCTTATCCATTGGGCCATGGACGCAGAGCGGCGATGACGGGAGTTGAACCCGCACTTTCCACCTTGACGGGGTGGCGCACTACCGTTGTGCTACATCACCATGGCTCCGGTGCAGAGAATCGAACTCCGATCTGCTGAGTAACGGTCAGCGGCCCTGCCTTTAGGCGACACCGGATCAAGTTGCCGCGCTTCACAGTCCATTAGACCGGTCCTGGCGCACGGCCAACCTTCGCAGCCCCCCGGGGACTCGAACCCCATTCCCAGCCTTGAAAGGGCCGGATCCTAACCCATAGACGACGGGGCCATGATGGCCAGACAGGGGCCGCCTGGCCTCGGCTCCCTCGGGACGCTGCCCGGGGACTATGCCCGTGATGTAGCCCGTACGGGAATCGAACCCATACCTCCAGGATGAGGGCCTGGTGATCTCGCCGTTGATCCAACGGGCCGCGCCCCTGGTGCGAGTCGAACGCACACCGCCGCGTTTAGAAGACGCGTGCTCTGTCCGGTTAAGCTACAGAGGCATTCCGTTCGTAGGCCGACAGGGGTTCGAACCCTGGACGAACGCGGGTTAAAAGCCCGCCGCTCTACCGCTGAGCTACCGGCCCGTCGATGGTATCGGCATGACCTGTTTACTTCCCATCGGTGTTCTCCTTCGTGTGCTGGTTGGGGTAGCGGGAGTGAGGTTCGAACTCACGACCTGCGGATTATGAGTCCGCCGCTCTGACCCGCTGAGCTATCCCGCCATGGTTGGTTGGCCACCTCGGAGTTGAACCGAGCAGCTAACTGCATATCAGGCAGTCCCCTTCACCGGTTGGGTAGCGGCCAGCGGAAGCGGAGCGAGTCGAACGCTCAAGGCCGCAGCTCGTCCGCTTTCAAGGCGGATGCAGTCGCCAGTCTGCTAGCGCTTCCATGGCAGAGAGGGCGGGGGTCGAACCCGCAAGGCCGAAGCTCGCCGGTTTTCGAAACCGGTTCCGTCACCAGTCGGATAGCCTCTCCATGGCGGAGGACGGAGTACTCGAAACTCACCCACATGGGGCCACTCGCTTTCCAGACGGCGGCCGCACCCTGGCGGCTTCGTCCTCCATGGCGGAGAGCGGAGAACTCGAATCCCACGCCGAAGCGCGCACTCGTTAGCAGCGAGGCCCAGGCCCTGCCCGGTTCACCCTCCGTGCCGTACCGCGGATTCGAACCGCGAACCTCCCGGGTCTGGGCCGGGCGCCTCTGCCAGTTGGGCTAGAACGGCGTGGAGTGACCGACGAGATTCGAACTCGCCCTGCGACCTTGGCAAGGTCGCGTGCTAACCGCTGACACTACGGTCACATGGAGCCCCTCCCCGGTGTCGAGCCGGGCGACTACTCCATACCAGGGAGAAGCGGACGCCGATCCGAAGGGCGTGAGCTGGCCGGGCTGGACTCGAACCAGCGTCGTCGTACGGTTCAGGGCCGCAGCGCCCCTGCCGACAGAGCAACCGGCCATCAGAGGCCCCCACCGGGTGCTACCCCCGGCTAGCCGTTCTTACAAGGAACGCCCGGACGTTGGTCCCAGGGGCAATGTACGCTCGGCGGGAGTCGAACCCGCATCAACTTGGCCCTCAACCAAGCCCGTCTACCTCATTGCGGCACGAGCGCATGGAGCCGCCACCCGGTGCCGACCCGGGTCACCCGCCTTACGAGGGCGAGGCCGCAGCCGTGCGCGGCGGCGAAGCTCCCCGTCATGGCCTCGAACCACGAACCTCCGGCATCAGAGGCCGGCGCTCTGCCAATTGAGCTAACGGGGATCAAGTAGGCGAGGAGGGACTCCAACCCTCACTTCCCGGCTTTTGAGGTCGGGCGCTCTGCCAATTGGTCGTACTCGCCCATGGTGCGCCACCTGGGACTTGAACCCAGAACCAACGGATTAAGAATCCGCTGCTCTAACCATTGAGCTAGCGGCGCATGGAGCCCCACCGGAGAGTTGAACTCCGCTCCTCACCTTGGAAGGGTGGTACATCGCCACAATGCTTGTAGGGCTTGGTGGCCACTCTCCGGATCGAACGGAGGACCTTCCAGGTTTCAATCGGACGCTCTTGCCGATCTGAGCTAAGCGACCATGAGTCGGGAAGCACAGACTCGAACTCCGTCCACCTGGTCCCAAGCCAGGCGCGCTAACCCTTACGCTACATCCCGGTGGAGAAGGCGGGAATCGAACCCGCTGCGACGACGCTTGCGGGGCGTGTCCGCTACCTTAGCTGTCATCCCCATGGTGGAGCAGAGGGGAGTCGAACCCCTGGCCTCCGCAATGCCATTGCGGCGCTCTTCCTGCTGAGCTACAGCCCCATGGCCGCCGCGACACATGGCCGCGACGGCGACCGGCAGGCATGGCGGCCTGCCGTGTGATGCTCACGCTATGGACGTGTCAAGTACTGCCAGGCACGTTCACCCCGCAGGGTGGTGCTCCGCAGGGACCGCAGGAGTTGAACCCGCATTCTGCCCGGTTTGGAGCCGGACCGCCTAACCGCTGGCTGATCCCTAAGTTTTGGAGTCCCGGTATCCTAAACATATGGCCTTGCAGATGTCTTCCCTTGATCTAGGTTGGCTCGCCGGCTTCTTTGACGGCGAAGGCTGGTATGACGAGTTCTACGTAAAGAGCCGTCATGACAGCAGCGTGCGCTATCCGGTTGCATGTCTCGGAATCGCCAATACTGTCAAAGCTTCCATCGATCACTGCCAGGAAATCACCGGAGCCGGGCGCATCCGCCTGAATCCGCGTACCCCTCCTAGGCAGCCCATATGGATCTGGCGCCTCAACAAACGCGCTGAGGTGATCGATGTGCTAAGCCAGCTAGAACCTCACCTCCTCATCAAGGGCGACCGGGCGAGGGTGGTACTTGCGAATCTCCGCGCTCGCTCGGCCGGCATGGCTTCCTAGCCGCTGGGTCATCCCTAGGTAAATGAAAACCGCCCCTCGGGGCTTTCCCCTGGGGCGGTCGCCTTCTGCTCCTCCTCGGGGCTACATGGCGACCACCCGGGTCCTGGGCTGGCTGTCTTTGCGCAGCATGGCAGCACCAGACGGCGAGCACGGGTTCTCATACCCGTGTCGCGTTGCCTTGATCTGCCGGAACGTCATGTCTCCATGATAGGCCACGCCCACGGAGGAGGCAACGGAATTTCCGGCTGCGCGCGTTATGCCGCTCGTTCCGCCGCTTCCTCTACCCGGTACGCCACCGACTCCCGCTCTGCCCGGAACGATGGGGTCTTGCTCTGCGAAAGAGTGTCAGCAGGTTGAGGATTCCTATGCCTCGGCTGCCTTTAGCCCAGTACTGCTGCATTCTGGCAATGGCCTGGTCTTTGCTCATCGCTGCTACTTCGGCTTCGTGAGACGAACTCGCGTGAGGAGAAAGTAATGCACGATCGCCGGCCCCGGCGAACTCAAGGCACGGTACGACCACGGTGCCACGACCGGTGAATCCCATGCGCCGGTCATGTTCCGTGGCCTGCGGTGCGGCTGCGTTTACGGCTTCAGGGACGTTGGTCCCTGGCGGCACTCCTGGGACAAGCGTCGAGTGTCAGCATGGAGGAGTGACATGCAGACGATGAAACAGGCCGCTGCCGAGTTCCTGGCGGGCAAGCGGGTCGCCGTCACCGGGGTCTCACGGAACCCGCAGAGCCACGGCAGCAACGTGGTGTATCAGCGGCTGCGGCAGCGCGGCTACCAGGTCTTCGCGGTGAACCCCCATGCGGACCAGGTCGAAGGCGACCCCTGCTATCACGACCTGGCGTCGGTCCCTGGCGGGGTCGACTGGGTGTTGATCGGAACCAGGCCGCAGGCAGCCGAGGCCACCATGCGCGAGTGCGCCGACCTGGGCATCAAGCGTGTCTGGATGCACCGCGGGCCCGGCGCGGGAAGCGTCTCGCCTGCAGCTGCCGAGTATGGCCGCCAGCACGGCATCACGGTGATCGAGGGCGGGTGCCCGTGCATGTTCAACCCCACCGCGGATCCCGGTCACAAGGCGATGCGGTTCGTGTTCACCCTGACCGGCAACGTGCCAAGGCGCGTGTTACGGCAGTACCCGGCTGCATCGCGGCCCCGTTGGCGGGTGATGTCTACGGCTTGAGCAGGACGCGTCCGAAGGCCTGGCGGCTTTCTATGTAGGCGTGTGCGGCGGCGGCTTCGGCCAGCGGGAAGGTGCGGTCGATGACGACCCGCAGCTGCCCGGCGGCGATGTCGTCGAGGAGCCCGCCGATCATGCGATAGGCCCGGTCGCCGGAGATCAGCTCGGCGCCCAGGAAGTAGCCGGTCACGCTCTGGTTGCCCTGGCGCAGCCCGGTGATGTCGACCGGCGTGGCGTGCTGCCGGCCGGCGTCGCCGAAGCTCACGCAGCGGCCGCGGTAGGCCAGGCAGCCGAGGCTGTCCGCCAGGATCTGGCCGCCTACTCCGTCGAGGATCACGTCGGCGCCGTGACCGCCGGTGAGGCGGCGCGTCTGCGCCGCGAAGTCCGCGGTCCGGTAGTTGATGCCGTGGTCGAGTCCCAACCCGGCCAGGCGGGCCAGCTTGTCGTCGCTGGAGGCGGTGGCCAGGACACGCGCCCCGGCCCGTTTGGCCAGCTGGATGGCGGCGATGCCGACCCCGCCTGCGCCGGCCTGCACCAGCACCGTCTCGCCCGGCTTGAGGCGGCCGAACTCGAACAGCGCGTCATGAGCGGTACCGAAGGCGACCGGCACGCACGCGGCCTCATCGGTGGACAGGCCGGCCGGGATGGCCCAGCAGGCCTGCTCCGGTACCGCCCGCAACTCGGCATGGGACCCGTCCAGGCCGACCGTCACGACCCGCCCGCCCGGCCGGAACCCGGTGACCCGGTCACCCACGGCCAGAACGGTGCCCGCTGCCTGGTAGCCAACGACGTGCGGGCCGCCGGCAACCTCGCCGGACGCGCGGTGCAGGGTGTCGCCGCCCTCGACGCTGATCGCCTCCACCCGCACCAGCACGCCATCCGGCGCGGGCTCAGGGTCGGGTACGTCCTCGTACCGGAAGACCTCCGGGCCGCCGACCTGGTAGTACACGGCGGCCTTCACGGCTTCACCGCCCGGACGAACGCGCTGATGACCTTTCCGGCCACCTGCGGCGCGAGCCGGTCCGCGTCCGCGCCCTGGGAGGCCAGGAACTCGCGAGCCTCTTCCCCGCCATAGACGCGGGTCGCCTGCACCTCGATGCCGGTGAACCCGGCGGCCTGCAGCTTGGCACGGTAGTCGCTCTCGGTCAGCGCCCCGGCGAAGCACCCTGCCCACAGCCGGGCGTCCTGCCGCAGCCCGGCCGGGATCGGGCCGCGGATGACGATGTTCTGCTCCGCCAGGGCGAGCATCTCGTCGGTCATGTCCAGGCCGTAGGCCTGGCCGGACGGGCCGACCCGGCGCGCCGACAGCAGCACGTCAATGCCGCCGCCCGAACCCAGGTCGAGCACGACCTCGCCGGGCTCGAGCTTAGCCAGAGCCGCCGGGTTGCCGCAGCCGAGCGAGGCCTTCAGCGCCTCGGCCGGGACTGCGCCGGCGTCTGCCTCACCGTACAGGTCACCCGAAACCGCATCGCCCTTCCCGCTGGCGGCCGCGCCGCTCAGGACACGGCGCGCCTCCTGGCCGTAACGGTCCCTGACAAGCTGCCTGACCTCATTGTCAGCCATGATGCTGACCCCCTTCGCGCTGCCAGTCCTCATCCGCGCAGCAGGAGTCGCTCAGGTAGGCGACGAGCCGACGCGCGTGATCGAAATCCACGACATAGTAAATGTGACGCCCCTCGCGCCGCGCCCGCAGCAGGCCGGCGTGGGTCATCTCCTTGAGATGGAAGGACAGCGTCTGCGGGGGGATCCCGAGCGTGCGTGCCAGTTCCCCGGCGCTCTCACCAGTGCCGCCCTCGCGGACCAGCTGCCACGATACTTGAAATATGGGTCTGTGATCTCGGCCAGCCCCCGGTCTGGCGCTTGCGGCGCGGAGACCGAACGGCACGGGTGAGCTGAAAAACAAATGGGGTATCACGCGCAGCCTGATACCGCTCATTGTGCGTGTTCGTGTCATGGCTGAGGAGTTATCGAATGGACGAGAACCCCTCCGACCAGGTAAGCCGTCATCTCGCGGTGCCCAGGCCCAGCGCCTCGACGGCGCGCGCGTGGTCGGAGGTGTTCTTCAGCAGCACCCCGAGCGTGCGTGCGATCGCGGTCGCGTCCAGTTCGGACAGCCCGAGGGTGACGATCGCGCGCGACCAGTCGATGGTCTCGGCTAGCGAGGGCGGCTTGCGCAGGTCGAGGCCGCGCAGCGCCCGGGCGGTGCGCACCACCTGCTCGGCCAGTGCGGCGTCGAGTTCCGGCACCCGCGCGGACACGATCTCGCGCTCACGCGCGGGATCTGGGTAGCCGATGTGGAGCCACAGGCAGCGCCGTTTGAGGGCCTCGGACAGGTCCCGCGTGCCGTTGGAGGTGAGCACGACGAGCGGCTGCGAGGTGGCGGCGATCGTACCGAGTTCTGGGACGGTGATCTGGAAGTCGCTGAGGATCTCGAGTAGCAGCGCCTCCATCTCGACGTCGGCCTTGTCGATCTCGTCGATGAGCAGCACGGTCGGGCCGGAGCGGCGGATCGCGGTCAGCAGCGGCCGGGAAAGCAGGAAGTCGGCGCTGAAGATGTCGTCCTGCAGCGCGTCCCACGCCTGCTCGGAGGGCGCCGCCTGCAGCCGCAGGAGCTGCTTCTTGTAGTTCCACTCGTAGATCGCGCGCGCCTCGTCCAGGCCCTCGTAGCACTGCAGCCGGATAAGCCCGGCGCCGGTGGCGGCCGCGCTGGCCTTGGCCAGCTCAGTCTTGCCCACCCCCGCCGGACCCTCGACGAGCACCGGCTTGCCCAGCTCTGCGGCAAGGTAGACGGTGGTTGCGATGTCCGGGGTGCATAGGTAGCTGGCTGCCGACAGCTTCGCCTCGACGTCCTCCGCGGAGCTGAAGCATCCGCGAATTGGTTTCAGCATGCGAACAATGGTACGTATAGCGCACAGAATGCGCAAGCTCAGCGCAGCGCCGTGATCGCGTCGCCGAGCTGGCGCATGGTGGCGACCTCGTGCATCGCGTCCACCCGCGCCTGGTATGCGGAGGCCAGCGAGTCGTCCTCGTCCCACTCGACGGCCGGCTCGGGGTTGAACCAGAAGACGTGCCGCGCCGCCGCCTTGAGGTCGGTCAGTTCGGCGATGGCGGCGCGGCGGTGGTGGCTGCGCGCATCGCCCACGATCAGCACGGTGGTGCGCGGCGTGACCGCGTGCGGCCAGCGCCGCCGGAAGGCAGCCAGCGCTTCGGCGTAGTCGCTGCGCCCGTCGTCGTGGACCAGGCCCTGCCGGGCCAGCAGCGTACGTGCGTCGAGCATGCCGCGCGAGTCCTGCAGCAGGTCGGTGACCTCGACGATGCCGTCGATGAACACCCACGAGCGGACGTGCCGGAACTCGCCGCTCAACGCGTGCAGCAGCGCCAGCGTGAACGGCGCGAACTGGGCGACCGACCCGGACACGTCACACAGCACCGCGAGGTCAGGGCGGGTGGGGCGGCGCCGGTGCAAGGCAGGGGTGAGCGGCACGCCGCCGGAGGACATGCTCGCGCGGATGGTCCGGCGCATGTCGAGCGAGCCACGGCCGCGCCTGCGGCGCCGGCCCAGCCGGGCCGCGATCCGGCGCGCGAGCGGGCGGACGGCACGGCGCAGCGCGTCGAGCTCATCCGCCGCCGCGGTCAGGATCGGCAGGTCGGCGAGATCGACCTCCCCGCCGGTATGCGGCATAGGCGCGGCCACCTGTGCCCGCTCGGCGACCATCTTCCCGATCATGTCGGCCAGTGCGCGCACCGCCGCCTCGGCCTCAGCGGCCTCCATGCGGCGCTCGGTCTCGGAGCGCCGCCCGTCGGCCTCGTCGCGCCGCAGCAGCCCGATGCCGCGCAGCACCCGTGCGGTGTGGTGCCGCACGCTGCGCGTCCCGTCTGCCAGCCCGGCGAACGTGTCGATCGCCTCATCGGCAAGGTCGTGCACGCGCGCGGCGTCAGCGTCGTGGATGGCCCGGGCCAGATCACCCCCGCCGGGGGTGTCGGGTACCGGTGGCGGGCCGTCCGCGCCGGCGGCGTTCGGTGCGAATCGCGGTGGGCGCTGCGCGGGCAGCAGCCGGTCGAGCAGTTGCTCGAGCGCAGCGGCGGCAGCGGCATCCTTCGCGAGGGTGGCACGCAGCGCCGAGCGCACCTGCGCCTGGGAGGTCAGGTCGACCAGGGCCAGCCCGCGCGCCGCGTCGATCGCCTCGGACGAGGACACGGCGAGCCCACGGTCGCGCAGGTGGTCGGTGACGAACACGACCAGCCGCAGCACGAGTTCACCGACGGAACCGGCTGGCGTGGACACGTGACCTCCTACAGGTGTACGTTATCCGAACTATCGGTCGGTATGCGAACAATAGGGGACAAGCATGGGTTTGCCAACCACACTGTTGGGGCTGGGCCTGCAACTGCGGGCTGATGCCGACGCGGCTCGGCGGCAGCACATCGCGACTCTGGCCAGCCGGCTCGGCTACGAGAGCGTGTGGTTCTCTGTCGCGCCGGGCGACGCGGGCGCGCTGGACGAGATCGACACGCTGCTGGCCGCCGGGGTGACCCACGTGGGCGCAGTATTCACTGGGCCGTCCGAGGCCGCGCCCGAGTGGGTGCGCATAGTCGGCCCGGCGCATCCCGGACTGCTCGTCGACGTCCCCGACGAGGCCGGGCCGGACTGCGTGACGGCCCTGGGCGGGGCGGACGAATGGAGCCGGCGGGGCTATGTCCGGGGGGTGCCGGACCCGGCCGCGGCTGGCGTGGTGCTGTCGTCCGCGAGTCGAGCCCAGACCGCGGCGCTCGCCGCAGCCGCCGCACGGGTGCGCGCGGACGTTAACCCCAGCCTGCGCATCGGCGTGGCGCTTGGCGTCTCGATCGGCCGCACCATGAGCGAGGCGCAGGCACGGGTCGCGCGCGATCCGTTCCTGGCCGCCACCGGAGTCCCCGATGCGGGACTGTTCGGCACGTTCGAGCAGGCACAGGAGCAGGTGCTCGCGCTCGCCGCCGCAGGCGTCGACTGGATCCGGGCCGACCTGGCCGACGAGCAGGACATCGCTGACCTGCTGGCTCAGCTTCGGGCGGCCGCCGTCGGCCCGGCACACGTGCTACACGGCCGGGGCCGCTGACCGCCGCGCGGCGGCCGATCGCGGCAGGGGCAGGGCGTGCGGCGTCGAAGCAGCGGATAACCGCCGGCCCGCGGTCGGGTGACTGGACGTACTCGGGGCGCCCGACGATCGCCGGCCTCCCTGGGCTGCTCGGCATGTGGACGATACCCGATTGCGACAGACTCCTTCGCCCCGAGGCTCTTGACACCGGCCGCGCGAAGACGGAAGCTGATGTTCACTGAGCGTACATACGTTCGCAATACGAACATCTGAGGCGGAGGATGGCAATGACGGCCAGCCTGCCCGCCACCTGCCTGGCAGACAGGGGTCGCAATGATAAGTGGACTCGTGCATCAGACAAGCGACGTACTGCGCGCTCGTACCGCGTTCTTGAGTGGCGACGAGCGCCCATCTGCAGTGCGGCCGGAAATTTTCGCCTCTTGGCGCCGGTCTGCGCTGCTTGGAGCCCAACCGGACATCCCAACGCTGCCGTTCCGCGCTGAGATTGACAGCGAGAACGCGCTGCATCTCGCGGCTCGGCCCGTGCTCGATCGGCTCGCCGACCGGCTGGACCGAACGACAACCGCGATGCTGCTCGCCGACCGGGACGCTCGGATCACGATGCGGTGGGTGGGCGATCCCGGACTGTTGCGGATGATGGCCCGCACCGACTCGGCACCTGGTTTTGCTCTTCGCGAGGAGGTATGCGGTACCAACGGTCTCGGCTCGGTGCTTGAGGCGAGCCGCCCGTTTTCCGTGGTGGGTCCCGAGCACTTCGCCGACAGGTTCCAGGAGTACGCCTGTTATGGCGCGCCGATCCGTCACCCGGTCACGGGCCGGTTGGAGGGCGTACTCACGTTCGTCTCCCGCGCTACCGAAGCCAGCCCTTTGATGCTGGCGTTCATCGAGGAGACTGCCGCATGCATCCAGGAACGGATGCTGACGACGGGCTCGCGTCGCGAGCGGCTATTGGTCGACGCATTCGTCACCGCGGAACGCCGCGCCCGCAGCGCGGTGGTCGCGCTCAACGAGCAGACGATCATCGCCTCAGCGGCCACATCGGCGCTGCTGGAGGAGGGATTGGATCACGCCACCTTGTGGGAGGCCGCGCGGGAGGCCATCTTGCATCGGAGCACGCGCGGGGAGGGCGAGGAAACACTCTGCGGGGACGGGGACCGCGCTTTCCGTGTCACCGCGTCTCCCGTCCTTGACGGGAACCAGGTCGTCGGCGCGCTAGTCCGCCTGTCTAGCGCGACCTCGACGGGACTATCCGCTGTCAGCCTCTGGGGCAGCTCCGTACATCCGCAACAGTGCCTGCTGCGTCACCTCGGTGGCCAGAGCCGCGCATGGGTGCACGCCATGTCCGTCACCGCGCCTGCCGTCCTGAGCCGCCACCCCGTCCTCCTGCTGGGCGAGCCCGGGGTCGGAAAGCTGGAAGTAGCGCAGGCACTACACGATCTGTCCTGCACAAACGGTCCGCTGTCCGTGTTCAACGCGGCGTTGGCATTGCTCGACGGGTTCGCCGTCTGGCTAGGCAGAGTCCGGGCACGGCTCGGCCGTCCAGGCACCCTCGTACTCGCTCATCTTGAGACGTTGGCCGGGACGGAGGCGCTCGCGCTCGCGGCGCTGCTCGACGATCATGAGGGCTCATGGCCGCGTCTCATCGGCACGGCCACACGGCACCCCGGGGAGGCGTCGCCGGCGGGGCCGCACCTGGATCGGCTGGCCACCCACTGCGTCGACCTGCCGCCGCTTCGCGAGCGACGCGGCGACGTGCCGGAACTCGTGAAACGCCTGGCACGTCGTCAGGGAGAGGATCGGCTGCGCTTTAGCTCCGAGGCGATGCGGGCTCTCATCGACGCGCCTTGGCCAGCCAACGTTCGCCAGCTTGAGACGTTGGTGCGCCGTTTGGCGGTAAGCCGCGGACCGAATGCCGTGGGGCTGCAGGACCTGCCCGCCGACCTGGTGTGCGCCTCCCAGCACGGGCTCACCGCTCTTCAGCGGTTGCAGATGGAGGCGATCATGGCGGCGCTGGGCAAGTCCGGCAGCAACATAAAGCTCGCCGCGGCTGAGCTCGGTGTCTCCCGCTCAACGCTCTACCGAAGGTTGCGAGAGCTCCACATCGATCTCAACGATCCGACGCGCGCCCGCAGCGGGGTCCCGTCGCTCGCGAGGCCCTAGGCACGGTTTATTTACGTCATTTGCGACCGGCTCGAAGGGCTTGCTCGCCGTGTTCGAGGTAGAGGGTACGTCGGTGCGACGTGCTTCGAACTGTGCGACCGACGGCGGTGGTCGGGGCCGACGAGATGGCGTGTTTTGGAACTTGGAACACTGGCGTGTCAGCTTGAAACACGACCGCCACCAGCAGGTCACTCATCATGAGGCCATCAACCTGATCATTTGCCGCGATGCCCAGGAGGGGACTGCTATGGCGAACGCACAAGACGTCGCAGCGCGCGACACGGCGGCACCTGTGCCGGTGACCGACTTCGAGGCGGAAGCCGACATCGTCGTGGTCGGCGGCGGCGGTGGCGGTCTGCCTTCCACTTTGTTCTCACGGTGGCTCGGCAACGAGGTGATCCTGCTGGAGAAGGCACCCGAACTGGGTGGCACCGCGCGCAAGGCCGCATTCTGGTACTGGGTGCCGAACAACGAGCCGATGCGCGCATTGGGCATCAAAGATGAGGAAGAGGACTGCCTGCGCTACATGGCACGGCTGTCCCGCCCGCAGGCATACGATCCGGACAGCCCCACCTTCGGGCTGAGCCAGTGGGAGTACGACCTCTGCAAAGCCATTCACGAGTCGGCTTCCCCCGCAGCCGAACTGCTGCGCGAGCACGGCGCCCTCGTCTACCGACACTGCGCGGACGTGCCCGACTACTGGGCGGAGCTGCCCGAGGACAAGGCGCCGCGGGGACGCGTCCTCGTCCCGGACGAGGCCTGCGAGACCATGTCCGACGGTGGGCAGGTCGCCATCCGTACCATGGGAGAGGCCGGCCGTCGTGATGGCGTCGACATCCGCACCGGTCACCGCGTGCAAAGGCTAGTCGTCCATAATGGCGCGGTCGTCGGCGTTGTGGCATCGACGCCGGACGGCGTGGCGCATCGCATCCGCGCCCGCAAGGCCGTCATCTTCGCCACCGGCGGCTTCACGCATAATCCGGAACTTCGCCGCAATTTCCTGAACGTCCCCGTCTACGGCGGATGCGCCGCGACCACAAACGAAGGCGACATCGTAGCCATCGCGTCGGCGGTCGGGGCACAGCTTCGGAACATGAACTACGCCTGGATGTGCCCGGTGCCCCTGGAGAAGGCGATCGCCCCCGATCCGGGCATGATTGGCATGTTCTCCGTGGCCGGCGACTCCATGGTGTTCGTGAACAAGTACGGCCGCCGGGTCGTCAACGAGAAACTCCAGTACAACGAACTGGCACAAACCTTCTTCCAGTGGGACCCCTCCGCGGCCGAGTACCCGAACCTCGTGCTGGCGCAGGTCTGGGACCAGCGGTCGCAGGACCACTCCGCGAGCACCGAGTACGGGCGGCTGATCGTACCGCCGGGCACCGACGACTCCCACGTGATCAAAGGCGAGACCCTTGAAGAACTGACCCGACGGATCGACGAGCGCCTCGCCCGGTACACCAGCCGCACCGGAGGACTGCGGCTTGCTCCGGACTTTTCTGCCCACCTCAAAGACACGCTGCGGCGGTTCAACGCGATGGCGCACGAGGGCGCCGACCGCGATTTCCACCGGGGGGAGCGCGCCGTCCAGCTTCTCTTCAACGGCCCCGTCAAGGAGGAACCCGGACGCACCAACCCCACGCTGTGGCCGCTCAGCGATACCGGGCCATACTACGCGGCGCTCGTCACCGGCGGCACCCTCGACACCAAAGGGGGTCCGAAAGCGACACCGGACGGACAGATCGTCGACGACTTGGACCAGCCGATACCAGGGCTTTACGGCGTCGGCAACTGTGTGGCCTCAGCGTCTGCTCAGGCGTACTGGGCCGGGGGAGCGACGCTCGGACCGATCGTCGCATTGGCGTACCGCGCCGCCCGCGCCGCCCACGCCGAACCCGTGAAGGAGGTCGTGCAAGCCGCGCGCTGAGGGCTGGAGTGCCCGGCGCTGGACGCCGCCCGACCCGCCCGCAAGCACCACGAGGAGCGAAAGCGATGGCCCTCACCAGAGAGACATGACCGACGAGCAGCCTCCCGGTCACCGCAGGGGCACGATCTTCATCAGGGCTCAAGGCCGGGGAGACACCAGTGCTCCCCCGCCGGGGCCACCAGGTACCGAGTCTGCCGGATGGCGGACCCTACAGCACTCGTAAGGAGGCCCCCGGTGACCGAACTTCGAACCAATGACGTCTCCGAAGGCGCGACATCCACCCCTTCGGCACCCTCGGCTGGAGTCGAGAGCGCAGCCAGCCCGCCACCGAATCCCGCAGTCCTCGGCCTGCTCGCGTTCTCCGTCGGCGGTACGGTGCTCGGAATCTCCCTACTTGGCTATGTCTCCGCCGCAGCGCAGGGCGGCAGCGTCATGCCTATCGTCTACGCGGCCACCGGCCTCGGCGTGCTGATCACCACCATCTGGGCCGCGGCGCTCGGACAGACATTCGTGGCCGCGGTGTTCGGCGCGTTCACTGGCTTCTGGCTCAGCTACGCCGCGTTCGTCCTCGGGCTCGCCCACAACTGGTACGTGATCCCTCAGGCGCAGGTGGCGCACAGCGTGGCCCAATTCCTCATCGCCTGGGCGATCGTGATCTTCATGCTGGACGTCGTCAGCGTGTATGTCCCCTCGTCGTTCACGATGATCCTCAGCTCGGCGCTCGTCGCGGTCGTACTCCTCATCATCGCCAACCTCAACGGGTCGACCGTACTGCCCAAAGTCGCGGGCGGGTTCATCCTGTTGTTCTCGGCCATCGGCTTCTATGACTTCCTTGCCACCGGCATCGAGTCGGTAGGCGGACGACCGCTGTCCCTCGGACCGCCACTGCGCACGTTGCTCGCCCGCAAATGACGCTGCCAGGGCCACCGAGGCATAGCCACCTGGCGCTGCCCGGCCGGGAAACCCATGGTTCGCCGCCAGCTTCTTGACACCGGCCGCGCTAAGGGGCAAGCTTTTGTTCACTAGACGCACATAGGTTCGCAATACGAACACCCGAGGACGGAGGATGGCAATGACGGCCAACCTGCACGGCAAGGAACGGGCGTCCTACACGACGCGCTTCGGCTCGCTGGCGAACTACGAGAAGGGCGGCGTCGAAATCATCAACGACGATCCGCGGCACTACGCCTTCTCCAACGTCTTCGAGGTCGCCAGCAACGCCGCACCCTACGAGAAGACCGCGGTCGGCAAGAACATGGAGTACGTCGTCGAGGCGATCCGCGCCGAGGGCATCAGCCAGTGGCGCACCGCCGCGCACGACGAGTTCGCGCTTGTCCTCGACGGCGAGGTCGAGGTCTCGCTCGTCAAACTCGCGCACAGCCCGCTCGCGCCCGACGCCGGCGGCTCGGTAGCCCTGGACGGCGAGCCCGAGGGGCAGCCGATGGGGCGCATCGTCGCCCGGCGCGGGCACATGGCACTGCTGCCGGCGGGCAGCGCGTACCGATTCCGCGCCGATCGGCCTGGCGTGATCCTGCAGCAAGCCGTCGCCGGCCCGGACACCCTGTTCCGCTGGTCCGAGATCTGCCAATCCCTGTGAACCCCTGAACCGCAGCTTTGCGAGGAGCCACCACATGACCGCTACCGCTGAACACGGTGTCGTCTCGACCGAGCCGAACGAGGAGGGCTACCGCGAGTTCTCCCTCGGCGAGTTCCGCTTCCGCCGCGACGAGTACTTCGTCTACATCATCTGGCCGACCGGGCACCACATAATGAGCGTGGACGCGTTCCTGCGCGCGATGCAGCGCGACATCGCCTGGGACTTCTTCTACGGCACGGTCAACTTCGACGGCGTCTTCGGCACGGTCAACCACTATGGCACCGTCGACATCTTCGCCGGCCGCTACAACGACTCCTACCGCAAGGCCGAGCTCGACTACTCCGAGAATATCCAGACGCCGCGCATCCGCGAGACGTTCAAGTTGATCCTCGACGACTGGACCAACGAGACCTTCGACCCGTTCGCCTCGCCGCACGAGACCGGCTCGGCGTTCGGCATCAAGAATGGCGACAACCACGGCGCGGTCACCCGCCAGCGGGTGCAGGCCGGACGGATGGTCGGTCTGCCCGGCGACGCGCCGCTGCGCAGCGACGAGGCCGGCTACCCGGTGAACCGCATGTTCGCCGATGTCCCGCAGGACGAGCCGGAGGTTTACGCCGAGCCCGGCTTCGAGGACCAGGTGTCGGCCTTCAGCCTGTTCGCCTACCTGTCCCGTTCGGACGTCACCTGGAACCCGTCGGTGGCCAGCGTCTGCAAGGAGTCGCTGTTCTGCCCGACGACCGAGGAGTACATCCTGCCGATCATCCACGGCAACGACCGGGTCGAGTGGTTCATCCAGCTGACCGACCAGATCACCTGGGAGGTGGAGGACCGGGAGACCGGCGCCGTCCGGGCGCGCGTCGTAATGAAGGCGGGCGACGTCTCGGCGATGCCGGCCGACATCCGCCACCAGGGCTACTCGCCGAAGCGGTCGATGCTGCTGGTCTGGGAGAACGCGTCCGCCGACCTGCCCGACCTGATCGCAAGCGGCAAGACACCGACCTACCCGATCGACTTCTGAGGCACCGGGACGGGATGACGGTGCAGACGAAGCTGTTCATCGGCGGCACGTGGGTCGACGGCCTCGACGGCGCGAGCATCGAGGTGCGCGACCCGCACGACGGGTCGCTGCTCGCCGAGGTGGCCGAGGCCCGCGCGGCCGACGTCGACCGCGCGGTGCGGGCGGCACAGGCAGCGTTCGGGCCGTGGCGGCACACCACGGCCGAGGAGCGCGGCCGGCTGCTGCTCAAGCTCGCCGACCTGATCGAGGCACACGCCGACGAACTCGCGCTGCTCGAGACCCGCGACACCGGCCATCCGATCCGCGACACCCGCGGGCTGGACGTGCCGCGCACCGCCGCGACGTTCCGCTACTTCGGCGGGATGGCCGACAAGCACCAGGGCAGCGTCGTCCCGGTCGAGCACGGCTTTCTCGACTATGTGCTGCGCGAGCCGATCGGCGTGGTCGGGCAGATCGTCCCGTGGAACTTCCCGCTGATGTTCACCAGCTGGAAGATGGGTCCCGCACTGGCAGCCGGCAACACGGTGGTCCTGAAGCCGTCCGAACTCACCCCGCTGAGCACGCTGCGCGTGGCCGAGTTGATGACCGAGGCCGGCTTCCCTCCCGGGGTCGTCAACATCGTCACCGGCTACGGCGCGACGGCCGGACGGCGCATTGCCGAGCACCCCGGCATCGGCAAGGTGTCGTTCACCGGTTCGACGGCGGTCGGCCGCTCGATCCTGGCGGCGAGTGCGGGCAATCTGAAGAAGGTGCAGCTCGAGCTCGGCGGCAAGGGCGCGAACATCATCTTCGCCGACGCCGACCTCGGCGCCGCCGTGCAGGGCTCGGCGTTCGCGATCTACCACAACCAGGGCCAGGCCTGCATCGCCGGCAGCCGGCTGATCGTGCACGAGGATGTCGCCGACGAGTTCGTCGACCGGTTCGTCCGGCTCAGCAAGGGCGTGCGCCTCGGCGATCCGAAGGATCCCGCCACCGAGATGGGCCCGCTCACCTCGCCCGGGCACCGCGACCGCGTGCTCTCTTACATGGAGGTCGCGGTCGCGGACGGCGACGAGATTGTCACCGGCGGCAAGGCGCCGGAGGCCACCGAGCTTGCCGGCGGCTGCTACCTCGAGCCGACCGTGGTGGCGACGCAGGCCGAGCACCGCCTCGCCCGAGAAGAGGTGTTCGGCCCGGTCCTCGCGGTGCAGCGCTTCCGCACCGAGGACGAGGCGCTGCGCATCGCCAACGGCACCGACTACGGGCTCGGTGCCGGACTGTGGACCCGCGACCTGTCCCGCGCGCACCGGGTGGCGCGCAGAGCGGGTTCGGCCGCGAGATGGGGTTCGAGGCCATGCACGAGTACACCGACGCCAAGGCGGTGTGGATCAACTACGGGGCGCAGCTGCCTGCGCGCTACGCCGATGCCTGACCCGCAGCCGCTGCCCGGCGCGATGGCGGCGATCTTGGGCAGGAGTGTTGCCGCGTGATAGTCAGGTTCGCGCACGAGACGCTTCCGCAGCGGGTGGTATTCGCTTCGTTCGAGGCCGCGGAGCACGTGGCCGACGAGGTGGCCCGGCTCGGGGCCTGCCGGCCGATGGTGATTGCCGCAGAGGCTGAAAGCGCGCTGGCCGACCCGTTGGTGGCCGCCCTGCCGGTCGCCGTGCGCCATACCGAGGTGGTGATGCACGTGCCCAGCGACGTTGCTGAGCGGGCACGCAAGGCCGCCGAGGAGCACGATGCCGACGTCCTCGTGAGCGTCGGTGGCGGGTCCACCACCGGCCTGGCCAAGGCGGTCGCGCTGGCCAGCGGCCTGCCCATCGTCGCCGTTCCGACCACGTACGCGGGCTCGGAGGCCACGAACGTCTGGGGGGTTACCGAGGGCGGTCGCAAGACTACCGGAGTCGACGCCCGCGTCCTGCCGCGGGCCGTCGTCTACGACGCCAGCCTGATGCTGTCCTTGCCCGTGCCACTGAGCGTGGCCTCCGGGCTGAACGCGCTGGCGCACTGCGTCGACTCGATGTGGGCGCCACGCGTCGACCCGATCGACCAGGCTCTCGCGCTGGAGGGTATCCGCGCCCTTCGCCACGGACTGCCCAGGGTCGCGCGCGATCCGCAGGGCATCGAGGGCCGCGAGCAGACGCTGTACGGCGCCTGGATGGCCGCGGTGGCGTTCGCCTCGGCTGGCTCCGGGTTGCACCACAAGATCTGCCACGTCCTGGGCGGGATGTACAACCTCCCGCACGCGCAGACCCATGCCGTGGTGCTGCCGTACGTCCTCGCGCTCAACGCGCCGTCGGTTCCGGACAGCGAGCAGCGGATGGCGGCGGCGTTCGGCGCGGCGTCCGCGCTGGAGGGGTTGCAGCGCCTGCGGGAGGAGCTGGGGGCGCCTCGCGCCCTGCGTGATTACGGGCTGCGTGAGACCGACATCCCGGCTGCCGTCGACGCCATCCTGGCGGCCCTGCCCCCGGGCAACCCGACGCCGGTCACCGCCGCGAACCTCGAGGAGCTGCTACGCCGGGCGTGCCAAGGAAGGGAGCCACGATGAGCCTTGACCAGCAGCACGGGACGGTGTCCCCCGAGCAGGAGGAGCGCGAGTCACGGCTCGTGCAGCGCGTGGTCGCGTCTTTCGACGGCACGCCGGACCCGCGGCTGAAGGAACTGATGCAGGCGCTCACCCGGCACCTGCACGCTTTGGTGCGGGAGGTGCGGCTGACCGAGGAGGAGTGGCAGCGCGCTATCGAGTTCCTCACCGCCGTCGGGCACATCACCGATGACAGGCGCCAGGAGTTCATCTTGCTCTCTGACGTCCTGGGGGCGTCGATGCAGACCATCACCATCAACAACGAGGCGCAGGCGAACGCCACCGAGGCGACGGTGTTCGGCCCGTTCTTCGTCGAAGGCTCGCCCGAGACCCAGATCTCCGGAAGCGGTTGAGTTGCGTTTCTGGTGACCTGGGGTTCTTTCGTGCCGACTGTGCTGCATAATTGTTAAATCCGTGATATGGTGCGGCATGCGGGCAGTGACACGGGCGATGCTGGATGACATGCCTG
>WNFY01000989.1_pt1 | contig 26516 bp, 19 predicted proteins | sample 5400091 | NCBI WGS metagenome assembly WNFY01 (sample SAMN13153364, study PRJNA577476) | soil metagenome | isolation source: 60 cm soil or saprolite under grassland replicate 1 | place: USA:California | collected 2016-06-15 | reverse complement strand
GCCTGCCGCTCACGCCGGGCACGCATTTCGTTCAGGCGGACGACCCGGCACAGTTCGCCAACGCGGTCGTCGCACTGCTGCGAGATCCCGCCCGCCGCCGCGCGCTGGGCAGCGCCGGACGGAGCCTGGTGGAGCAGCGATACTCGTGGGCGCACGTGGCACGGGAGTTCGAGGCCAGATGCGCGGAGGTGACCTCACATGCTGCGTTAACGTGTTCGGGCTCGGCTACGTGGGATCCGTGACCGCCGCTTGTCTGGCGAGCGAGCAACCGCAATGATTCGAGACCAGTACCTCAGTGGCGAATACCTCGCGAAGAACCCACGGTGGCATGCCGACGAATCTCCGTGGAAGGCCAAGTATGTCCTTCAAATGATCGCTCGACACAAGATCGCGCCCACAACGATCTGCGATGTGGGGTGTGGAGCCGGAGAGGTGCTGCGGCTGGTTCATGAGGGACTGCAGGGTCGGTCCCGCTGTTGGGGGTACGACATCTCACCGCAGGCCTTTGCGCGGTCGCGCCGTCTGTCGAGCGAACGGCTGCAGTTCAAGCTGGCGGATATCAGACAAGAGAAAGATGCGCACTTCGATCTCCTCTTGCTCATGGACGTCCTGGAACACCTGGAGGACTACTTCAGCTTTCTGCGCGACGTGCGGCCGAAGGCCGAATACAAGATCCTCCACATTCCACTCGATATCTCAGTGCGAAACGTCTTGCTCGGCAGGCTCTGCGACTTCCGAGCGGCGTATGGACATCTTCATTACTTCTCGAAAGAGGTAGCGCTCGAGATGCTGAGAGACGTCGGCTACGAGGTCGTCGACTACATGTATACGTGGCAGGCGAACTCTCTCCGGTACGTGTGGAACGAGAACAAGCAGAACCCCTGGATACTGGCGCGGCGGGTCGCCGGCTTCGTCGCGCGAGCCATCATGAGCCTGCCCAGTCGGGTTCTGTTTGCGATTCACGAGGACTGGGCGGCTCGTCTCGGGGGGCAATGGAGACTCCTGGTCCTGGCACGATGATGGGTCGCCGCATCAATTCGGTGCAACGGCGGAACACTGGGCACCATGGCCGGAGCCCGGCGCGGTTTTTGCGCTCCCGCTCGGCCACGATGAGATGCGACGCCCTCGTGCTCGACGCGTCGCTTCGCCAAGCGCTCGTGACCGTGCGGTCCCTCGGTCGGCGGGGGCTGGCGATCGCCGCAGCGGAAACGCACCCTGAGGCACCCGCCTTTGCATCACGCTGGTGTCAGGGAGGGTTTGTGTTTCCGGCCCAGGAAGGGACCGACGCCTACGCCGCCCTCCTCGAGCAGTGCCTGGATCGCACCGGCGCGCGAGTGCTCATCGCCTCCAACGACGCTACCATCGCGCTGCTGCGTCGGCATCGCGCGCGGCTCGAGCAGCGACTCCGCTTGGCGCTCGCACCCGAACAGGCGCTGGCGACTGCGATCAACAAGGAGCGGACGCTCGAGGTGGCGCGGCGCCTCGAGGTGCCTGTCCCGCGCGAGGCTGTCGTGCGGGACGGCGGAGATGTCGCTCGAGCGCTCGAGGAGATCGGACTCCCGGCGGTGATCAAGCCAAGCGAATCCTGGTTGTGGAACCGACGGGAGGGAGCGCGCCTGGGTGCCCAGCTCGCGGTCACTGCCGCCGAGCTGCGTGACGCCGTCGAGGCCGTGACCCGCTTCGGAGAGGTCGCGCTGGTCCAGCAACCGCTTACCGGAAGGCGCGAGGCGGTGAGTTTCCTGTATGCCGATGGCGCAGTGTACGCGCGCTTCGCCCAATGGGCCAAGCGCACCAGTCCGCCCCTGGGCGGGAACTCGGTCCTGCGCCAGAGCATCGCCATTCCCCCCGACACAGGGTCTTACGCGGAATCGCTCGTACGCGACATCAACCTCGAAGGGTACTGCGAGGTAGAGTTCCGCCGTGACGCCGCCGGCGTCCCGTACTTGATGGAGATCAACCCGCGGCTCTCCGCCTCAGTCGAGATCGCGGTGCGAGCCGGCGTCGATTTCCCATATCTCCTCTACCAATGGGCGAGCGGCGGGCCCATTGAGCGAGTCGCCGGTTATCGAATCGGCGGCTGGATGCGCCATCTCGGCGGGGACATCACGACGACGATGGCCGCCCTGCGGCAGCGAGGCAGGCCTGGCATTACACCTCCGGTACGGACGGTTTGGGACTTCGGAATCTCGTTTCTCAGTCCGATGGCCTACGACTACCTGCAGTGGACGGATCTCCGTCCCGCAGTCAGGGCCACGACGACTTTTACGCGCGACGCGATTAGGAGCTTGGCATCCCGCCTCTGGAACGATCGGCTTCGCGCGGTCAAGGCCACGACGAACTTGGCGCGCGACGCCATCAGGAGTTTGACATCTCGCGCGAGGAAGAACTGATCGTGAGGCCCACGTTCGACGTGATTGTGGTCGGCGCCGGTCCCTACGGGCTCTCCGCGGCGGCGCATCTCCTCGGCCGAGGCCTGCGAGTCGCCGTGCTGGGCAAGACGTTGGAGATGTGGCGCGAGCACATGCCGAAAGGCATGCTGCTGCGATCGCATTGGTGGGCGACCAACCTCTCCGATCCAGACGGGGACTACGGGTTCGAACGGTTCGCCCGGGACGCTGGGCGCGACCGCAGCTATCCCGTGCCGCTTCAGACGTTTATTGACTACAGCCTCTGGTTCCAGCAACGGGCGGTCCCTGAGGTCGATGAGACCTACGTGTCATCGATCGAGCGAAAGGACACCGGATTCCTCCTGACGCTGCAGGATGAGCGCGAGGTAGAGAGTCGGGCGGTCGTGATGGCGATCGGACCCTATCACTACGCCAATCGACCGGAACCGTTCACCAGGCTGCCGGCGGAGCTGGTCTCGCATTCCTCCGACCACCGGGACTTCGGTCGTTTCAAGGGACGGGACGTCGTCGTAATCGGTGGCGGTCAGAGCGCGATCGAGTTTGCCGCCTTGCTCCACGAAGCTGGTGCCGCGGTGCAGGTCGTATCACGGCGGCCCATCCAGTGGCTGCCGGCCGATCGGTCGGGCACGCGCAGCACTCTGGAGCGAATTCTGGCCCCCGATGCGCGCATCGCACCTGGCTGGCTCAACTGGGTATGGGATCGCATGCCCGTCTTGTTCTATCGGTTCCCACAACGGTGGAAGGACTCGTATAACGCGACGTACCACTCCGGGGCGACCGACTGGTTGCGTGGCAGAGTCCTCGGCAAGGTGACACTGCGCGAGCGCCGGACGGTGACGAGGCTTGAGGTGGCACACGGGAGGCTCAAAGCAACCATTTCGGACGGGGCGACCGTCAGCGCGGATCATATCATCCTCGCCACCGGATACACGGTCGACATCAACAGGTTGACGATGATTCACCCCTCGCTCCGCGCGGAAATCGCGACGGACCAGGGGAGCCCGGTCCTGAGTCATTGGTTCGAAAGCAGTGTGCCAGGTCTCTACTTTGTGGGACTCACGTCGTTGCGTGCCTTCGGTCCGTTGTATCGGTTCGTTGCGGGATGCGGAGCGGCGGCCCGGCGGGTGGCCAGGGCGATCACACGAGGACGGGTCGGACGTTCACGGGCCGTGCCCCAGCGCGCGGTCGCTGAGAACGCGGCGGCCGGTCTCTAGGTGACTGCGGCGATCCGAGCGCGCTTGAGGACGGTCGCCTCGAGGGTGCTGCCGCCCGGGGTGAAGCGGGGGCTGAAGCGCCTCGTGCGGGCCTACCACCAAAGGTTTCTTGCCTTCACGCCGGCGGATCTGCAGCGCGCCCTGTTGCAACTCGGTGTCCTCCCCGGCGACGTGCTGATGGTGCACAGCGCGTTCGACAGATTCTTGGGCTTCCACGGCGGCCCGGTGGACGTCATTCGGGCACTGCAGGAGGTCGTCGGACCGGGTGGGACGCTCATGATGCCCACCATTCCGTTCCAGGGCACCGCCGTCGAGTACGCACTGGGCGAGCCCGTGTTCGACGCGCGGCATACCGTGTCGCGGATGGGGCTCATCACCGAAGTGTTCCGCCGCGCTCCGGGAGTCGTTCGCAGCGTCCATCCGACGCACTCGGTGGCCGTTTGGGGAAGCCGGGCTGACGCCATCATCGCCGGTCACGAGCTGGCCGACACTCCGTGTGGACGGCTCACCCCCTATGGGAAGTTGCTCGACTACGACGGCGAGATTCTGCTGGCGGGAGTGCCGGCCAACGCCATAACCTTCTGTTATTTCGTAGCGGAGGACCTCGAGCCGCGACTGACGGTTCCGGTCTTGACTCAGGAGCGGTACCCGATGCGCTGGAAGGACCAGGAGGGGACAGTGCGCGTCTCCAACCTGCGGCTCTTTTCACGGCGACTCGACCATGACATGAGCCCGCTGGCCGGTGAGCTGAAGCGACGCAACGCTTGGCGTGAACGGCGCGTGGGGTCTTTACGTCTCACGCTGTTGCGCGCGCGCGAAGTCTATGACGCCGCGATGGCATTGGCGGACAGAGGGATGTTCGTACGGGAGCGGCCGGTGCGTTGAGGCGAAGCCCCACGCGTTGTGGCGGGAACGCAGCAGGCATGTTCCGATGCGGGCTCCAGGCCCGCTGCCCCACCAAGACTTCGCCCGCTATCCGCGGCCACGCCCCACAAGTCTCGTGGCACCACCCATGCACATGACGGCCGGCGAGTGGGGTTTGGACCCGAGAGCGGTGACGCAGAGAGGAGCGACCATGAGCAGCGGCGTGGACCGCCTGACCGACGTGAGTCTCGAAGTGTTTTCGACCTGCGTGCAGTCCAGCGACGGAGATCCCGAGACCTACGTCCAGCGGGTGGCCGATGTGGCGCGCTGGAGTGAGCAAGCAGGGTGCAAAGGGATCCTCGTGTACTCCGACAACCGGCTGTTCGATCCTTGGCTGGTGTCCCACATCATCATCCAAAACACGACCTCCCTGTGTCCCTTGGTCGCGGTCCAGCCCATCTATATGCACCCGTACGCCGTTGCGAAGATGGTGGCGTCGCTGGGCCACCTGCACCGCAGACGGATTTATCTGAACATGGTCGCCGGGGGATTCAAGAACGACCTGGTGGCGTTGAACGACACGACGCCCCACGACAAACGGTACGATCGGCTCATCGAGTACACGCTCATCATCCAGGAACTGCTGCGCGGCTCCGCCGTGTCCTACGACGGCACGTGCTACCGGGTCAAGAATCTCAAGCTCACGCCCTCCCTGCCGGGCGACCTGTTTCCGGGGATCTTCGTGTCGGGCTCGTCGGAGGCCGGGCTGGTGGCGGCGAAGGCGATCGGCGCAACGGCCGTCAAGTATCCGAAGGCGCCCAGCGAGGAGGTCGCCCCGGACGAAGGAGTCGGTGCGGGCGTGAGAGTGGGGATCATCGCCCGCGAAGATGGCGATGAAGCATGGCGCATCGCGCGGCAGCGCTTTCCCGAGAACCGCAAGGGCCAGCTCACTCATCAGTTGGCGATGAAGGTCTCGGATTCCGTCTGGCATGGACAGCTGTCGCAGTTGGCGAACGCCACGGCGTCGGGCGAGAGCCCGTACTGGCTGGTGCCGTTCCAGAATTACAAGACGATGTGCCCGTACCTCGTGGGAAGCTACGAACGGGTCGGGGACGAGTTGTCGCGCTACATGTCCGTCGGGTATCGGTCGTTCATCCTCGATATTCCGCCCACGCAGGAGGAATTACACCACACGAACCAGGCCTTCCGCAGAGCCGTGACGCTGGCGAGCGGATGACCTCCCTGCTGCAGCAGTCCCGCACACCTCTCCACCTGTTACTCGTCACAGATGGCAGAACGATTCCCAACTGGTTGTACAAGTGCCTGGACGCAGTTGAGGGATCCAAGGTCGCAACCGTCGTGCTGGCAGTGCTCGCGGCCCGTAAAGAGGGGCGGAAACTGCGCCACTTGCTCTTCTCGCTGTACGAGCGGATGGATCGTTACCTGTTTCGCAGCGATGGGGACGCTCTCGTCCCGATCGGCTTGCAATCCGCGTTCCCCCGTTGTCGTGTCGTCAATCTCCGGCACACCGCGCTGTTTCGCGCGCTTGCAGAAGAACACATCGACGTGGTGCTGGATCCCTTCTGTTTGCTGCCGGATGCGGGCGTGGCCGACCTGTCCACGTATGGTGTTTGGAGCGTGCCATTCGGTCACAGCGGCGACCCGAGAACACAATCCACCCCGGCGTGTTGGGAGGTAATCGAAGGGAGGCCAAGCACTGAAACGCGCTTGTGTGTCCAGTGGAAGGGGTGTAGCGGGAAGCGTGTGTTGTATTCGGCTGTCGCACCCACCGATCGGCGTTCGGTATCTCGCAGCAAGAGTCGCCTGTACTGGAGAATTTCTGCCGCGTTGGCGAGGAACCTGCTGCGCCTGGGGGACGATCCCGATGCATTCGTCCAGAGGCTCGCGGCGAGCGCCCCGAGTGACGTTGCCGACACTCCATCAGGTGCTCCGGCCGGCGCTCCGGGCAATCTGGAAATGCTACAGGCAGGGACCCGTCTCGTGCGACGGTACGCTTCCGACAAATGGATGAGGACGCTGTATCGTGAGTATTGGACGCTGGCCTATCAACACGGCCGAAGCGATCGACCCGCGACGGGACCCTTTCATATGCTGGTTCCTCCAGTGGATCGTTATTGGGCCGATCCCTTTCCCATTCGAGTGGGGAACGAGTACTACATATTCCACGAGGAAGCGCCCCTTTCACACTATAAGGGAACGATTGTCTTGAGCGTTGTCGACAACGCAGGCAAGACCGCCGGGCCGATTCCCATCTTGGAGAAGGATTATCACTTGTCCTACCCGTTTGTGTTCCAGTGGGAGGGCGAATTCTTCATGATACCGGAGACGGCTGCCCATCATCGGGTCGAACTGTACCACTGCGTCGCCTTTCCGTCGCGCTGGAAATTGGAACGCGTGCTGCTTTCTGGCCTGGCGGCCTCAGATCCCACACCAGCGTTCGCGTTTGGCAAGTGGTGGTTGTTCGCCAGCATTCCGGTCTCTGGTGCCGGGACTGCGGGCGAACTCCACCTCTTCTACGCCGATTCACCGTTGGGGCCCTGGACTCCGCATCGTGCCAACCCCGTAAAGAGCGATGTTCGCTCGACCCGGCCGGCAGGGCGGGTTTTCGAGAACGACGGACAGTTCTATAGACCAGCTCAAGACTGCTCCAGGCGCTACGGGTACGCTGTCTCGATCAATCGTATCCTCCAGCTGAACCCTGACACCTATCGAGAAGTGGAGGTGGACAAGATAGTCCCCACCCGGGAACCGACGGTGCTAGGCGTACACACGTTCAATGTGGCGGGCGACCTGACCGTGATCGATTGTCTTGTGAGGAGAAGAAAATTCTTGACCAACCCCTGGCGTCGCACCCTACAGCTGGACGGAGTAGGCCCACGCGGGTCGACCGACGCTGCGGCGCCGGTGTCCCGAGCGGTGCCACACCGCTCCCATAGTTCTGTGCCGTAGCCCCGAGGCTACACCGTGCGCTCCGACGAGTCAGGCGCCTTCCCGCAACGCATCGCCGCACTGGTTCCTCCAGAAGCGATCCCCGGAACGGTTTCCGGTCCGGTACGCCAGCTGACTGCGCTGGCGCGTGGACTGCAGGGTGCGGGGACCGATTGCCTGGTCGTCGCGTTCCATCGGCAGGGCCAGCCGCCCTCGGCATTCGCCCCCTATCTACAGGAGGCCGGCGTTCGGCATTGCATCGTGGAAGACCGCGGGCCGGTCGACTGGCGCGTGGCCTCGCACGTGGGAACCGTGCTGCGCCGCTGGCGACCGTCCATCGTGCAGACCCACGGTTACAAGGCGACGGCGGTGGCATATCTGCTGCGCCGGCTGGGTGCTCCGTGGCGCTGGATAGGGTTCTTCCATGGTCTCACAACCGAACCGCTCAAGGCGCGATTCTACCACTGGGTCGATCGGCGGCTGCTCGGTGCGGCTCAGCGCGTCGTCGTCATGTCACACGCTCAAGCCCGAGCCTTCCGACATTGCGACGGCCGGGTTCGAGTCATCTACAACGCCACGCTGGCGCTCCCGCCTGGAGGCAGCGCAGCGGAGCGCGACCGCCTCGCCGCCCTCGCGGGCAGTCTCCCGCGGCCCATCGTCGGGGTGGTCGGGCGCCTGAGCCAGGAGAAGGGCGTGGACCTCTTCCTCGACGCCTGCGCGGTGCTGGCTCAGAAGGGTCTCCCCTTCTCCGCGCTCCTGGCAGGGGACGGCCCCGGGCGCGCGCGCCTCGAGGCTCAGTGCGCTCGTCTCGGCCTGGAGGCGCGCGTCCGCTTCCTAGGGCACGTCTACGACGTGGATGGCTTGTACCGGATGCTCGATCTCCTGGTTCTCCCGTCTCGCAGCGAGGGCTTGCCGAATACACTGCTCGAGGCGATGCAGGCGGACGTGCCCATCGTGGCGACGGCGGTGGGTGCCGTGCCGGAAGTTGTCGGAACTTCGGCGGCGGCTCGCCTGGTGACGCCCGGATCGGCCGCGGCGCTCGTGGAAGCGATCGAGCACGCACTGACCGAGGGTGACCTGCCTGAGGCTGCCGCAGCGCGCCACGAAGCGATGGGCCGCTTCTCGCTGGAGCGCCGCGTGGAGGCTCACGTGCAGTTGTATCGCGATCTCCTCGAGGAAACGGGAGGAGTGAGACCAGCATGTGTGGGATCGCCGGCGCGGTAGCCTTCCGGGACGCTGCCCGCCCGGACCGCGACCGCCTGTGCGCCATGGCCGGTCTGATGGCGCACCGGGGGCCCGACGGAGAGGGCTTCTGGGCAGATCCTCGCGGCCGCGCGGCCTTGGCGCACCGCCGGCTCTCCATCATCGACATCGCTGGCGGGCGTCAGCCGATGTGCAGCGATGATGGACAGATTGCTCTGGTGTTCAACGGCGAGATCTACAATTACCGCGAGCTGCGCCGGTCGCTCTCGGATGAGGGGGTGCGGTTCCATACCGCGTCGGATACCGAAGTGTTGCTGCGGATGTACGAACGATACGGCAGCGAGGCGGTGCGGTATCTCCGCGGCATGTTCGCCTTCGCTGTCTGGGACGGGAGGCGGGACGAGCTGGTGCTCGCGCGCGATCGCGTGGGCAAGAAGCCCTTGTTCTACGCGCTGGAAGAGGACGGCTGTTACTTCGCCTCGACCCTGGGGGCGCTCCGGGATACCGACCCCCGGGCCCGCCGCGTGGACCTCGCGGCGTTGGACGCGTTCCTCACCCTCGGATACGTGCCGGCTCCCCAGTCGATCTGGGACGGCATCAGCAAGCTTCCCGCGGGGACGCTGCTGCGGGTGAGCTCCTCTGGCGCGCGTTCCCTCCGCTATTGGGCGCTCGAGGGCGCGGTGCAACCCTTCGCGGGGCGCTTCGTCGATGCCGTCGATCGACTGGAAGACTTGCTGACGACCGCGGTCACCCTGCGGCTACGCAGTGACGTGCCGCTGGGGTTGTTCCTGAGCGGCGGCCTCGATTCGAGCCTGGTGACGGCCATCGCCGCTCGCCACTGTCAGGGGGACGCGTTGACGTTCTCGATCGGTTTCGCGGAGGCCGCCTTTGATGAAAGCGGCTATGCCGAACGCGTCGCGCAACACCTCGGGACTCGTCACCGCACGTTCACCGGACGCCCGGCGATGCTCGACATCCTCCCGGCGCTGGTTCGGCATTGCGCAGAGCCGTTCGGCGATTCTGCCGCACTGGCCGTCTGGTTGCTCGCGCAGGAGACGAGGAAGCACGTCACCGTGGTGCTCACCGGAGACGGCGGGGACGAAGGTTTCGGGGGATACGATTGGTATCGGACGGCACTGCGCCTCAAGCGCTTGCGCAGCGCCGTCCCGATGGGGGTGCTGCGGCTCGGCGCCACCGTGCGCGGGCAGCGGCCCTGGGTGAAGCGGGTCAAGCGCGCCGTAGGTACTCTCGCGTTGGACGAACCGGAGCGTTTCGCGGCGCTGCGGATGTTCGTGCGCGACGACGAGGCCCAAACGCTCTACGCGGGAGACCTGCTGCGGGCGCGGCGCGACAGCGGCGACAGCGTACGCGCCTGGCTTGCGCAGTTGTACCGGAGCGGCAACGGCAGCGCGCTGCGACGGATGCGGCTGGTGGACGTGAGCACGTACCTCGCGGACTGCCTGATGCCCAAGGTGGACGTCGCCACCATGGCCCACAGCCTGGAAGCGCGCGCGCCCTTGCTCGACCACGAAGTCCTGGAATTCGCGCTGGGGCTTCCGGACCACTGGCTCCTGGATGGGAATGGAGGAAAGCCGCTCCTCAAGACGCTCCTGGCACGATTTCTCCCGGCCGATCTGTTCCGGCGACCCAAGCACGGCTTCTCCGTCCCGTTCCAAGTGTGGTTCGCCGGTGGGCCGACCAGCGCTTGGGGCAACCAGTTGGCGGAAAATGAGAGCCTGCGCGATTGCGGCTGGCTGAACCCCGCCGGAATTCGCACCCTGGTGCGTGAGCACCGCGACGGCCTGCGGGATCACAGCCAGCAGCTGTACAATCTCCTGGTGTTGCGCGAATGGCTGAACCAGCATTGATGTTCGACGGCTGCGAGGGCGGTTCTCGTTCCACCTCGAGCTGACCTGACCAGACAGCCACACATGCGCTCGTCGCAACGCCGCAGCCTCCAACGCTTCCTCGCCTACGTCGCGCCGTATCGCGCGACCATCGTCCTGGCCACGGCGTGCGGCGTGGTCCGCTATCTCATACCCCTGGTCCTGCCGTGGACGGTCAAGATTGTGGTGGACGAGTTCCTGGTACCGACGGGCGGCCGGCCGCGGACCCAGCTCCACCTGCTCATGGGGGGGCTCATCGCGGTCTACGTAGTTTACGGGATCGCGAGTTACTGGCGCTCGTACCTGGCGGGCCTCGCAGGGCATCGCCTGATCTTCGATCTGCGTCGCGATCTGCACCATCACGTGCAACGCATGAGCCTGAGTTTCTTCGACCGCCAGCGCATCGGCGAGGTCGTGGCGCGCATGACGAGCGACATCGCGTCCGCCCAGAACTTCGTGGGCGCTGCCTTCGTCAACACCGCGATGGACGTGGCTGCGATCTCGGGCGTAGTCGTGGTCCTGCTCGTGGTGCACTGGAAGCTCGCCCTGGTCGCGCTGGCCGTGCTCCCGTGCTACGCGTGGGTTAGCCTCCGGCTCACCCGGCGTCTCCGGGAGCAGAGCCGGGTCATCCATGACCAGCTGCAGGAGATCTCAGGCGAGCTGCACGAGCAGTTCGGAGCGATCTCCACGATCCAGTCGTTCACACAGGAAGAAGCCGAGGCCCGCGCGTTTCACAAGCAGAGTGAACGCTTCCTTCACAGTGTCCTCTCCAACGTGCAGCTCCAGTCGGTGGCGCTCGGGGCTACAGGGTTTCTCACGGCCATCGGGCCGATCCTGGTGCTCTGGTTTGGTGCCCTCGAAGTGCTCGGCGGTCGACTCACGATCGGAACGCTCATGGCGTTCTACGCCTACCTCGGGCTGCTCTACCAGCCGGTACAGCGACTCACGGAACTCAACCTGATCGTCGCCAGCAGCCTGGCCGCGATGGACCGCATCTTCGAGGTGTTCGACACCTATCCCGAGGTGCGGGAGCGACCGGTCGCGCGGGTGCTGGGCCGGGTGCGTGGGGAGATCGTGTTCGACGACGTCGGCTTCCGATACGATGGCGGGCCGCCCGTGCTCGAGCATTTCAGACACCACCTCTCAGCAGGTACGACGGTAGCCCTGGTGGGGCCGAGCGGCGCCGGCAAATCGACCCTGGCGAAGCTCCTGCCGCGGTTTTACGACGTCACGGGCGGCCGCATCACCATCGACGGGACCGACATCCGAGACGTGACGCTCCGATCGCTGCGGCAGAACATCGCCATCGTAGCCCAAGAGCCGATGTTGTTGTCGGGCACGGTCGCCGAGAATCTGCGCTACGGCCGACCCGAGGCCACGGACGTCGACCTTGCAGATGCCGCCCGACTCGCGTTCGCCAGCGAGTTCATCGCGCGGCTGCCGCGGGGCTACGAGACCGAGATCGGTGAGCGGGGCCTCGGGCTCTCCGGCGGCGAGAAGCAGCGCCTCGCCATCGCACGCGCGTTCCTCAAGAACGCGTCCATCCTTATCCTGGATGAGCCTACCTCGGCCCTCGACCCCGAATCGGAAGCATTTATCAAGCAGGCGCTGCGGCACCTGCTCGAGGGCCGGACGGCGCTCATCATCGCCCACCGACTGTCCACGATCGAGTACGCCCACGAGGTGCTGGTCATCGATCGCGGCCGTGTCATCGAACAGGGGCGCCACGATGAGTTGAGGGCACGGCCGGGGAGCGTGTACCGCCACTACGCGGCGCAGCAGCTCGGATTGGGGCGGCTGGATTAATCGAAACGGGCAGTGCGCGTTGCTGACTATTGGCCTGGGCTAATCGGCCTCAAGTAGGAGGGTCCATGAAGGCGCGGATACCAGAGCAATCGACCGGTCAAGACAGGTGGAATTCGTATGGGGTGCGTACTCAAGAGGCGATCAAGCAGAGCCCGGAAAAGTACATCCTCGACGGATTCCCGTATCATCCGTGGCATGATCACGACCGATACGACAAGGCGATCAGCGTATTGAGTCCGATACGAAACAAGCGAATTCTTGAGCTGGGTTGCGGCAGCGGGAAGGTGTCCGTCTGGTTAGCGAAACAGGGCGCTCAAGTAACCGGCGTTGATATCGGCCCCGATCTGCTCGCTGCCGCGCGGGCCCTTGCGAGGGTGAATCAAGTTGAATGCGAATTCCGGCGAGAGAGCATAACGTCTCTGGATTTCGCCGATCCCGATACGTATGATGCCGCAATCGGCTTTGCGGTGCTTCACCACCTCTCCGGTGCAGACGTCAAAAAGGCGTTGTGCGAATGTTTCCGCGTATTGAAGCCAGGGGGTATAGCGGTCTTTTGCGAGCCGGTCGAAAACAGCAAACTATTCAATCTGGTCCAGAATCTGGTTCCCATTCGAACACCGGGATCCACGCGGCCGTCCATTCTACAGCGAAGCGCCTGGAAAAAATACGTGGAGGCGCTGGACGACAGAGATATGACAGATCGAGAGCTGATGCTTGCGGGCGCACCGCTGTTCACGGCCGTCCGGGTATCCTCGTATGGGCTCTTAGGCCGACTTGCGGAGCTCGCTTGGAAGCCTGATCAGCGGAAACGCGTGGCGAGGATACTCGTCCCAGTGGATAGGTTTCTCTTGAAGATGCTGCCGCCGCTGAGGCACTATTGCCAAGTCGCTCTTGCAGAATATCAAAAGTAAGGTGGTCGGTTGTAGAGCCCCTCTAGACGGAACCCATTCGATCCGCTGATCTGACGCGTCTGCACAACATGGCCTCAGGTCAGCACAACTTTGTTGCGACGCGCACTCGAATGAGGCCTGGCTCCCCCGTGGCGTTGAGGCCGTAGCGTTGGGGCCTCGCGTCGCTAATGCCGCAACTGCCTGTTCCGCAATAAGTTGCCAGCGCACACCTGAGCCACGCCCGGCGGTACCCGCGGTACAGAATGTGATTAAGCACGGTCCAGGAAGTTCTGCGGGGTCTCGATCAACACCCGTACGTACGAGGATCCTGGCCGATGGTGTGGTCGCTGCAGGAGACGATTCAATGAAGATCGTGGTGACTGGGGGCTGCGGGTTCATCGGCTCTCACGTAGCCGAGCACCTGCGAGAAGTCTTCCCCGAGGCGCGCCTCACGATCCTCGATAAGCTGACGTACGCGGGAGACATGGACAATGTCTCCCACCTCGTCAACAGAAACGGGGTGCGCCTCGTCATCGGGGACATCTGTGACGGCGACCTCTGCCGGCGCGTCGTTCACCACGCCGACGTCGTCGTCCATCTCGCCGCCGAGAGCTTCGTCGACAATTCGTTCGGCGACCCGGTGACCTTCACGATCACGAACACGTTGGGGACCCATACGCTGCTTGAAGCGTGCCGCATTGCTGGCGTTCCCCGCTTCATCCACGTGAGCACAGACGAGGTGTATGGGGAGGTCTTGCGCGGACAGGTCGGAGAGGACGCGCCGTTCAATCCAACCAATCCTTACTCGGCGTCCAAGGCCGCGGCCGAGATGATCATCTTGGGTTATCTGACGTCTTATCGACAGCCGATCATCCGGGTGAGAGCCAATAACATCTTCGGGATCCGGCAGTATCCGGAGAAGGTCATCCCCAAGTTCTGCCTGAGCCTGGTCCTCGGCGAGAAGCTGACGATCCACGGGAACGGGTCGCATCGGCGTCATTACTTGCACGCTCGTGACTTTGCCGCTGCTGTAGCCCTCTTGATCGACAAAGGCGTGGCGGGCGAGGTCTATAACGTGGGATCTGAGGACGAATACTCGACGCTCGAGGTCGCCGAGATGGTCTGCGACGTCTTCGGGAAGGAGTGCGGCGCGGAGGTCGTGTTTGTGAAGGACCGCCCCTTCAACGATCGCCGCTACAGTATCTCAAGTGCACGAATGCAGAGCTTGGGCTGGCGAGCCCAGCGTCGCCTGGTGGACGAACTGTGCTTCATCGCGCAGTGGTACGCGCACCGGGTCGAGCGCTATCGACATCTGTTCGTCGACGCTGGTGTTGTGCAGGAAGCCCTCGCCTCCGCCTAGCACGGACCGTGGAGGAAACTCATGATACGCGCCGTTAAACTGAGCTGCTTGGCAGCGGTGTTCGCCCTGTTCGGGCTCGCGACCGCGTGCAACGATTCACAGAGTCCGACGAGTCCGACGCCAAAAGCTAGTCTGCTTCCGTGGGGCGGCACGATGGCCGTCAGCAACACGACCACGGGCTCGGACCTCGATCCGAATGGCTACGAGGTCTGGGTGGACGACGCCTACAGTCAGTCGCCCCCTGACAACGGGGTCTCCTATTTCAACGGACTCTCGCAGGGCGAGCACAAGGTCTCGCTCATCATGGTTGCCGCAAACTGCTTGGTGACGTCCAGCGCCGGCGCCACCGACGATGACAACCCCCGAAACGTGACCATCGGCGTCGACGGGACGGCGGCCACGACCTTCGACGTGGCGTGTGCGTCGGTGGGCAGTCTGGTCGTCGGGACCAACACGACTGGCGTAGACCTCGATGCCGACGGTTACACGGTCTCGGTCGACGGCTCTAACCAACCGGTGGCGACGAACGGCAGCGTCACGTTCACCGGGCTGACGACGGGCAATCACTCGGTCACCCTCTCCGGTGCCGCGCAGAACTGCACGGTGAGCGAGGCGAACCCGCAGAGCGGCACGGTGACCGCCGGCGGGATGACGTCAGTGACGTTCTCGTTGGGCTGCGCCCCGATCGGTTCGGGCAGCGGCAGCTTGACGGTCACGACGAGTACGACCGGCTACAACCTCGATCCCGACGGCTACACGGTGACGATCGACGGCACGAACAGCCAGCCGATCGCGACGAACGGCAGCGTCACCGTCACGGCGCCGGCGGGCGCCAACCCAGTCGCGTTGTCGGGGATGAGCGCGAACTGCACGGTAAGCGAAGCCAATCCGCAGACGGTGACGGTGCCGGCGGGCGGAGCGGCCACGACGATCTTCACGGTGACGTGCGGCGCGCCGCCGCCAGCGGAAGTGAGCGGCCACATCCAGCTCGGGTGGGGGTCCGCCACGCCCGGGAACGTCGTGCAGACCTTCGACTTCGTCGTCCGGGCCGACGGCACCGGGCGGCTCACCGGTACCGACTGGGGCGACATCCACCCATCGGGCCAGCCCGCGTCGTTGACCACGGATCCGGTGACGGACCCCGCGACGTCGTTCACGGCGTACCGCAACGCCGCGCCGAGCAAGTGCCAAGATCCGACCCGCGGGGTGGAGTTCGACGCCGTGGGCCGGGGCGACGAGGGTGACCTCAGGAGCTACACGGTACAGGTGTGCGACGACGACCCAAGGACCGCGTCGGGGGGGAGCCGAGTCGACTTCTTCAGCATCTACATCGCGGTGGGGGGATACGGGCGCTCTGGCATCCCGACGAGCGGCGACATCGTGAAGCGGTGACCGCCGCGTGTGCCCGGTCGACGCGCCGCGGCGGTTCACACCGTCGCGGCGCGTTGGCTTTGTACAGGTTGTGTCCAACGGGGACGCCGCGTCGCCTTACGCCAGGCGATCGGCCGAATCAACAGTGACGAGGGAGACGACAATGTCCCTGAAGAACCCCACACGCTGGAGTCGCGTGCTGTCGCTCCTCGGGCTCGTCTTGCCCATCGCCTGCCAGAGCAATCCCACGGAGCCCGTGCGCGGACAACCGGCGTTCGTCCTCCTCGCGCCGGGCACGGTGGCGCAGGTGAGCGCCGGGGCCGGCTATAGCTGCGCGCTTCGCACCGACGGCTCGGTCGCTTGCTGGGGCGACAACTATTTCGGCCAGGCAACGCCGCCGGCAGACGCGTTCAGCCAGGTGAGCGCGGGGGGCCCAGGCGTGCCGGCGAGCCCAACCTCGCAGGGCGGCCACACCTGCGGGGTCAAGACCAACGGCACCGTCGCGTGCTGGGGCTACAACCACGACGGGCAGGCGACACCGCCCGCGGGTGCGTTCACGCAGGTGAGCACGGGGGGCTCCCACACTTGCGGGCTCAAGACCGACGGCACCCTCGCGTGCTGGGGGAGCAACTCCTACGGGCAGGCGACGCCGCCAGCGGGCGCGTTCACGCAGGTGAGCGCGGGGGGCTCCCACACATGCGGGCTCAAGACTGACGGTACCGTCTCATGTTGGGGGGACAACGGCTCCGGCGGAGCGACGCCGCCAGCGGGCGCGTTCACGCAGGTGAGCGCGGGGTGGTCGTATACCTGCGGGCTCAAGACCGACGGCACTGTCGCCTGCTGGGGAAGCAACTCCTACGGGCAGGCGACGCCGCCGGCCGGCACGTTCACCCAGGTGAGCGCGGGGAGTTTCCACGCCTGCGGGGCCAAGCCCGACGGCAGCGTGGCCTGCTGGGGAGACAACGGCTCAGGCGAGGCGACGCCGCCGGCCGGCAGGTTCACCCAGGTGAGCGCGGGGGACGCACACACCTGCGCGCTCCAGACCGAAGGCACCGTCACCTGCTGGGGGTTCGACGTGTACGGCCAGGCGACGCCGCCGACGGCTACGTTCACCCAGGTAAGCGTGGGGGACCCCAGCTTGATCGTCTCCCACACCTGCGCGATCAAGACCGACAACACCCTCGCCTGCTGGGGCGACAACCACTTTGGCCAGGCGACGCCGCCGACGGACGCCTTCACCCAAGTGAGTGCGGGCGGCTCCCACACCTGCGGGCTCAAACGCGACGGCACACTTGCCTGCTGGGGAAACGCTGCGACGCCGCCGGTGGGCGCGTTCACACAGGTGAGCGCCGGGCAGGTGCACGACTGCGCGCTCAAGGCCGACGGCACCATCATCTGCTGGGGCGGCAATGATTTTGGCCAAGCGACACCTCCGGTGGGCGCGTTCACCCAGGTAAGCGCTGGGGGCTATCACACCTGTGCGCTCCTGGCGGACGGGACGCTCGCCTGCTGGGGGCGCAACGATTACGGGCAGGCGACGCCACCGGTAGGCGCCTTCACACAGGTGAGCGCCGGGACCCTGCACAGCTGCGGGCTCAAGACCGACGGCACCGTCGTCTGCTGGGGCGACAACCGTTTTGGCCAGGCGACGGCCCCGGTGGGCGCGTTCGATCAGGTGAGTGCGGGGACCGGCTACGCCTGCGGGCTCAAGACCGACGGCACCGTGGTCTGCTGGGGGTACAACCGCTCCGGTGAGGCGACGCCGCCGGCGGGCGAGTTCACCCAGGTAAGCGCAGGGTACTTCGCGTGCGCGCTGGAACGCGACGCGAGCGTAGCCTGCTGGGGTCAGGACGCGATCGCGCAGACCCCCAACGAGTCGGCGGTCGCCACGCGGCTCGTGTTCACGGTCCAGCCGAGTAACACCCTGCCCCTCTTCACCATTCAGCCACCGGTGCAAGTCGTTGCGGTGGATACAGCGGGCAACACGGTCGCGAGCTTCACCGGCTTCGTGACCATCGCGATCGGGAAGAACGGCGGCCTCCTCCTGCCCGGCACGCTGTCCGGCACGAAGACCGTCGCCGCCGTGAACGGCTGCGCGACGTTCTCGGACCTGAGCATCGACCAGCCCGGCATCGGGTACACTCTGGTGGTCACGTCGTCCAGCTTGACGGGGGCAGAAAGCGCCTCGTTCAACGTCCTGGCACCTTCCGTCTTGCCGTGATGCGCTGCTAGGCCAACACGGAGACTGGCGAAGCCGCGCCCAGACCGTTGGTCTGGACGGCCTCGTGCCGCATCAGCGCGTCCGCGAAGAACTTGGTCGCCCAGCTCAGGACCTCGTACGCTCCGTAGGCGCCGCCGACCGGCCAGGCGCCCTTGATCCCACCCCGCAGCCCCAGCTCACCGCTGCGTCGGTTCTGCGTGCGCTTGAGGAATCGCAGGACGGCCGGCACAGGCTCGAGCCAGGTCGCGTCGCCGGTGATTTCGGCTAGACGCATCCAGTTGTTCGCCATCTGGGCCTGGCCGGTGAGACAAGACCACCGCACGGCGGGAGACCAGTCAGAGTGGTAGCGGCCGGGCATCCAGCCGTCCGTCCGGACCTTCGCCGTCAAGGGCCTCGCTGCGCGCTCGGCCGCGTGGAGCAAACGCGGTTCGCTGAGTACACGACCGCCTTCCAGCAATCCCCGGATGGCGTATGCGAGCGTGTGTAGCAGCGGCTGCTCGGGATCCGTTAAGCAGCACCGAGGCAGCCAGCCGTTCTCGGTCTGGAGGTCGGCGGCGGCATGCAGACTCCGTGCGGCGGCAGCGGTGAACCTGCGTTCATCCAGTCGGGCACCCGCCTCCGCCAGCGCCCAGGCGGTGCGGGCGTTGTAGATCGTCGAGTCCGCTCGGGCGAAGCGCGAGTTGTCGCTGCGCCAATGCCCATCGGGGTCGAGCGTCGCCACCAGGTAGCGCGCAGCGCGCCGGGCAGCGTCAGCGAAACCGCCGTGCGCGGTTTCTTCGAATGCGGCGAGCCAGCCGAGCAGCACCTGCCCGGTGTTGAACACGGCCGGTGATTCCGGCTCGCCGATCGCTCCGCCGCGGACCGCGCCCGTGGGCAACTGGATCTCGATCTCCCAGCGTGCCGCGCGCTCGGCGCGGACCGCGAGCTCCGGACGCCCGAGGCGCCGCGCAGCGGCATACAGCGTGGGAATGATGTAGCCCGTGGTCTCGGGATAACACGGTTGCCACCCCCGGCGGCCGTAATGCGAATGCCGTACGAGGCTGTAGCCGCGCGAGAGACCTCCGTCGGCCGTCGCGTCCTGGGCCCGGACCAGCCACTCGATCGCCGCCACCAGATGAGGCTCGTGCGTCGGATCCGCCGGATGGCTCCGCAGCCACTCGCGCCATCCCTCGGCGAGCGCCGTCGGGTTGAGGAGCGGATGAGCGCGGATAGCGCGCAGCCGGCGCTTGAGGGAGGTGCGGAAACGTGGGGGCGTCACTCTAGCCTCTGAGAATTTCGAACACGGTGACCAGTTCGCAAAGTGCGTACCGCATCGGGAGGCGCGCTCCCGCGACCCGAGGGCTGTCTCGACGTCACAGGCGTGGCGCAGACGCAACGGCCGGCCGGGATCTGGACCACCGCGGCGGCAGGTCGGGGACTAACCGTCCCGCGCGCCGCGTGGCACCGGCCATGCATCAGCGAGCGCTGGAGGTATGCGCCGATCATGAAACTGTTGCCGCTGGACACCCCCGAACGGATCGAGCTCGTCGCCGGTTGGCTGGGCAAGGCCGAGAATTACAAATGGCTCGACTTCGGTAACGGCGTACAGCGCGTCACGCCGATCACACTGAGGATCATGACCCAGCGCGACGTCCATGTGTTCCGGATCTACACGGCGGGCGATGAGGACGCGCCGGCGGGGGTCGTGGGCCTGACCAACGTCGATCGGAACTTCAAGACCGCCTCGCTCTGGGCAGTGCTGGGCAACAAGCGATACGGCGGGCATACGACCGAGGCGTGTCACCACTTGCTCACGCTGGCGTTCACCGAGCTCGGGCTCCATGCCGTGAACGCGTGGACGGTCGAGACAAACATCCCGGCACAGCGGGTGCTGGAGGCGCTCCACTTCCGATGCATCGGCCGGCAGCGGCAGTGTCACCATATCGACGGCCGTCCGCTGGATCGCCTCCTCTTCGACCTGCTCGCGACCGAACACCGGGACGTGCCACATGCCGGACTCGAACACACTAGCGCAACAGATCTCCGCCCTGCTCGCTGAGAAGTTGCACCTGCAGGTTCCGTCGCTCGACACCGACCTGATCAACACCGGGCTGGTGGACTCGCTCATGTTCGTAGAATTCCTGGCTCAGCTGGAGCAGGAGTTTGGCATTGAACTGTCGCTGCAAGATCTCGAGCTCGATCACATCCGGACGGTCACGCGCATCGCTGCGTTCGTTGCGACCAAGGTTCGGAACGGCACCAAGCTCAGCCTTCGAGAATCACCACCGCCGACTTAACGGCGGGCGACGGCTAGCAGCGCCCGCGCTGCGCCTCGGCCAGCCTCTGCCCCGGTAGCTCCACATCGTGGCTGCCACATTAAAGTGTGGCGTGTGCGCCACGCGCTTGCCTGCCATCCTCGATTCTCTTATCGTGGCGCAGTTCGCGCAGGACGTTCTAGCGTCGCGGTCCCTGACCACGACGCCGCGAGCAAGCTGAGGCGGCTTGGGTGCAATCGCTGGAGGTCTAGAGGGAGGGACCGCACGCCCAACCTCAACGGTGATTCACCCAAGCCGTCTTTCCTTGACTCATGCCGCAAAAGCGCCCCTCAGTGCCGCAAAAACACCGTAGCGTGGCGTCGCCATTCCGCGATACGTGTGCATGCCACGGTGCTCCCTCCATCCTGCCACGACGAGTGATCGCATGAGCGGGCATCCGGAAGTCGAGATCCTGTTGGTCGAGGACAATCCCAGTGACGTGGAGCTCACCCTGCGGGCCCTCAAGGCCCGAAACCTCGCGAATCAGGTCTTCGTGGCCCGCGACGGCGCCGAAGCCCTGGAGTTCTTCTTCGGCGAGCAGGGCGGTCCACTCCGCGACATCGGGGTTACGCCGCGCGTGATTCTGCTCGATTTGAAGCTCCCGAAAGTGGACGGGCTGGAGGTGCTACGGCGACTGAAGAGCGACGACCGCACGCGTGCGCTGCCGGTCGTCGTCCTCACGTCGTCCAAGGAAGAGCCCGACATCGCGGCGGCGTACCGGCTGGGCGCCAACAGCTACATCGTCAAGCCCGTGGACTTCGAGGCCTTCGCGCGCGCCGTTTCCGAAGTCGGGCTCTACTGGCTGCTCCTGAACGAGCAGCCGCACTGATCCGATGCCGGACCTCGTGCGGGTCCTGATGGTAGAAGACGTCGCGGACGACGCGGCCCTGATCGAACGCGAGTTGCGCCGCGCCGGGATCACGGGGGCGACGCGCCGCGTCGACTCCGAGCGCGGCTATCGCGAGGCGCTGCAGAGCTTCGTCCCCGACATCATCCTGACGGACCACTCGCTGCCCACGTTCGGAGCGGCCGACGCGCTCCGCATCGCGCTCCTCGAGACGCCGGAGACTCCCGTCATCGTCGTGACGGGCAGCCTCGACGAGGAAACCGCGGCGGAGTACATCAAGGCGGGCGCCGCCGACTACGTCGTCAAGCACCACCTCGAGCGGGTGGGCCCCGCCGTGCTGCGCGCCCTCGACCTGCGGCGCGCACGGGCGGAGCAGGCCCGCGCGGAAGAGGCCCGCCGCCAGGGCGAGGAGCGCTTTCGCGCCCTGATCGAGCATGGGGCGGACGCCGTCGCCCTCGTCGCGCCCGATGGGACCCTGCTGTTCGCCAGCCACTCCATCGAGCGTCTGCTGGGCTTCGCGCCGGCCGAGCTCGTGGGGCATCCCGGGTTCGAGCGGGTGCATCCCGACGACGTCCCGCGGGTCCACGCCGCGCTGCGCGACATCGTCGCGACCCCGGGCACGCCCGCCGCTCTGGAGCTTCGCTGGCGCCACAAGGACGGGTCGTGGCGCCACATCGACGCCGTCGCGGTCGACCGCCTCGCGGAGCCCGCCGTGGGCGCCATCGTCGTGAACTTCCGGGACGTCTCGGAGCGCCGCAAGGCCGAAGCGGCGCTGCGGGAGTCCGAGGAGCGCTACCGCACGCTCGTCGAAGGCGTGCGGGACATCATCTTCGCGCTCTCCCCCGAAGGCACCCTCGCATCCCTCAACCCGGCGTTCGAGACGATCACCGGGTGGCGGCGCGAGGAATGGGTGGGCCAGCCATTCGAGCGCCTGGTGCATCCCGAGGATCTGCCGCTCGCGCTCGAGCTGCTCGGGCGCGTGGTCCGCGGCGAGCTGCGCCCCGCCAGCCAGTTCCGCGTCCGCACCGCGAAGGGCGATTTCCGCGTCGGAGAGTTCTCGGCGACCCCCCAGCTCCACGAGGGTCGGCTCGTCGGCATCCTCGGAATCGGGCGCGACGTCACCGAGCGCGTCCAGCTCGAGCAGCAGCTGCGGCAAGCCCAGAAGATGGAAGCGGTCGGCCGGCTGGCGGGCGGCATCGCTCACGACTTCAACAACATCCTCACGGCCATCACGGGCTACGCGGACCTCCTGCTCGAGGACCTCGGGCCCACCGATCCCCGTCGCCAGGACGCCGACGAGATCCACAAGGCCGCCGAACGGGCCGCCGGGCTGACCCGCCAGCTATTGGCCTTCAGCCGCCAGCAGGTGCTGCAGCCGACGGTGCTCGAGGTCAACAACCTCGTCAGCGACCTGGAGAAGATGCTGCGCCGCCTCCTCGGCGAGGACGTCGAGCTCAGCACGCGGCTCGCACCGACCACGGGGCGGGTCAAGGCCGATCCCGGCCAGCTCGAGCAGGTGATCATGAACCTGGCCGTGAACGCCCGCGACGCGATGCCGAACGGGGGCAAGCTCACCCTCGAGACGGGCAACGTGGAGTTGGACGAGGTGTACGCCACCGACCACTACCCGGCCCGCGCGGGCCCGTTCGTGCTGCTCGCGGTCTCGGACACCGGCATCGGGATGAGCGACGAGACCCAAGCCCACATGTTCGAGCCGTTCTTCACGACCAAAGAAAAGGGCAAAGGCACGGGGCTGGGGCTCGCCACCGTCTACGGCATCATCAAGCAGAGCGGCGGATTCATCTGGGTGTACAGCGAGGTCGGGCACGGCACCACCTTCAAGCTCTACCTGCCGCGCGTGGAGGAGCTGGCGGAGCGCGCGTCCGAGCCCGCGCAAGCGCCGGCGCGCCCGGCGCGCGGGACGGAGACGGTCCTGGTGGTCGAGGACGAGGCGCCCGTGCGAAGCGTCGCCCGCCAGGTGCTCGAACGCCACGGCTACACGGTGCTCGAAGCCCCCAGCGCAGAGGCGGCGCTGGACCTCGCGACGCGGTACTCGGGCACCATACACCTCCTCCTCACGGACGTCGTGATGCCGGGGCTCAACGGCCGCGAACTCGCCAGCAGGCTGGCGGACCTGCGCCCCGACGCGCGGGTGATCTTCATGTCGGGCTACACCGACGATGCCGTCACACGGCACGGTGTGCTCGAGCCCGGCTCCGCCTACGTGCAGAAACCGTTCACCCCTGATGCCATCGCCCGCAGGGTGCGGGAGGTGCTCGACCGGTGAGCGCGGCACCGGCTGGCGGCCACGGCCGCGCCCGACCGCGGCGCCACCTTCTACTTCACGCTCTCATGACCCAGAAAACGATGTCCCAGCGCATGATCCTGCTGGTCGAGGACAACCCGGACGACGAGGCGTTGACGCGTCGCGCCCTCGCCAAGAACAACATCCAGAACGAGGTGCGAGTGGCCCGGGACGGCGCGGAGGCGCTCGAGCTCCTCTTCGGCACCGGCGGCCAGGGGGGCCACGCAATCGCGCCGGAGTTGGTACTGCTCGACCTGAAGCTGCCGAAGGTTGACGGCCTGGAAGTGCTGCGCCGCATCCGTGCGGACGAGCGCACCCGCCTGTTGCCGGTCGTCATCCTCACCTCATCGTGCGAGGAGCGGGATCTGGTCTCGGGTTACGGGCTGGGCGCGAACAGCTACATCCGGAAACCCGTCGACTTCGCACAGTTTCTGGAGGCGGTGCGGCAGCTGGGGCTCTATTGGCTCGTGCTGAACGAGCCGCCGCCCCCGCGGCGACCCGCCGCGTGACCCCCATCACCTTCGTCGAGGGAGTTGCCCCCGCGTGGTCGCCGGGTGAGTATTGGTGCCCCGGAGAATGACCACCGCGAAGTCCGCCGCACCCGTGGCCCGCGACGCCGCTGCCGAGCTCGAGGCGTTGTTCGCGGCGATCAACGACGTGATCCTCGTGCTCGACGCCGAGGGTCGTTACGTCAAGATCGCTCCCACCAACCCATCCCTACTGTACCGCCCGGCCGCCGAGCTGCTCGGCAAGACGTTGCGGGAGGTGTTCGACGGCGCGCAGGCGGACCAATTCATGGAGTACATCCGTACCGCGCTCGAGACCCGGACGACGGTCCACTTCGAATACCGCCTGTCGATCCGGGGCCGCGAGGTCTGGTTTTCCGGGGCGATCTCGCCCATGAGCCGCGATCAGGTCGTGCTGGTCGGCCGAGACATCACCGATCGCAAGCGGGCAGCCGAGCGACTGCGCGCGAGCGAGCAGCGGTTCCGCGCCCTGGTCGAGCACTCGAGCGACGTCATCATGCTGCTGGCTCCGGACGGCACGGTGCTCTACGCCAGCCAGTCCACCCAGCCGGTGCTCGGCTACGGCCCGACCGAAAACGTGGGGCGGAGCGCCTTCGAGCTCGTCCACCCCGACGACCGGATCCAAGCCCTGGAGCTGTTCGGCGAGCTCATGCAGCGACCCGGCCACGCCGTCAAAACGGAGTTGCGCGCTCTCCACAAGGACGAGACCTGGCGCCGCCTCGAGGCGGTCGGCGTCAACCGTCTGGACGACCCGGCCATCGGCGCGATCGTCGTGACCTACCGCGACATCACCGAGCGCCAGCGGACCGAGCGGGACCTCCACGAGACCCTCTCGCTGCTCAGCGCGACGTTCGAATCCACGGCCGACGGGATCCTGGTGGTGGACCTGGCGGGCCGCATCGTCAGCTTCAACCGGACGTTCGCGGAGCTGTGGCGGATCCCCGACTCCGTCCTCGAATCCAAAGACAGCGCCCAAACGATCGCGTTCGTGCTGGAGCAGCTCGCGGACCCCCCGGGCTTCCTGAGCAAGGTGCGCGACGTGTACGCGCGCCCCGACGCCTCCAGCTTCGACGTCCTGACCTTCAAGGACGGGCGTATCTTCGAGCGCTTCTCCCAACCCCAGCGGATCGCCGGGAAGAGCGTCGGACGCGTGTGGAGCTTCCGCGACGTCACGGAATCGAAGCGGGCCGAGCAGATCCAGCTCGCCACCTACCGGATCTCGGAAGCCGCCCACGCCGCGCGCACCCTGCAGGACTTGTTCGGCGCGATCCACGGCATCGTGGGCGAGCTGATGCCCGCGAAGAACTTCTATATCGCGCTGTACGACGCCGCGGACGACCACCTGACTTTCCCGTACCACGTGGACGAGTACGACACCGACTTCCCGTCCAAGAAGCCCGGCAAAGGATTGACCGAATACGTGCTCCGGACCGGCCAGCCGCTGCTGGTCACGCCGGAGGTGCAGGCGGAGCTCGAGCGACGCGGCGAGGTCGAGCTGATCGGCCCGCCCTCGATCGACTGGGTGGGCGTCCCATTGAAGATCGGCGACCGCACCATCGGCGTGCTCGTGGCTCAGACCTACGCCCCAGGCGTCCGCTACCGCGAGACGGAGAAGCACGTCCTGCAGTTCGTCTCCACGCAGGTCGCCATGGCGATCGAGCGGAAGCGGACCGAGGAGCAGCTGCACGAGAGCGAGCGCAAATACCGGTTGTTGTTCGAGACCAATCCCGAGCCGATGTTCGTATACGACTTCGAGACCCTGCGCATCCTGGCGGTGAATGGGGCCGCCGTCGCCCGGTACGGGCACACGGAGGCCGAGTTCCTGCAGCTCACGCTGCGCGACATTCGCCCGCCGGAGGAGCAGGCCCGGCTCGAAGAGGAGCTGGCACAGCGGTCGGACGACGGTGCCGTGCGCGCCGGGGTCCGTCACTGGACGAAGCAGGGCGAGCGATTCGACGTGGATCTCGTCGCCCGGCCGCTCGAGTTCGCCGGCCGCCGCGCCCGGCTCGTGCTCGCCCGCGATGTGAGCGCCCAGCGCCACCTCGAGGAGCAGCTGCGGCAATCGCAGAAGATGGAAGCCGTAGGGCAGCTCGCGGGTGGCATCGCCCACGACTTCAACAACTTGCTCACGGCCATCCTGGGCTCGACCCAGCTGTTGCTGCACAACACGTCCCCCGGCGACCCGCGCCGCGAGGATGCCGAGGAAATCCGCCACGCGGGGCTTCGGGCCGCGGAGCTCACGCGGCAGCTGCTCGCGTTCAGCCGCCGGCAGGTGCTCGCTCCCAAGGTGCTCGGCCTCAACGCCGTGGTCGCGAACATGGATCGGATGCTGCGGCGGCTGCTCGGCGAAGACGTCGAGCTTGCCACGTCG
>WNFY01000987.1_pt1 | contig 26528 bp, 24 predicted proteins | sample 5400091 | NCBI WGS metagenome assembly WNFY01 (sample SAMN13153364, study PRJNA577476) | soil metagenome | isolation source: 60 cm soil or saprolite under grassland replicate 1 | place: USA:California | collected 2016-06-15 | reverse complement strand
GTTGACGCCGAAGATCAGGATGACGGTGGGCGGCGCCGGCGCGCGTGCGAGCGGGGCGCCGGGCGAGCCCAACTGTTCCACAACAATACGCTCGAGTGTCGCCTGATCCACGCGGTCGGCACGACTCAAGCGCTCCACGATTTCGTTGGTCGCAGCGACACCGAAGTCGGCTTCGACCAGCTGCCGCTGCAGCGCTTCGAGCCACTTCCGGTCCGGCGCACCACCGGTGAGGAAGCGGCCGATCCTGTGCCCCAGGCCCCAGGCCCCAGCCCCCATCAGGGCAGGCCCTGGCGGCGCCGCAGCGCCCATTCCGCGGCGAGGGCCGCGAGCGCGATCACGAACAGCCACCAGCGGTCGCGCAGGCCCACGGTACTCGAGCGCGCCGTCGCCTCGCCCGGCTGAGCGCTGAGCGTGGGCGCGCGCGGCAACCATTCATCGGAGTACGTCTCGACCGCGATGACACCCTGCTCCGTGCCGCCACTCAAGGCGTAGCGATAGACGCCGGGTGGCAGCAGCAGTTCGGCGCGACCTGACGGGTCGAACCGCAGCGTGTCGGTGCGCGTGGTGTCTTTGCTGCGCAACGTCACGGCCAGCGCGTGCGCGCTGTCCGCCGATGTCCAGCGCCAAACGATCGGAAGGCCGTTCGCCAGCTCGAGCGCTTCGGGCACCGCCCGCTCCCGGCTTCCCACTCCCCGCTCCCCCAGGAGCCAGTCCACTATCGCCGCCACCACACTCCGATAGGCTTCCTCGGCGGCCCCGCCGCGGAAGGCCCAGCGCCACAATCCGGCGGCGGTGACCGTCGCGACGCGCTGACTGCCGTGCTGCTCGAGGATCACGATCGGGCGCGCTGCGCCGCGACGCGCCAGTCGCGCCGCCAGCGCGACCGTCGCGGCGGACCCAGAGTCGCGCACCTGCATCGTGACGGCTGTCGCCGGCGGAAGTGAATCCCACGCCACGCCCGCAAGCGCGGCCGTGAATGGTGAGGACACCGGCCGCTCCACGTACCAATCGCCCGTTTGCCCAGTGGTTCGCCACAGCAGCAACGCGCTGTGGGAATCGTTGGTAAACGCCCGCGCCCGCCCCGGCTCACCCGTCGCGATCACGAGGCGAGCGTTCGCCGCCGCCCGCGTCAGATCGGTCGTCGCAACCGGCGCCAGCGTTGCGCCGTCACGCCAGCGGCCCGCTTCCGTCTCGACGAACACCTTGACTGGTACCCGTGCGACGTCGCGCATGATGCGGGCGAGGAACCGCGCGTCCCAGTCGGGCGGCGACGCGAAGAGGACGGCGGCGGGCACGAGGCTCACGTCAACGACGAACTGACGGCTGTCGTCTCGAGGCTCGGCGTCACCGACGCCATCCAGACGGACCTCGAGCACTGACCAACCGGGATTCGGGATTCGGGACACGGGAAACGTGACCTCAGTGGAAAGTGTCCCGCTATCGGGTAGCGTCACTCGCTGCGACGTCAGCCGGCGGTCGGCGACACTCACCACGATCGATGCATTCCGAGCCCCAAGTCCCGAGCCCCGAACCCCAGCTACACCGTAACTCACCCTGAGCGGGATGGTATCGCTTCGCGTCACATGCCTCGGCCCCTCGACGGCCGCAACGTACGCATCGAAGAATGGCGCTCGCGGCGCGAGGATCACGCGCGGCCGGCGCAGCAGATCGGGCGGAATGCCGGCCAGGTCATCGACATTTCCATCCGTCACGACCACCACTTCACCGGCCCGCCCCGCGGCGGCCTCGAGTGCCGGTCCGAGGTGGCTCGCACCCGCGGTCGGCGGCGTGGTGTCGAGCGACGCGACGCCGGTGCCGAAGCGCCAGACGACCGCCCGCTCTCGCGCGTAGCGCCGCGCGCTGTCGAGCGCCGCGTGCCACGGTGATCCCGACATGCTGAGCGAGGCGTCAAGCAGCACGATCGGTTGATCGCCCGCGGGGAGCAGCCGCGAGCTGGCCGGATTCCAGAGCAGGAGGATCAGCGCCAGCACTGCGACGATTCGCAACGTTACGAGAGACACGCGAGCGCCTCGGCGATCGTGAACTTGCCGTCGTACAGCGCGCGACCGACACAGATTCCGGCGAGTCCCGCCGCCCGCGCGGCGCGCAGGTCGTCGAGCGACCCGACGCCACCCGATACAATGACGTCTATGCCGAGTCCGGCAAGCCTCCGCGCTCCCTCGGTGTCGGGGCCGGTCAGCTTGCCGTCGCGCGTCACCTCATTGTAGATGATCGTCCGGATCCCGAGTGCCGCGACACGCGTCGCGAGCTCCGCTGCCGTCAGATCGAGAATGTCCGCCGTGCCGCGCGGGGCGACGCGGCCGTCCCTCGCGTCGATGCCGGCGGCGAGCCGGCGCGCGCCGTGGCGTTTGACGAGCCGCTCGACTAACGCCGAGTCCACCGCGCCGCGCGGCCCTATGACGACGCGCGTCGCGCCCAGGTTGAACATCTGATCGATGTCCGTTTCCCGAAACAGACCGCCGCCGACCTGCACCTGGACGCGCGTCGCGGCCGCGCTCAGCACCGCGCCGATGATCTCATGATTGTCCTTGCGCCCCCCCCCGAACGCGCGGTCCATGTCGACCAGGTGAATCCACTTGGCGCCGGCGCGGATGAAGGTGTCGAGGGCCGCGAGCGGGTGCGTCAGCTCGCCGTGGGCGCGTGCGACGCGCCCGCCTTCTATATCGACGGCGGGGTAGAGCTCCACGCGATGTGTCGGTGAGAAGGGTGGTGGCTGGTGGCTGGGGGCTAGTCGTCGCGCGCCGGAGCGGCCGCATTGCCGAGCGCCGCTGCCGCGGACGGAATACCGGTCGGCTCGAGCTCCGCCAGGAGCTGCGCACGCACGTCGTCGAACTGCGACTTCAACTTCGACGGCACGGGCTCGCCGGCGCCGGCGTCCTTGCGCTGCGGATTCGTGGGCCGGCCATTCACCAGAAACTCGTAATGCAGGTGCGGGCCGGTGGACAGCCCCGTCGAGCCCACGTACCCGATCGTCTGCTCCTGGAGGACGTGCTGTCCCACGTGCAGCCCCTTGGCGAACTTCGAGAGGTGCCCGTAGCGGGTGCGAATGCCGTTGGCATGGCGAATCTCGATCAAGTTGCCGTAGCCGCCGTTGCGCCCGGCTTCCGTGACGATGCCGTCCGCCGTGGCGCGCACCGGCGTCCCGTACCCCGCCGCGTAATCCGTGCCCTCGTGCGTTCTCCAGCGCTTGAGAATCGGATGAAAGCGCCCGCCAAAGCGGCTCGAGATGTGGCTGAAGCGCAGCGGCGCACGGAGAAAGGCGCGGCGCAACGACCGCCCGCGATCATCGTAAAAGGCGTTCTGGTAGGCAAATGCGAAGCTGGGCGATCCCGCGACATCAACGCGCGCAGCCAAAACGCGACCGAAACGTCGTTCCCCTCCGGGCGACTCCAGCCGCTCGATCAAAACCTCGACACGGTCGCCCGGACGCAGATCGCGCGTGAAGTCCACTTCCCAGTCGTAGACGTCGGCGATGGCCCAGGCCAGGGCAACGCGCTGGCGCATGGGCAGGAAGGAATCAGGAATCGCGGCGTCGAGGGCGTCGTACAGGTTCGATTGAATGACGGCGGTGGTCCGCAGCCGCTCGGTGGTCCACGGGATGTCTTCGACCGCCTCGACCCACCCCGAGTCGCCGCCGCGGCGATTCATCAGCAGGTGCCGCTCGGGATCGAGCCGGACGCCCAACCGATTGGCCACGGTCGTCCCCTTCAAACGCCGCATTTCGAAGATGAGCCCCGGCTGCATGCGCCGGGGATTGAGGACGTGCGTGGCTTTCATGAAGGCGACGTACTCGCGGCCGCTGATCCCCGCCCGCTCCAGCACGTCGGACAACATCTCGCGGCGGCCGAGCGTATCGGCCCACTCGTCATAGGCACTGGTCACGACAATCGGCAGCGCGACGGGAATCTGCCGCGACGACCACGCTTCGTGTGCAGCCCACCCGAGCATGCCGGCGGCGAGCACACCGGCCGCAACATAGGGACTCGCTCGCCAGACCATTAGTCCATCTGTCTCCGAATGAACGTCGGGATTTCCATTTCATTCAACTCGGGATTCAGCGGCGCCTGCGCGGGTCCGCCCGGACGCTTCGGCTGAGTTTCGGCCGGCTTGGCGAACCCCGGCGGCGGCACCGGCGTCGGCCGGGCCCCACGATCGCGGAACGGCAGCACACCGGCCGCGGGACGCTGGACGCCCGCCAGGGCATCGGCCATCGCGCCCGTCTTGTCGAACCCGGTCGCGATGACGGTGATGCGCACTTCCCCGTGCATCGCCGGATCGTTCACCGCGCCGAAGATGATCTCGGCCTCGTCGCCCGCGGCGTCGTGAATCGCCTCGCTGATCTGCGTCACTTCGCCCAGCGTCAGGTCCTCGCCGCCGGTGATGTTGATCAGCACGCCCGTCGCGCCGCCGATCGAGATGTTGTCGAGCAGCGGGCTCGAAATCGCCTGCTGCGCCGCCTCCATCGCCCGGTTCTCGCCGCGTCCCTGGCCCGTCCCCATCAGCGCCGCGCCGCCGTTCTGCATCACGGTGCGGACGTCGGCGAAATCTACATTGACGAGCCCGGTGACACAGATGAGGGCCGAAATGCCCTGCGTGGCGTGGAGCAGCACTTCGTCCGCCTTCTTCAGCGCATCCTGGAACGGGATGCCCTTCCCGACGACCGCCAGCAGCCGCTCGTTGGGCACGACGATCATCGTGTCCACGTGCTTGCGCATCTCGGCGATGCCCATCTCCGCCTGACGCATGCGCTTGCGGCCCTCGAACAGGAACGGCTTCGTGCAGATCCCGATCGTGAGCGCCCCGAGATCGCGGGCGACCTGCGAGATGATCGGCGCCGCCCCCGTGCCGGTGCCGCCGCCCATGCCGCAGGTCACGAACACGAGATCCGCCCCCTGCAGCGAATGCAGCACTTCGTCGCGGTTTTCCTCGATCGCCTGGCGGCCGATCTCGGGCCGCGCCCCGGCGCCGAGCCCGCGCGTCAGCTTCTTGCCGATCTGGACTTTGACGTCGGCCTTGTTGTTGAGGAGCGCCTGAGCATCGGTGTTGACCGAAATGAACTCGACGCCGCTCACGTGCTCGTCGATCATGCGGTTGAGGGCGTTGCCGCCGCCCCCACCGACGCCGACGACTTTCATTCGCGCGTTCTGCGTAACGGTTTCTTCGAGTTCGAAGATCATGGTTCTCCCCTAGGGCTCAGAAGAAGTCCTGCAACCATCTCTTGAGAGGCGCAAACAGTTTGTCGGGTCGACCGCCGAACAACACGCCCGGAGCTCCCCCGCCCTGAGCAGACTTGCGCGCCGCGTACAGCACCAACCCGACCGGCACGGCGTACCGCGGCGCCTGGACGCTGTCGACGAGTCCGGAGATACCGAGCTCCGGATGGCCGGCACGCACTGGCGCGGCGAATACCTCACGTGCCAGCTCGACCATGCCCGGCAGGTGCGCCGTGCCACCGGAGAGCACGACGCCGGCCGGCAGCCGGCCCGCGCCGTACCCGGCGCGCTCGAACTCGCGGCCCACGAGCTGGAAGATCTCGTCCACGCGCTGGTGGATGATGTGGGCGACGAGCTCGCGCGAGGCGGTGCGCGCCCCCTGCCCGGGAGTCGACGGCAGGGTCACCATCTCGCCCGCATCGACGAGCGGCGTGTAGGCCGCGCCATGCCGCTCTTTCAGTCGCTCGGCGTCGGACTGTGTCACTCCGAGGCCTTGGACCAAATCACTGGTGACGTGGCCGCCCGCGAACTTGAGCGATGCGAGGTGGCGGATTTTGCCTTCGTGAAAGATCGCGACGCCCGTCGAGCTGCCGCCCACTTCGACGAGGGCGACACCCAGCTCTTTCTCGTCATCGGTCAGCACCGCGTACGACGCCGCCAGCGGCTCGAGCACGAGGTCGGCGACGCGGTAGCCGGCGCGCTGCACACTCTTGCGGAGATTCTGCGCGGCGGTGGACTGCACCGTCACGAGATACATCTCCACCTCGAGCCGCGTCCCCGTCATGCCGATCGGATCGGAGATGCCCCTCTGCTGGTCCACGACGTATTCCTGCGGAATGTCGTGCAGCAGCTCGTGGTCGCGTCCCAGCGACACCGCGCGCGCGACCTCGTTCACCCGCGCCACATCTTGCGGGCTGATTTCCTCGGCACTCACGGCCACCACACCGGTCGATCCCCGCGCCGACACGTGCTCGCCCGCGATCCCGCAGGTGACGTCGGGCACGCGGGCGCCCGCCATCCGTTCCGCATCCTTGAGCGCGGCGGCGACGGAGCGCGTCGTCTCGTCGATATCGCGCACCATCCCGCGGCGCACGCCGGTGTTTTTTGCGAGGCCGACGCCGAGAATCTTGGCGAGCGGCGCGCGCGGCAGGTCGCCCGCCAGCTCCGCGATCACGGCGCACGTTTTCGTGCTTCCGAGGTCGAGTCCGGCGACGAGGCGACGCTCTGGCATCAGACGGTGCCCGCACCGCGACGCCGCACCACGACCTGTCCCGCAAAGCGGGCGTCGAGCTCGGCATAGGGGCGCGCTTTCGCGGCCAGGTCTCTCGCCACCATCACCACCGCCTCGATCACCTCCGGCCCCGCATCGCGGCTGAGCAGCACGCGATGAGCGCCTCCAAGCTCGAGAAGCACGTCTCCGCGTGGCGTCTCGGTCCGCCGCGCGGCATCGATCGTCTGAAACAGCGCGGGATCGACGGCCTGCACCCGTGCCAGCAACCCGACCACAGCGGAGTCTGCCCCCCCGCCTCCCGACCGGACGATGGGCAGGTCGAGACTCGTGATATCGAACGGCAGCGCTCGTGCATCGGCATCGACCGGCGCCAGCGCGCCCCGTCCACTCATCAAGAGTGCCACCGGCTCGATCTCACGCACGATCACTTTCAACGACGCGGGCGGGCGGCGGCTGACCGAAGCATCGGCAACACCGTCCAGTCCGCGCAAGCGCTCGGCGAGCACTTGGGTGTCGTCGAACACACTCGCATGCTCGGGCAGTCGCAGCGCTCCCAACACCTGATCGGCATCGAGATAGCGGATGCCGATGATTTCCACCTGCCGCACGCGGAAGAACCGCACGCGGCGCAAGGCGAGCGGCGCCGTCATCCAGGTCACCATGACGAGAATCGCTGCGCCCGCCCACGCCAACACGCGCCACGACACGCGCGGGAACCGCGGCAGCCGCAGCTTCAGCCTCATGCGACTGCTCCGTTCTTCCCGTTCCCCGCTCCGAGCCTACTCAGCAGCTCGGGTCCCACTCGCGTGATGTCGCCCGCGCCGAGCGTGAACACGACGTCGCCTTCCCGCACCGCGCGCGCGACGTGATTCGTCAGCGTGGCGCGATCGCGCACCGCCACGGTCGCCGCGCCGGCGCGTGTCGCGCCGCGCACCACCAGATGGTGCGTCACGCCGTCCTGCGGCTGCTCGCGCGCCGCATAGATCGGCGCGACGACGACCACGTCCGCCGCCGCGAGCGCCTTGCCGAGCGCTTCGCCGTGCAACGCCGTCCGCGAAAACAGGTGCGGCTGAAACACGGCGATCACCCGACGCCCGGGGAACGCTTGCCGCGCAGCCGCGAGCGTCGCGCTGACTTCCGTCGGGTGGTGCGCGTAATCATCCACCACAGTCACTCCTCCCGCTTCCCCCAACCGCTCGAACCGCCGGCCAACGCCGCGAAACTCCGCCAGCGCCTGCGCGCCTGCCTGCACATCCGCCCCGAGCGCCTGCAACACCGCGAGCGCGGCGGCGGCGTTGCGCACGTTGTGCAATCCTGGCACGGCCAACGCCAGATCGATCGTGTGCCCGCCGGGCAGCGCGATCATCGCGCGCGAGCCGCCAGGCTCGAGCCGCACCGCGCGAATCCGCACATCCGCCGTGGCACCGTGACCCACGCGCCACACCGGCGCCGTCACGTGCAACGCCACCCGGTCCGCTCCCGCGTCGTCGGCGCCGATGATCACCCGCTCCGCTCGACTCGCGAACTCGACGAACGCATCCTCGAGCGCCTCCATGCTGCCGTAGCACTCGAGGTGATCGGCCTCGACGTTGTTCACCACTGCGATCGTCGGCGTCAGCGACAAAAAGGCCTTGTCGTACTCATCGGCCTCGACGACGAACAAGTCGTCGCCGCCGATCCGGGCGTTGCCTCCCCACGCTGCGACACGGCCGCCGGCGAGTCCCGTGGGATTCCGCCTGGCGGCCGTGAGAGCCTCAGTGACCATGACCGTGGTGGTCGTCTTGCCGTGTGTGCCGGCGACCGCCACGACGCCCTCTTTTCCGCCAGCGACCAGCTCCCCCAGTGCATCCGCGCGACGCACGACCGGCAGGCCCAAGGCACGGGCCTTGAGCAGCTCCGGGTGATCCCGTGGGACCGCGGCCGTAACTACAACTGCCCGAGCCCCTTCCACATGGCTCGGATCGTGGCCCTTCCAAACGGGAATTCCCAGTGCGGTCAGGTCATCAACGCCTGTCCCGGAAGTGTCTGAATCACAACCAGTTATGGCGACGCCCCGGTGCCTGGCAATAAGAGCCAAGGCGCTCATCCCCGCCCCGGCTATGCCCATGAGATGGATGGGTCGGGGATCCCCGGTTCGAAACAAGGTCATCTGTGGGCAGCTAATATACGAAATCTACGCAACTTGCGAAAGCTCTAAAACCTTTTCCATGATGGTTCGGGCGGCGTTCGGGTGACCCCTGCCACGGGCACTCCGGGCCAGGGCGTCCAGGCGTTTGTCGTCCCGAATCAGCCTGCCGACCGTTTTTGCAAAACCCTCCGGGGTGAGCTCCCGCTCGAGCAGCAAGACGCTCGCGCCGGCGTTCGCGAGCGCTCGGGCGTTGAAGGTTTGGTGATCCGCCGCTGCCGTGGGCAACGGCACGAGGACGCTCGGCTTCCCCCAGGCGCACAGCTCGGACACCGTCATCGCGCCCGCGCGCGCGACGACGAGGTGCGCGGCGCCGTACGCCGTGCCGATCGGATCGAAGAAGCCCCGCACGACGACTCGGCCGGGCACCGCGAGCGGCGCGTAACGATCCAGGTGCATCGTGCCCGTTCCCCACAACAGATTCACGTCGCCGAGCAAGCCGCGTTGCAGCGTGCGCGCGATCGTCTCGTTCAACGCGCGCGCCCCCTGACTCCCGCCAAATACGAGCAGCGTGCGGCGCTCCGCTGTGAGACCAAACTCGCCGCGTGCGGCGGCGGGATCCACCCGGCCCGGTGGCGTGATCGGATTGCCGAAGACGAACACCTTGGTATGCGGTCCGGGCGACAGGCGCAGCCGCGCTTCCGGGAATCCGAGGTGCACTTGTTGCGCGCGCCGGGAGAGCAAGCCTTGTGTGACTCCGGGGAACGCGTTCTGTTCTTGCAGCGCCGTCGGAAGCCCGGCGTTTTGCGCGCGCCACAGCACGGGCCCCGCGGCGTAGCCACCGGTACCGATGACGATCGCCGGACGCTCGTCTCTGAGGACGCGACCCGCCGCGCGCCACGCGCGCACGGCGATCACCGGCCAGCGCAAGTTGCGCCACCACGCGCGCCGGTAGATCGGCTCCAGCGGCAGGAGCTGAAATCGAAATGGATGGCGCGGCAGGATCTGGGCTTCGATGCCGCGGGTCGCGCCGACGAGCACGACCTCGTGCCCGAGATCGGTGGCCACGCGCGCCAACGCGAGCGCCGGCATGAGGTGGCCGCCAGTGCCGCCGCCGGCGATTAAGATCTTCAAAGGCGGAAGGCGAAATGCGAAATGCGAAGTCTATCGGTGAGGTTCGAACAGTTGGATCGCGGCTCGAAGCTCACCATAACATTTCGCATTCCGCATTTCGCATTCCTCATTGCATTGCTCTCCGGGCTCGACCAACGCTCGCCAACACTCCGGTCGCCGCCAGCGCAACGATGAGGGATGATCGCCCATACGACATGAACGGCAGCGTGACTCCGGTGGCGGGAATGACGGCGAGACTCACGCCCATGTGCACGACGACGCTCAATCCGACCATCACGCTGATGCCGGTCGCCAGCAGCTGCCCGAACAGATCGGGGGCGTTGCGCGCGATGCGAAACCCGAGCCACACGAACGTGCCGAAGAGCAGCGCGATCGCCAGGACGCCCAGGAAGCCCCACTCCTCGCCGATCGTGGAGAAGATGAAATCGGAATACGCGTACGGCAGATAGCCGAGCTTCTGCTGGCCCTGTCCGAATCCCGCGCCGAGCAGCTGCCCAGCCCCGATGCCGGTGAGCGACTGTTGCACTTGCCACGTGGCTTCCGCCGGAGCGGCGCCGGGATTCAGGAACGTGAGGACGCGCGCGAGCCGGTACTGTGCGCTCGCCACCGCGCCGAACAGCAGCGGTCCCGCCGCCGCACCCAGGACGAGGAAGTGCCCGATCCGTGCGCCGGCCGTGAATAGCACGCTGCCCGCGAGGAGGGCGACGAGCAGTGCCATGGAGAGATGGGGCTCGAGGAAAATCAGCCCGATGACGGGCCCGAGAATGACGACAAAGGGAAGCACGCCGTGCTTGAAGTCACGCAGCTGTTCCCCCTTCTTCGCGGCCAGCATCGCGCACCACACCACGACGGCGAATTTCGCGAGCTCCGAAGGTTGCAGCGTCAGGATGCCGAGGTTCACCCAGCGCCGCGCGCCATTGATGGTCGGCGTGATGAAGTGGGTGAACGGCAACAGCGGAAGGAGGAGGAGGAACATCGTGACGCCCAGCAGCGGCCAGGCCCACTCACGCCAGCGATGGTAGTCGGTGCGCGCGAAGACGATCGCCAGCAAGCCGCCCACCGCTGCGCCGACCGCCTGGCGGAGCGCGAAGCTCGCGCCAACCTGGCCGCCGGCCACGGTCACGAGACTCGACGCGCCGTACACCGCGGCGAGACCGAACACGACCAGCACCGCCGTGACGACCGCGAGCAGCCGTCCTTCCCAGGCTACAGCGCTTCGACGATTCGCCGGAATGTGGCCCCCCGCTGTTCGTAATTCTTGAACATGTCGTAGCTCGAGCAGGCGGGAGAGAGCAGCACCGCGTCACCCGGCTGCGCGGCGAGACCGGCCCGTGCCACGACATCCTCGAACGTGCTGCCGCGCTCGAGCGGCACCTTGCCCCCAAGGTCCTGCTCGACGAGCGGTCCCGCTTCTCCGTAGGCGATCACCAGCCGGCACCGTTTCGCGAGGAGCGGCGCCAGGCTGGTATAGGGCTCGCCTTTGTGCCGGCCCCCGAGCAGCAGGACGAACGGCCGCTGCATGGCAAGCACCGCCACAGTCGTCGCCGCGATGTTCGTCGCCTTGGAATCGTTGATCCACTCGACGCCGTCCACTTCGCGGACCGGCTCGAGACGATGCGGCAGCGCGTGGAAGGAGCGCAGGCCTTCGCCGATCAATGAGGCGGGAACGCCGGCTTCGCGCACGGCAAGCGCTGCGGCGAGCGCGTTCGCGACGTTGTGGTCGCCGAGCAGGTGCAGCGCTTCGCGCTCGAGCAGCGCGTCAGCGCCGAGCCGCAAGACGAGGGCCGGTGCGTCGTACCAGGCAGCGGCCGGCTTCACAAGCGAAAACAGCACCCGGCGTCCCGGCACCCCGTGCGCGAGCTCGAGCACCAGCGCGTCATCGCCGTTCAGGATCCAGACGTTGTCCGCGCTCGCGTTGCGGAAGAGCAGCCGCTTGTCGGCGTAGTACGCCTGCGCCGAGGGATAGCGGTCGAGGTGATCGGGCGCGAGGTTCGTCATCACACCGATGTCGGGAGCGAAGTTGGGGCTGTCGTGCAGCTGAAACGACGACACCTCGAGGCTGAGCCATTGATAGCGCTCATCCGCCATCGCGAGATCGGTGACCGGCCGGCCGATGTTCCCCGCGGTCGTCGACTGCAAACCGGCCGCGCTGAGCAGGTGGGCGACCAATGCCGTCGTCGTCGTTTTCCCGTTCGTGCCGGTGATCGCGATGCTGTGGGTGCCGGGCTGCAGCGCCGCGAGGGCGCGGAAGCCCAGGTCGAGCTCGGAGACGATCTCCACGCCGGCGTGCCGCGCCGCGGTCAGCACCGGTGCATCCGGCGGCACGCCCGGCGACACGACCAACCCGGCGGCCTGGCGAATCTTGGTGAGATCGTGGCGGCCGATCTCGACGTCCACCCACGGCACGCTCTTCAGCGCTTCCGCGGCTTCGCCCGCATACGGATGATCGGACGCGTCACTGGCGTAGACGCGGACCCCTTCGCGGGCGAGGAGGCGCGCCGCCGCCACGCCGCTCTTGCCGAGCCCGATGATCGCCACCACGCTCCCCGCGCGGCGCCAGGCTTCCGGGACGAGGCGCGCCTGCTCGATCATCGCACCTTGAGCGTGGCCAGCGCGATCATCGCGCTCAGGACGCCCAGGATATAGAACCGCATGACGACCTGCGGCTCCGCCCAGCCCAGTTTCTCGAAATGGTGGTGCAACGGCGCCATACGAAAGACCCTGTGCGCATCCGCGTACTCTTTTCCGTAGCGCCGCTTGCGCCACTTGTACGTCGTTGTCTGGATGAGGACCGATACCGTTTCGGCGACGAACACCGCGCCGGCGATGACCAGCAGGAACTCGGTCTTGAGCAGGATCGCGACCGTTCCGAGCGCGCCGCCGATCGCCAACGCGCCAGTGTCGCCCATGAAGACCTGCGCCGGATACGCGTTGAACCAGAGAAAGCCGAGCGAGGCGCCCATCAAGGCACCGCAGAAAATCGTCAGCTCCCCCGCGCCGGGGAGATGCAGGACGCCGAGGTAGCGGGCGGCGTCCACCCGGCCGAAGAGGTAGCAGAAGATCGCGAAGGCACCGGCGGCGATGACCGTGAGCCCCGCCGCGAGACCATCCAGCCCATCGGTCAGGTTCACAGCATTCGAGCTCGCCGTCGTCACGAACGTCACGAAAGCCAGATAGATCGGCCACGGCAGCACCCACACGATGTACTTGAAGAGCGGCAGCTGCGTCGCGTGCGGATTTGCATCGATCAGGGGAAACAGCAGGAGATAGACACCCAACCCGAGTCCGAACGACACCTGGCCGACGAGTTTCCAGCGGGCCACCAGTCCCTGCGATTGCCCGCGAACGATCTTCAAGTAGTCGTCGAGAAACCCGATCAGCCCCATCCACAGCGTGGCGACCACGGTGACGATGACATAGCGGCTGTCGAGCCGCGCCCAGAGCAGCGTCGGCACGATCGTCGCGAGGAGGATGATCAATCCGCCCATCGTCGGCGTACCGCGTTTGCCGTGATGACTCGTGGGCCCCTCGGCGCGGACGATTTGCCCGATCCGATGCTCGCGCAGCTTCCCGATGACCCAGGGACCGACGATGAAGGCCAGCAGCAGCGCCGTAACGGTCGCGCCCGCTGCACGGAACGTGATGTAGTTGAAGAGATTGAAAATGATGTGCTGGCGTGCGAGCGGCGCGAGGAGGTGATAGAGCATCAGGTCAGGTAGTTGAGGACACGTTCCAAGGCCACTCCCCGTGACGCTTTGAGCAACACCAGCTCGTTCCCACGCAACGCCGATTTCAACTTCGGTCCGAGGGCGTCCGCGTCGGCGGCCGTAATGAGCCGGCCTCCGAGCGCCTCTCGCTGCCCCTCGAACACCCGCGCAAACGTGCCCACCGCCGCCACGAGCGCCGGCTTGCGCTGGGCGATTTCGCGCGCCGCTTCGGCGTGCAATCTTGCACTTTCCGGCCCTAACTCCAACATCGTGCCCACGACCACCACCAGCGGCCGGCGCTGCCGCCGTGACAGCCAGTCCGCCGTCTGCACCGCCCGGCGCATCGAGGCCGGGTTGGCGTTGTAGGTGTCGTCGATCACCACCATGTCGCCGATTTCCCGCACGTTACCCCGGCCCTCCGGCAGCTGGAGCCCGGCGAGCGCGCGCACGGCGGCGTCGTGCTCCACCCCGGCACGCTGCGCCACGGCCAGCGCGATCTGGGCGTTCTCGAGCTGATGGATGCCAAGCGCCGGCAGGGTCACCTTTTCCCCGGAATCGAGCGACAGCTGGGGATGCCCGTCCTTGTCGAGGTAGCGGTCGAGTAAGCTGTCGTCGGCGCTCTTGCCATGCAGCGCGGCCGGGATCACCTGCGTCCGGCGGCGCGCTTCGGGCCACATCGCTTCGGGCCCGGAGCCAAGCACGGCCACGGGCACGCGATCGAGCAACGACAGCTTCTCGGCCATCACGCCTTCGAGCGACCCGAAACCCTCGACGTGGGCGTAGCCGACGTTCGTGATCACGGCGATCGTCGGCTCGATGATGTCGCGCAGCCGGGCGATCTCGCCCGGCACGCTCGCCCCCGCTTCGACCACCAGCGCCTCCGTGTTTTCCGGGGCACTGAGGATCGTCAACGGGACGCCGATCAGATTGTTGAGATTGGCCGCGGTCGCATGGACGCGGTAGCGGGCGCCCAACGCCGCGCGAATCATCTCCTTGGTGCTCGTCTTGCCGCTCGATCCGGTGATCGCGACAACCGGCGTCCCGTCGGGGAACATGCGGCGCCGCGCGCGCGCGAGCAGCCCGAGCGCGGTGAGCGTGTCGTCCACTTCAAAAAAGGCCAGCCCGTCCACCTTCGGAGTGCCGCGACGCACGACGGCGGCCGTGGCGCCGGCTGCTTTGGCTTTGTCGAGGAAGTTGTGCGCGTCGAACTTGTCGCCTTTGAGAGCGACAAAAAGGGTGCCTGGTGTCAGGTGTCTGGTGTCAGTGGAGATTGCCGAAAACCGGAGCTTGGCGGGCGAGGGCACGCCGAGCGCGGCAGCGACTTCGTCGCTGGTCCATGACCGCCCAGTCCCGAGCCCCGAGCCCCGAGCCCCCATCAGTTCGCCCCCAGGCTGCGGACTACTTCCCGCTCGTCGAACGGCTCTTTGGTCGTGCCGACGACCTGATAGGTCTCGTGGCCCTTGCCCGCGAGCAGGATCGTGTCGCCCTGGCGCGCCAGCTCGAGCGCCTGGCCGATGGCCGCGCGCCGGTCGACGACCCGATAGTGCTGCCGCGCCGTCATCCCGGCCTCGACGTCGTCCAAAATCCGCTCGGGATCCTCAGTCCGCGGATTGTCCGACGTCGCGATCGCGACGTCGGCCAGGCGGACGGCGATTTCACCCATGGGAGCCCGCTTGCCCCGGTCGCGGTCCCCGCCGGCTCCGAACACGACGATTACCCGGCCTTTGGGCGACGTCACTTCGCGGATCGTTTCGAGCGCCCGCTCGAGCGCGTCGGGGGTGTGCGCGTAGTCGCGCAGAATCACGCAAGGGTCGGCCGCGATCCGCTCCATGCGGCCGGGCACCTGGGGCGACGTCGAGAGGCGCTCGGCAACCACGCGGGGCTGGACGGCGAGGCCCACGGCACAGGCCGCGACCCCCACCGCGTTCGCGACGTTGAACCGCCCGAGCAGCGGCAGCGCCACGGGGTGACTTCCCTGCTTCGTCACCAGCGTGAAGCGCGCTCCCTTGGAATCCACGCGCACGTCCCGCGCCGTCACGTCAGCGGTCTGGCCGGTGGCGGAAAATGTGATCCGCCGCGGCGTGCGCGGGAGCCGGGCCCAGGCGGCGTCGTCCGCGTTGATCACCGCCAGACCGGCATCGGCGGCGAGGTATCCGACGAGCCTGGCTTTGGCGGCGAAGTAGGCCTCGAACGTCTCGTGATAGTCGAGGTGGTCGCGCGTCAGGTTGGTGAAAATGGCGGCTTGAAACACGAGGCCATCGACGCGGCCCTGATCGAGACTGTGGGACGACACTTCCATCGCGACGCCGGCCGCGCCGCGGTCTACCATGGCCGCGAGCGTCGCCTGGAGGTCGATCGGACCGGGCGTCGTCAGATTCCCGGCCTCGCTTTCGACCGGCGCCCCCGCCGGATCGAACGCGCCGAGCGTCCCGATCGCCCCCATCGGCCACAGGGCGCTTAGCACGTGTCGCGCGAGAATGACCGAAGTCGTCTTGCCGTTCGTTCCCGTCACACCGACGAGCTGCAGCCGTGCCGCGGGCCGGCCATACCACGCTTCGGCGGCAATCGCCGCGGCGCGCCGTCCGCTCCCGCTCTGGACCACGATCTGCGGAATCCCGACCGACTGTCGCGACTCGACCAGCGCCGCTGCCGCGCCGCGCGCCGCGGCGTCCGCGACAAAACTGTGACCGTCGAGCACCGCGCCGCGCACGGCGCAAAACAGCATGCCGCGCTCGAGGCGTCGCGCATCCGCCGTCAGGCCCGTGATCTCCGGCAGCGCGTCGGGCGCGTCGACCAGGACGCCGGCATGCGCCAGCGCGTCCACAATCTCTTTCAAAGATCTCATCGCCTGACGGGAGGAGGTTCGGCGAATACCGTGATCGTCGTCCCCGGCGCCGCATGTTCCCCGTGCGCCGGCCAGGTGTGGTGAATGACGCCCCAGCCTTTGACCACGACCTGGAAGCCGCGCCGATGCAACGTGCGGATCGCCTCGCGCAGCGGCCGGCCGGTCACGTTGGGGACGATCCGGTCCGGCTCGGTCGCCGCCGTGTCCCGGGCGTATGGCCACGGGACGACGTAGGGCACGACGCCGTCGGGCTCATCGAGGCGCGCGTGGTCGGCGGTGGCCGCCACGTTGGAGAGCCGGGCGCGATCGAGCGCCACGGTACGGGCGGCAAGCGCCTGCTCCAGCATCGAACGCGTGACCGGCGCGGCCGTCTGCGCCGCGAAGTAACTGCCCTTCTGGGGATTGTCGATTTTCATCACGACCACGAGCTGCGGCTCATCGGCGGGAAACAGCGCGGCGAACGACGCGGTGTACTGTCCCGCGGCGTAGTGGCCGCCGACGACGCGCCGCGCCGTGCCGGTCTTTGCGGCAAGCTGAAAATTGGCGAGCGCGGCCCGCTCACCGGTCCCTCCCGCCTGCTCCACGACGCCGCGCAGGAGGTCACGCAGCTTGGCCGCGACCTCCGGGGATACCACCCGGCGCACCGGCTCCGCGCGGTGCCGGTAGCGCACCGTGCCGTTGGGAGCGCGGATCTCGCGAATCAGCGTCGGCTCGAGCAGCACGCCGTTGTTGGCGATGGCACCGTAGGCCGCGGCCAGCTGGATCGGCGTGACCGCCAGCTCGTAGCCGATCGCGAGGCTCGCGGAACTGGGTCGCGACCACTCCCGGGGCGGGCGCAGCCGCCCCGGCGACTCGGCGGGAAATTCGACGCCGGTCGGTGCCCCGAAGCCGAACGCGCGCAGCAGGCCGTACTGCTCGTTGGGGTGCAGGCGTGCCGCGAACTTCACGAGCGCGATGTTGCTCGACACCCGAATCGCGTCCGCCAGCGTCAGCGAGGGCAACGGATGCTCGTCGGTGACCACACGATCGGGCAGCCGGTAGCGCCCTCCCTCTCCCGACACGTGCTCGCCCGGCCGCACGCGATCGTACGTGATGAGCGCGGCCGCCGCGAAGATCTTGGCGAGCGATCCCGGCTCGAACGTCTCGGTGAACGCGCTGGGTCGCATGCTGCCGTCCGCGCGCCGGGACGCGACGGCGAGGACTTCGCCCGATTGAGGATCGAGCATCACGACGTCGCCGCCATCGGCGTGCATGTTGTCGATCGCATCATCGAGCGCGCGCTGCGCGATTTCCTGCAGCTCGGCATCGAGCGTCAGGACGACGTCGTTGCCTGCCACCGGCTCGGCAATCACGCGGGCGGGCGATTCGTACTCACGGCCCGACCGATCCTTGAGTACCACGGCGGCACCAGGCGTGCCGGCCAGCAGACTGTCGAGGAGCCGCTCCAGCCCTCCTCCACCACCTCCACCACCTCGGCCATCTTCCCCTACCCTCCCGATGACCGCCCGCGCGAACTCGGCCGACGGATAGAAGCGGCGCAGCACGGGCTCGAGATGGACGCCCCTGGTCGTGCGCAGTGGCTGCACGTCCGCCGTCGTGAAGGGCCCGGCGAACCACGCATAGCGGCGGCGCAGCCCGCGCTCCACGTCCCGCGGCGCGAGCCGCAGCTGGCGCGCGATCGTCGCGGCGTCGCGCGCCGGATCGCGCAGCTCGTTGGGCGCGATACCGACGTGATAGGTCTCCTGGGTCAACGCGAGACCGAGACCGTGGCGATCGAACAGGGTCCCGCGCCGCGCGTCGAGCACGACCCGCTCGGTGCGCTGCGCCCTGGCGGCCGCGGCGTACTTGTGGCCCTCGACGAGCTGCACCTGCGCCGCCCGCAGCACGAGCGCCACCAGCCCGGCAGCGAGACCGATCTCGACAACGCGAAGGCGTACGAGGGGCTTCGCCATCAGTTCGGGGCCCGTGCGGGAGCGGGAATGAGGATGATCTCCGTATCAGCGGGGAGCCGGAGCCCCTGCTTTCGTGCCCGCGGCAACAGCACCGCCCGGCTCTGCGCGGTCCGCACCCTCCGATCGAGATCGGCACGGCGGCCTTCCAACGCCGCGCGCTCTTCACGCAGGTCCGCCAGGGCGCGCGCCGAATTGAGGGCGGAGGTTTGCCGGGCGATGACGAGCCAGAGCGCCGCGAGCAGCGCGACGAGCCAGAACGCGATCCAGTGACGGCCTCTAAACGTCATCTGCCGCCGCAGTTTCGAAGGCCCGGAACCGGGCCGATCGCGCGCGGGGATTGGACGCGATTTCGTCGGATGGAGGAGCGATCGGCTTCTTGGTCAGCACACGACCCAGCGCCCGGCCGCGGCACGTGCACACCGGCTGGCGGGGCGGACAGATGCACTCCCGGCCCCACTCCCGAAACGCGTGCTTCACGATGCGGTCTTCCCCGGAGTGGTACGTAATCACTCCCAGGCGGCCGGCCGGCACGAGCGCATCGCGCAATGCCGGCAACGCCGTCGTCAGCGCGTCGAGCTCCTCATTCACGGCGATGCGGAGCGCCTGAAACAGGCGCGCGAAATCGGGCGGCCCCGAGCGCGGCCCCAAAACCGCCCGAATCGCGTTCACGAAATCGTCGCTGATCACAAAGGCGGCAGTGAGGCGGCGCCTGATGACCTCTCTCGCCAGCGCACGCCCGCGTCGTTCGTCCGCGTAGTCCGTAAACACCGCGCCCAGCCGCTCAACCGGCCAGGTGTTCAGGACATCTCGCGCGGTTATTCCCTTTTCTCCTTCCCTCATCCCCTTGCCCCGCATCCGCATATCGAGCGGGGTGCCGGGCCGGAAGGTGAAGCCGCGATCCGGCGTGTCGAGTTGATGCGAGCTGACACCGAGGTCGAGGAGAATGCGGTCGGGGTGGAACGCTGCAATGGCGGCAAGCGCGGTACGGGCGGCAAACGACGCTTCGAGATATTCGATGTCAGTACCCAAACGACTCTGCGCGGCGGCGATTGCCTCGGGATCGCGATCGAGGCCCAGGACTTTCGCCCCTGCGTCCCGCAGGATCGCGGCGTGGCCGCCGCCGCCGAGCGTCGCGTCGACCGCGCGGGTGCCGCCCCGCGCCCACTCTCTCACCGCCGCGGCAAGGACCGGGGTGTGGTAGTGAATCGAGGAGCCTGAGGCGGCCGTGGGCACGCTCCAAAATAAGAAAACCCCCGCCACAAAGGGGCGGGGGTTTGCGGTCGGAACCTTGAGGCGGGGCTGACGGGGCTCGAACCCGCGACCTCCGGTGTGACAGACCGGCACTCTAACCAGCTGAGCTACAGCCCCAAAAGCCCCTTACGGAGCGCCGGAATATAGACCCGGGGGGAGGTCAATTCAACGGCGGCCGGCATTTGAACGCCGCCTGTACCGATGGCTTCGCCTTTTCGTACTGGGCTACGAAGTTGAGCATCTGGTCCGCCGTGGGCGGGTGCACGCGCCGGCCCAGCAGCATCGCGGCCTTGGTTTTCGACAGCCGATCGAACACGCTGCGCGCTTCTGTGCATCGCTCCGGGCCTTTGGCCTTGGTCATCCTGGTATACGGTCCCGTCAGCGTCAGCACCGACGACAGCCCGTACCAGAAGCTCGCGTTGATCCGCACCTGGTATTTCGGCCCCAAGGTGTCCGTGGGGGTTTTCGGCGCGACGATCGTGAGCAACGAATCGAGCCAGCGATAGGCCGCGTCATACGCGGCGGCCTGGGCAAGCTTGGATCCGCCGGTCAGCATGATCACCGCGGCCGCGAGCCGCTGACCCGAGTCGGCCGAGGCAAGGCCCGGCCGGAGCAAGGGGCGAGCGGAATCCACGCGGACGGCAAAGGCTTCCTGCAGCCGCCGTAACCCAACCGTGTCCTTGGCCTCTCGCAGCCGGCGCGCCGTGGCCGTGTCGTAGACCGCGCGGTCGATCAGGGTCTTGCCGATCTGCAGGCTGGTCCCGATGTCGTTCGGCTCGATGACCAGCGCTTTTCGGTAATACCCGATCGCGGAGTCGGTTTGCCCCGCCAGCTCGAAGGCACCGGCGCGCGCCCGAATGTAGATCGGATTGTTGGGGAAGTGCTGATAGGCGCCCTTGGTGAAGCGTAGGAGCACCTGGGTATCGGCGACCTGTTGCGCCGCTCCCAGCGCGGGCTTCAGGAACATCGTGTCGCCGAACAGCGCGCTATCGCGATCCGCCTTGGCGGCCCACACGTCGAGCGCGCATTTGAAATTGCTGGACTCGGTGCAAATCGTCAGCTTCATGTCGAGCAGCTGCGGATCGCCGGGGGTTAACTTGAGCCCGTCGTTCACGACGTCGACCGCGCGCTCCGGCTTCTTCATCTGTCTGGCCAGCTGCGCGATCCCCAACCGCTTCTGCGTGTTGCGAGGCTCACCGCAGAGCTGACTGATGTAGGCATCGAGAGCCCGCACGCTGTCGCCCTTCTGCTGATAACCGCTGGCGATCTTCTCCCACGCCGTCCCGTTACACGAATCGCCCTTGAGCGCGAGAACCGACGCGGCGATGACGCTGTCGATCGGCGCGCGCATTGCCTCGAAGATCGTGGCGATACACAGATACGCCCCGGTGGAATTCGGATCGATGGTCAATGCCTTCTGTGCTTCGGCGCGGGCCTGCGCGAACCGGCCCTTCTTCCGCTCATCGTTGCAGTTGCGGACCCCTTCGCTGAGCCGCACCGTCGTCGCGATGTGTTGCGCGATGATCTCGGCGAGGGCGGCCGCGGTGCCCGGATTCCCGTTCGTCGCCGTGAAGCGTCCCGCGATCCCCGAGCTGGCGATGTCGATCATCTGCACATCGGCCGTCAGATTCGCGCCGCTTTTCGCGTACGCGCCGGTCACGTAGGCGTGCACTTGCAGGAACCGGGCGAGCTGCTTCGCCTGCTGATCGTCGAGCAGACCGTTGCAGGGGAATCCCGACTGCGCGAGCGCTTCGCACAGCTTTGCCTTGGTCACCACCATGATTTTGTTCTTGACGAGCTGCGTCACGCGGTCCCGGACGGCGTCCGAGAGCGTGATGGCGCTGGCCGAATCGGCCGAGGTGCCCCACATGAGCGGCAGGATGAGGAGTCGTTCGCTCGGCTGTTGCGGCGCGGCGAGCTGTGCGGCTGCCGTGATCGCAACACCGACCGTTAGAGCCACGGCGAATTGAAGCGCTCTCACTCTGTTCGTTCCTCCGTAAGAGGCTGCTACACCAATGGGCGAAGAGGGATTCGAACCCCCGACATCCTGCGTGTAAGGCAGGCGCTCTGAACCGCTGAGCTATTCGCCCGTGCCATTGGGGGGGCGGAGGTGCTAAAGGGCCAGGCCTACTGGAAACAAAACGCAGTAGCCCAGGACGAGCAGCACCGGCGCGAGCGTTGTGGATCCCTTCGACAACAGCCAGTAACCGAGCACCAGGGACACGGCCGCGCCACCAAGAACGATGTAGTTCTTGGGTCCGAAGCGGAGGCGCGAACGGGCAAGTGTTTGGTCCGGCATTCGGGGCTGGAGTCTATTCGTTAATCCCAACATCGTCAAGCAGTTGGCTTTCATCCGCCTCGGCGGCGCCCTCCGCCTCCAGTGCGGCGCGCTTGCGCCGGTCGCGTCTGCGCCGCAGCCCGATCAGCGCGACGAGCAGCGCGCCGATCGCCAGCCAGAAGAATCCAAGCGCCGCCAGCCACGACAGCCAGCCGTAGCGTGAGCCGACGTCGCGCTGCCAGCGCAGCTCGAAATCGCCTTCTGTGACGTGGTAGGTCGTGCGCAGCGCGGCATCGAACGACTCGGCCGAGCGCAGGTTGGCGAGCAGCGGCGCGAGTCCGCGATCCCCGCCCCAGCGTTCCAGCAGGAGCACGGCGGTCGTCGCGAGCGCATAGCCCGTCTCCGCGTCGCCCCGCGCGCCCCGCAACGCCCGATCGACGTCGTCGAGATCCATGCGCACGCCGCGCGCGAGCTGCCAGTTCAGGCGCAACGCGTCGAGCCGGTCCCACTCCTGGGCCGCGACCGCGGCATAACCTTCTTCAAACCAGAGGGGGACGTAGCGACCGACGTGCCAGCGCAGCGCGAGGTGGCCAAGCTCGTGCCGGAGGACGGCCGGACGGGCGGACGGTTGGACGGTCAACAGCACGATCGTCCCGGCATCCGGGAACGCGGCGCCTTCGCTCCAGAGCGGCAGCCGGCCGCGCGTGAGCGAGTCGTACTGCGCGCGCGTCGGCGCGAGGATCAGCCGGATGGGACGGTCGGGCATGGCGCCGATGCCGGGGAAGTCGCGCGCATGATCGGCGACCTCCGCGAGCGACGTGGCGAGCCCCTCCTGCGTCGGCCAGGCAATCGCGGTCACGCGCCCAACGGTGATGGCAACGGGGGGATGCGACGGTGCAACCGGACCCTGCAGCAGCAGGGCAAGCAGCGCTATTCTCGCGGCGGCTCCTCGCCCTTGGCGACAAGCTCCAGCATCTCCTGACACTTCTTGCCCCAGGGATTGAACTTGTTCGCCTTGAAGCCGTCCCCCCACGTGGACTTGGCCTTGTCCTGGTCGCCGGCGAACCAGTGCGCGCGTCCCAGCTCGTAATAGGCTTCGATCAGATTCGGGCCGAGCTTGATGGTCTTCTCGAAGAACGTCTCCGCGTCCTCGAACATCTCGCGCTGCAGGTAGACGAGCCCGAGATAGAAATGGGCGTACAGCGTCGCCTTCTTGTCGTTGTCCAGCCGGATCGCCTTCGAGAGATGCTCGATCGCTTCGCCAAAGATCCGCTTCTTCAGGCAGATGTAGCCGACGTTGATGCGCGCGAGAGAATTGGCGGGCTCCTTCATCAGCACTTTCTGGAAGGTGCCGAGGGCATCGTCGTAGTCCTCGTGCAGCATCTGTGCCCAGCCGAGCAGCGATTCCGCCTGCGTCTCCCCGGGCGAGAGCTGGAGTGCCTTGGTGAGCGCTTGAATCGCCCCGGCGTGGTCGCCCAGCGAGATGAGACTCCATCCCTTTTCGATGAACGTGGTCGCGCCGATATGATCGGCATGCAGCACGGGTCGCTGCCCGGTGAACTCGGGCGCCGCGGCCTGCTTGGTGTCGGCGGCCAGCTGCTTGTAGCGATCGACGAGCTGGCGGATGTCGTCCTTCAACTGGGTCATCTCGCCCAGCATCCCGTCGACCTTCTTGAAAAAGGCGATGATCTCCCGCTTGGCGGCTTCGCGCTCGGCGTTGCCCGAGGGGCCCCCCCCCTCGAGCTGCCGGGCGATGGCATCGTATTCCCGGCGCAGCGCCGCGACCGGTGTTTCAGCCATCACGTGGCTCCCTGCAGAGCCAGTTTTTCTTTCGAGTTCAGCAGCTTGTTCGTGTTCAGGACGACGATCGTGCGTCCGTTCTGCACGAGGAGGCCGGAGATGTACTCCGCAGCCAGTCCGCGGACGATGCCCGGCGGCGGCGTCACCGCCTGCGCGGATACCTGCATCACCTCGGTCACGGTGTCGACAATCATGCCGATCTTGCCGCCATCGAACTCGAGGATGACGGTCCGCGTGTCCTCGCGCAGCGGCGCCTCCGCGCCGAGCCGCTTGCGCAGATCGATGAGCGGCACGGCACCGCCCTGATACTGCAGCACGCCCTCGAGAAACTCGGGCGCCTTCGGCAACGGCGCGGGCGCTTCATACCGCAGGATGCGCTCGACCTGAAAAATGTTGAACGCGAAATCCTGGCCGCCCACTTTGAACGTGACCAGCTGCACATCGTCGCCGCCCGAGCTCAACGTCGTGGTCGTCACGTAATGCGATCCCCGAGCGCGTCGAGGTCGAGGATCGGCACCAATCCCCCCTCCCGTTCCGCCACCCCGGCCGCCCACGGCAGCGCCTGGCCGCGCGGCACGGGCAGCGGCTGCTCGCGCACGACCGCATCGGCGTCATCGACTTCGAAGGCGACCTGCCGCCCGCTCGCGCCGAGCTCGACGAGGACGACCGTGCGCACCGCGTGGCCGCCGGCGGGTGGTGCTTCGCTCCCCGTGAGCAGCGCACCCAGATGAATCAGCGGGACGAGCCGTCCGCGCAGCGGCGTCAGGCCCCGCACCGCGGGCAGATTGCGCGGAATGGCAAGCACTTCCGTGGCGTCACCCACCTCGAGCACGCGGGCGACTGGCAGGCCGTACGATTTCCCCTCGGAACGCACGAGCAAATAACCCTTCATGGTTTTCCCACCCTCAAGGGTGGGCTCGGCACAACATTGTCCTTAAGGACACCGCATTGCCGAGCGCAGGCTTTAGCCTGTCGAGTCATGATTTCTGCCGTCTCCGCAGCAACTCGGCTGCGACGCGGTCGGCAATCTGACCGAGCGGGAGGACCGCATCGACGCCGCCCGCCTGCACCGCCGCCACCGGCATTCCTGGAATCACCGCCGTTTCCCGATCCTGGGCGAGCCCGGTGCCGCCGGCATCATGCATCGCGCGCAGGCCGCTGGCCCCGTCGCGCCCCATGCCCGTGAGCACGACCCCAATGCCGCGGGCGCCATAGACCTCGGCGATGGAGCGGAACAAGGGATCGGCCGCGGGACGGACGCCCCACAGGGGCGCGGATTGGTCGAGCGCGATGACAGGTCCGTCGGGAGCAGAACGCACCCGCATATGATAATCGCCCGGGGCCACGTACGCCGTGTCAGCCACAATCGGGGTGCCGTCGGCCGCCTCGACGACGCGCAACGGGCTCATGGAGTCGAGCCGCTCGGCGAGACTGCGCGTGAACTTCGGCGGCATGTGCTGCACGATGAAGATCGCGGCGCCGCGCCCCGTCGGCAGGCGCGGGACGACGTCGGCGAGCGCGCGCGGACCACCGGTCGAGGCGGCGACGCCCACGGCGAGCACGGCGCGCCCGCGCAGCGCGTGCTCGGGCGGGTGAACCACCGGCGCCGGCGGGCGCGCCAACACCTTGACGTGCGAGAGGTCCGCCGCGAGCGCCCGGCGCACGGCGCCGATGAGCTCCGGCGCGAGCGCCTCGAGCGCGGCGCGCGGATGACCGAAGACTTCGGGGGGCGGTTTGGCGACGATTTCCACCGCGCCCAGCTCGAGGGCGCGAATCGCGGACTGCGTGCCCGGCCCGGCGTGCGCGCTGACGACGACGATCGGCCGCGGCGACTCGGACATGATGTAGCCGATGGCGCCCAGCCCATCGAGCCGCGGCATCTCGAGATCGAGCGTGACGACGTCGGGCCTGTGCTCGTGCACTTTGCTGATCGCGTCGAGACCGTCGCGCGCCGTGGCGACGACGCGAAACTCGGCGCCGAGGACATCGACCAGCACTCGGCGCATCAGCGCGCTGTCGTCGGCGACGACGACGCTCGGGCGGCCGGACGCGTCAGATGACGGCGGCATCGACTCCCACCGACCGGATCTCCACCCGGCCATCCGTCACGTAAAACCGCACGCTGCGGCCGCGGTCGCCGCCCACCGCCTCACGAATGACCGGGATGGCCGCGGCGCGGAGCGCGGTGCGCGAGGCCAGGACGTTGCGCTCGCCCATCTGGATGGTGCCGGGGGTGACGAGCTGGCTGAACATGCGGGCGCCGCCAGCCAGCTTTGCCACGAGTCGCCGCGGGTCCGCCCCGAGCGCCTTGAGCCGCTCGATGAGCAGCGGCACGGCGGTTTCGGGGAACTTGGCGCGGTTCGTGAGATCGCGCACCAGGCTGGTCGACGGCAGCAGGACGTGCGCCATCGCGCCCGTTTTGGTTTGCGGATCGTGCAGCATGATCGCGACGCAGGAACCGAGTCCGAGGGTGACCAGGACGCCATCGCCACGCTCGGCCGCCCAATCGGCGACTTTGACGATGACTTCTTTCACCCGGGCCGTACGTAAATCCGCTCGCGCGGATCGACGAGAGTGAGGCGCTCGCGCGCGGGGCCGAACAGGGTTTCGACTTTTCCGAGCAGGAGTACGCCCCCGGGCGCCAGCGCATCCACAAAGGTCTGAAACAGCCGCTCCTGGGCCTGGCGCTCGAAGTAAATCACCACGTTACGGCACACGATCAGGTCGTACGGCGGATGCGGGGGACGCTCGCGCATCAAATCGTGGCTTTGCACGCGCACGAGCTCGCGGACCTCGGGCACCGGCTGGCCGCCCTCGAAATAGCGGCGCCTGAGGTGCGACGGCATCTCGGTGAACGCCGCGTCCGGATAGTGCGCCTGCCGGGTGCGCTCGAGGCTCAATCGATCGACGTCGGTCGCGTCGATGACACCCTGGGCGCCCAGCTCTGTCATGAGCACGGCGATCGTGTACG
>WNFY01004760.1_pt1 | contig 26535 bp, 25 predicted proteins | sample 5400091 | NCBI WGS metagenome assembly WNFY01 (sample SAMN13153364, study PRJNA577476) | soil metagenome | isolation source: 60 cm soil or saprolite under grassland replicate 1 | place: USA:California | collected 2016-06-15 | reverse complement strand
AATCCTATAACCTCGATCAAGTAAGAGTTTTTATCAAGCGACGTGCCAGCGAACGGTGACAGCAAAGCACATTTACCCCACTATCTTGCCCTTTGGGAGCGCGGATGGACCATGAAAGGGATAAACGGAGCGGATCTCAAGCTGAATCATTTGCGCGAAATTGACGATTGCTAATCAGTCTGTAATCCGAAGCGCGTAGCTCGCGTAACGCGACGACGAAGGAGGCGGCTGGCCCGGAAGCATCCGATTGCGAACCCTGCCAGGCCTGGGACGAACGCGGCGCGTCGCATCATCGAACAGAGTCGCAGACGTAAGTCGAATCTTTGTTTATACAACGCTCGATATTGCTGGCCAAGCGCACCGATCTCACGGCCATTGCGAACCTTGTCCAAACGATCGACGATTGCGTGCGCGGCGAGCTCACCACTCTCGAGCGCCATCAACATCCCGCTGCCGGTAAATGGGTCGATGAACGAGGCGGCATCGCCAATCGCCAGCAATCCGTTTGCCGGCCGAACCGATCGCCTTCCGAAACGTTCCAGGGAAACGGCCAGCCAGGGCGTAGACATGCGCGCCGTTTTCAAGGCATCGGCCGCGCGCCGGTTCTGGCAGACGACTTCGCGCATCACGCGCTCTGCGTCGGTGCCACATTTGCGCACATCGTCCGCGGATGCGATGAAACACAGATTGGATAGCCCGTTTTCGATCGTGCTCAGTCCGCCATAGCCGCTTCGATAGAAATAAATCTCGCAGGCGCCGTTCGCGACGCGCGTGTTTTCGAGATGAGCTTTGAATGCTACCAGCGTTGCCTGACGTGGTTCCGACGCACTCTTTTGTTCTGTGTGTCGTGCGAGCGATCGAGTTCGCCCCGTCGCGTCGATGGTTACTGGCGCGCGATAATAAGTTTCGCGTTTCCCACTTTTTACGACCGCGCCACGGACGCTATGGTCCTCGAGGATGACATTCACGGCTTGAGCATTCTCAAGAACGTCCACGCCGATTTCACTGGCGCGACGGAGCAGCCGCTCATCCATTTCCGCACGGCTCAAACCAAGCGCCATGCCGTGGGCGCCAAACCATGAGCTCGGCACAGAAACGCTTCTACCGTTGCGCGCGTAAAAGACTGTTTCAGTTAGGCAGGATGGTTGAGCACCCAACATGCGGTCGGCAACGCCAAGCCGCTCAAAATGCAGGACGCACTCTGGCGAGATGAATTCGCCACAGAGCTTTGCTCGCGGAAATTCTTTCTGCTCAACCAGCAGGACGCGCGCGCCGGCAGCCGCCAAATGAATCGCCGCGCTCGATCCGGCAGGTCCACCCCCTGCGATGATCACGTCGTAATCGAACGAGCTACCCATGGACCCCTAAAATAAATCGTTTAGAGACGCGACTTGGCGCGTCTGTTGTTGTGCGCGTACAAGTACGCGCTCTAAACATTCGGAGCGAGCATTGCTGATAACACGAGCCGCGACGGAAAATATCTCTCAACTTTCACGTGTGGTAACCCGGCTTGTTCGCCGAGGTATTCCAATTCCTTGGGCTTGAAACTTCGCAGAATCGAGAGCGCGCCGTCCTCGCGTAAGAGTCGGTTGTGCAAAATTAACCGACCGATCGTGGTATAGAAATAATAAGCCAACGGGTTGCGATGCAGGTCAATTACAAAAATTCCGCGCGCGGCAACTCGGGCCATTTCGCCCAAAATTCGTACAGCTCCCGCGTCATCAAAATGATGGAGAGTCAGCGACTGCATTACGAAATCAAAGCAATCATCCGCAAACGGAAGCATGTAGCCGTCGGCTCGAACCGACGAGATTTCCGGAAAATCGACCGACTCGTCAAGAATCGCTTTTGCCGATCTTTCGTTCAACTCCAGGCCAACCAGCGACGCAATTCGATTCGTTTCTCGCGACCATTTCGCTGTGACTCTGAGCAGTTCACCAGAACCAGCGCCCACATCAAGGACGGAAAAAGTTCGCAGACTTTTGCGTTCGATCTCTCTTAATAGCGATTTTCGGAGGGCGCTCGCATCGCCCAGCCATTCATTAACTCGTTGCAGCTCGACAATGCAGCCTTCGTATTCTTCGGGCGTGTACGTCCCCTTGTCGAGATTTTCAAGCTCGTAGCTGCGGTATCGAAAGCGTTCGAACATCATTAGTGAATCGTAAATGGTGAGCTGTAAATGGATGAAGGACTTTTTCTATTTACTATTTACGATTCACCATTTACGGCCTTTCAATCACCAACGCGCTGTTCTTCGATCCAAATCCGATGCAATTGCAAAGTGCCACCCGGACGTCTGCTTCGCGGGCCTCGATGGGAACATAGTCGAGATCGCAATCCGGATCGGGTTCGTCGAGATTAATTGTCGGAGGGATAAGACCGGTACGCATCGCGCATAAGGCAGCGCCCAAGCCGGCGGCGCCGCTGGCGCCTTGCGGATGGCCGAGTTGTGACTTCGTACCCGACATGGGAATGCGATGCGCGTTGCAATTGAGGGCCAGCTTCAGAGCATTTGTTTCGATACGGTCATTCATGACTGTCGATGTGCCGTGCAGATTCACGTAATCGATCTTACTGGGATCGAGTCCGGCGTCATTCATCGCAAGAGTCATCGCGCGGGCAGGCTCGTCGCCGCCTTCCTGAAGCCGCACACGATGATACGCGTCGCAAGTTGAACCGTAACCAGTAATCTCTGCGTAGATGTTCGCGTCGCGCTGCTTGGCTCGCTCGAATTCCTCGAGAACATAGATCCATGCGCCTTCTCCAAGGACCATGCCTGAGCGGTTTCGAGTGAACGGTCGCGAGGCGCGGTGCGGCTCGTCATTCCATTCGGTCGTGAGAACCGTCAGCAAGTTGAACGCGGCGAGGATGCCAGGGGCCAGCGGCGCATCTACTCCTCCGGCAATCATCACGTCCTGACGGCCGAGCACGATATGTTGCGCAGCGTAGGCGATCGCGTCAGTAGAGCTGGTGCATCCGGTCGACACGACATGCGAAAGGCCGCGCAGGCCGAAAGCCATCGAAAGTTCGCTCGACAGGGTACCGTGGGTAGCCGCGGGAATGATGTAAACACTTGCCTTGGAATGCGAGCCTCCTTGATACCAAATTGCGTAATGATCTTCTACGAAAGGCAGACCGCCGCCGCCAGTTCCCAGGACCAAGTTGCGCCTGCCAATCGAAGTCGCGCACTTGTGCCGCAATCTTTACCGGTGAGTTCGAAATGTCGAACGATTCGATTCTCCGGACGCCGCTTTCGCCGCGTTGTAAGCCAGACCAAAAGGCCTCACGCCCAACGCCGATTGGCGTGACGCAACCCATGCCGGTAATTACAACTCGGCGGGGAACTTTGAAACGGCTCAGCATGTCAGGAATCCTCGGTTAAAGGATGGCCAGCATACCATCGTGTTGCACGTCAGAGCCAATAAAAAGAGGCCGGACAATCGTGTTGTCCGGCCTCTTTAATATCAGCCAATTGTTAAGCAATTAAGCGATTTTAGTTCCGCATTCATCGCAGAACTTCGCGCCGGGCTTAAGTTCATGCTGACAGTTCGGACATTTCGCCGGTGCCTGCGAGGCGCCACATTCGCTGCAAAACTTTGAGCCGGCCGGCATTGAGGCGCCACACTTCACGCATTTCGCGCTGGCCGTTGCCGTGCCGCCGCCGGATTGTTCAGAGACAGTCGCGCCGCGCTGCTTCATGGCGTCGGTCATAGCGCCGGCCATGGCATTGCCAACGGCAAACCCTGCGCCGAGCCCAGCGCCTAACCCGGCGCCGCCGCCGGGATTTTGTGCTGCATCGCGCATCGCCTGGGCTGCTTCAAACTGCGTGTACTTGCCCATGTCGCCCAACACGCCCATCGAAGTGCGCTTGTCCATCACGGCCTCGACTTCCTGTGGCAGCGAGATATTTTCGACGACGAACTTAGTCAGCTCGAGTCCGAGGGACTTAAACTCATCTTCCAGTTTCTGACGCGCGAAACGACTCAACTCGTCGTAATTCGAAGCGAGATCCAAGGCCGCGATCTTTGATTCAGCCAGCGCATCAAAAAATCCGCTGACCATCGTGCGTCGCAGTTGTCCTTCGATGTCTTCGGTGACGAACCGAGCGTTCGTGCCGGCGATCTGCTTAATCAATTCGCGCGCGTCGGCGACACGCATCGAATAGATGCCGAACGCGCGCAGACGCACCATGCCAAAATCGGCGTCGCGCATCATTACGGGGTTCGATGTGCCCCACTTCAAATCAGTGAACTGTTTCGTGTTGACGAAGTAAACTTCCGATTTGAACGGCGAGTTGAATCCGTATTTCCATGCCCCGAGTTTCGAAAGAATCGGGGTGTTGCCTCCGTCGACACTGTAACGGCCGGGTCCGAACACATCGGCGATCTGGCCTTCGTGCACGAAGACCGCCGCCTGCGACTCGCGCACGATCAGTTGCGCACCGTTCTTAATTTCCTGATCGCGCACCGGAAACCGATAAAGCATTGTATCGCTTGAATCGTCGAGCCACTCTATGACTTCGATGAACTGCGTGCTTGGACTGAGCCGGTCAAGAATTCCCATTTGCTTTTGATCTCCTTTGCGGCCTTTAACGCCAATCGTTCCAGGCCGCCGTTATTATACGTTCAAAGTACGCGCGGTGTTCAACTTGGCGAGCCAGTCATTCCCTGGCCTAATCCCCGCCAGCGCGGGCGACTGACATTCTTTAGTGCAACATGTTCGGTCGCCCGACCATCCGGGAGGGCAATGTTGTGCTTATTTTGTTACTTCCGATCGCTTACGAATGGCTGCCAGGGCCAAGGCGGTCAGTCCGCCAAACGAATCGATCAGGCTGTCGTAAACGGAAGCCGTGCGTGAAGGCACGAAGCTTTGGTGGAATTCGTCGCTGAGTGAATACGCCACAACCAGCACTAGAGAAACCCAAAACCAGTGGCTTCGCAGCAGTTCGTGTGACGATGTCTTAAACGCGCGCGCGGCAAGCAGCGCCAGGATTGCGTATTCGGTGAAGTGCGCTGCCTTGCGAACTACAAAATGAATAGCCACAAGCGTTGCTTGGCTGGCATATGGAAACAACCAGAGCAGCGGTTTCACTAATACGGCCGTATTTGACGTCGAAAGGAGGCTGGTGGAAGCGACAAAGATCAGCGCTGCCCAAATGATTAGCGGACCATAACGCCATAATCGGCGATAGAACGAGTTGAGATTACGAACACCCCTATGTTGTGCCGTATCTACGACTCCGGACCGGATATCCAAATCTTTTTCTTCAACCATGTTCGGTCTGGGAGATTAACGCATATCGACCCTTCGATAAAGCAATAAGCTCCGACGCGAGGTCTGAAATCATGAGCGTGGCACAGGACCTGCGGCGAAACTAAAGGCAGCGAGAGAGCATCACTGCTTTCGGTTTTGTTTCCACGGTGGTGATGCTATTCGTATCGCAGCGCCTCAATCGGATCGAGCGCCGCGGCTTTGCGGGCGGGATAATAGCCAAAGAATATCCCTACGGCGACGGAAAATACGACCGAACCAACAATGGCCATCATCGAGATAAGCGTGGGCCATCCCAGCATCCTTGGTATCGCGAGCGAAACAATAATTCCGAGCACGATGCCAAACAATCCGCCCGTCACACTCAACACGATTGATTCGATCAGAAACTGAGTACGCACGGCGGTCGAACGCGCGCCGATTGCCATCCGAATGCCAATCTCTCGAGTACGTTCGGTTACCGATACCAACATGATGTTCATGATCCCGATGCCGCCGACGAGAAGCGAAACGCCCGCGATGCACGCGAGCAATAGGGTCATGGTGCTATTCGTTTCGTTCGCGGCCTCTGCGATATCGCTCATATTGCGGACGGTAAAATCGTTCGCCTCGTTACCCCCGAGCTTGTGCCGTTGCCGCAGCAGATCGGTGATCTGCTGTTCGGCGGTGTAGGTCGCATCCTGTGAGACCGCCGATACATAGGCGATCTGCAGCCGCGGGCTTCCCAGAATTTTCTTCTGCACGGTCGTGTAGGGGGCAAATGCAACGTCATCCTGGTCACGACCTTGCGGATCCTGTCCTTTCCTGACCATTACGCCGACCACGCGAAAAGGAAGATTTTGAATGCGAATTGTCTGACCGACGGGATCGCTGCCGGCGAAGAGATTGTCCGCAATCGTTTGTCCAATCACCACTATCCGAGCAGCCGTGCGCACATCTGAATCGGTGAAGAACTCGCCGCCTTGGATCGTCCAGTTGCGGATGTTGGGGTACTGTTCACTAACGCCCTGAATGGATGTATTCCAGTTCATGTTTCCGGCGACCAGTTGCGATCGCGCGTTTATGGCGGGCGTAACCATTGAAACGCTCGGCACCTCGCGCTTGATCGCATCGAGGTCTTCAACCGTAAGTGTATTGGTGCCGCTGTCGCCTGTGCCACTGCGTACACCGCCCACATTTTGTGCGCCGGCGCTTACAAACAGGAGATTCGTGCCGATGCTCTCGATCTGTGCCTGGACCGCGGCCTGCGCTCCCTGGCCGATGCTCACCATGGCAACAACCGCGGAAACGCCAATTATAATTCCGAGCATTGTCAGTGCCGCGCGCATCTTGTTGCGCACCAAAGCGCGGAACGCTACGCGAATGATCATCAAGAGATCCATAAATGCTAAGCGGCTTTGCCGCCAGATGTGCGGAAAGGCTCTGCCTTTCCGTCATCGATTCCTTTCCGATTGGGGCTCCGCCCCAATTTGGGGGCATAGCCCAAAAATAATTTGAAGCTCAGCCGGAAGGTCACAGACCTTCCGCACATCAGATAGCACAGCCGTTCTTCACTCTTCCTCATCATCCTCTTGAATCGCCGGCATATGCTTCAACTCTTCAGCAGCGTCACGCTGGTCTTCGACTTGATAGTCCTTCCGGATCTTTCCATCTTTGAAAACAACGACTCGCTGTGCGTATTGAGCGATGTTGGGTTCGTGCGTAACCAAAACCAGCGTGATACCACGTTCGCGATTCAAGCGTTGGAACATTTCCATTATTTCGACCGAGGTGCGCGAGTCGAGATTACCTGTGGGCTCGTCAGCGAGAATCAACGCCGGATCATTAACCAGCGCCCGCGCCACCGCAACGCGTTGCTGCTGTCCCCCTGACAACTGATTCGGGTGATTCTGCTCGCGCCCGGCGAGTCCAACGGCGGCCAATGTACCCATCGCGCGCCGATCGCGCTGCTCGCTCGATACTGCGGCGTACAGCATGGGCAACTCCACATTCTCCAAAGCGGACGTGCGCGAAAGCAGGTTGAAGCCCTGAAATACAAAGCCGATCTTTTGACAACGAATGTCGGCGCGTTCATCTTTCGACATTTGAGAGACGTCCTGGCCGTCGAGAATGTAAATGCCCTTCGTCGGACGATCGAGACAGCCAAGAATATTCATCGTGGTCGATTTGCCCGACCCGGAGGCGCCCATGATGGCGACGAACTCGCCTTCGCGAATCGTGAGCGACACCCCGCGCAACGCATGAACCTGCATATCACCCATCGTGTAAGTCTTGTGAATGTTCTCTAACTGAATTACCGAGCGAGGTTCTGGCGTTTGCACCACGCTTAGCTCCCCGTCCGTTTGGGAGAGGGCTGGGGTGAGGGACTGTATCTGCAGTTCGTACTCACGCCCTCTCCCTGTCCCAAAGTGAGAAGAGAAAGACGCACTGTTCATAAGGTCAATTTCGTTCTCGTTGCCTATTTCTTGAGTCGCTTGCATGACTTTCTCAACTTTCCAGGTTCAAGGCGAGCAGAATTGTGAGGTAATCCCGCTCGCCGTCGCGCGCTCCGATTAGTTTCTTCTTCCCGCACCGCCGCCGCCCGCTCTCGGAGCCCCGCCGAATCCCGGCGCTGACGTTTGATTCGTCTGCGGCTTGCTCGAGCTGGCCAACGTCTGACCGGTGATGACCATGTCCCCTTCCTGCAAGCTGCCTTCGACAACTTCAGTCGAAGCGCCATCAGACAGTCCGACCTTGAGGCGGCGACGCTGCGGCTTACCATCCTGGCCCAGCACCCAAACAATGCGGGCTTGGCCCTGCAAAATCGGCGCAGTCGGAGGAGCGAACTGCGATTCGCCGCTTCCGGATCTGCCGGCTTGATCATTCGCGCTTCCGGCATTGCCACTCCATTGCCGACGCCGCTCTTGTCCATTTGAATTTCCGGCGCCGCTGCTTTGACCAGTCGCATCCTGTGGTATGAAACGAAGCGAAGAGTTCGGGACCTTTAATACGTTGTTCCGTTCATCGATGGTAATCGTCAGGTTCGCAGTCATTCCCGGCTTCAGTCTCTGCTCGGGGTTGTCGACATCAATGACCACGCTGTAGGTCACGACATTCTGAACATTCTGCGGGTTCAGACGCATCTGCTCGATTTTTCCTTCGAACTCTTTGCCGGGAAATGCATCGACGGTGAACTTGACTGACTTCGCCTGTTCGACAAGTCCGATGTCCGCCTGATCGATGTTTGCGATGACCTGCATCTTCGTCAGGTCGTTGGCGATCGTGAAAAGTGTCGGCGCCGACAGGCTGGCCGCCACAGTCTGCCCGACGTTTACGTCGCGAGAAACGACGATGCCGTCGATTGGCGAAGTGATTGTCGTGTGGGCAAGGTTTACTTCAGCCAGTTGCAACGCTGCCTGCGCTTGCTCGACCTGTGCCTGCGCTTGCTGTACCTGCGCTTGCGATTGCTGCACCTGCGCCTGCGACTGTGCGATGCCGGACCCGGCCGCCATCTGCTCGCTCAGCATTGCCTGATTCAACTGGGCCGCTGCCTGATCGTATTTGGCTTGCGCGGTCTGGTAGGCAGTTTGCGCAACATCGTAATCACGTTGTGGAACAACACCGCCCTTGACGAGAGATTCCTGCTGCTTGAGATAGCTAAGCGCGTCGTCCTGCTGTGCCTTTAGAACAGCGAGATTCGCTCGTGCTCCGGCAACTCCTGCTTGATTGTTTTGCGCCGTCGACGCAGCCGCCTGAGCTTTTGCCTGCGCATCGCTCACGCCCGCACGCGAATTCGTCACGGCCGCTCGCGCTTGTTGCAGGCTGGCTTGCGCCTGTTGCAGGTTGGCGCGAGCTTGATCAACCTGGGCTTTGCTCACGGCCGGATCGAGCTGCGCAACGACCTGTCCCTTCTTCACCAGGGAATTGAAATCGGCGTAGAGAGCTGAGATTGTTCCCGAAGCCTGGCTACCAACTTGCACCGTCGTTACAGCCTGGAGTGATCCCGTGGCGGTGACTGTGTTTCGCAGATTGCCGCGCTCCACTTTAGTAGTCAGATATTGCGCCGCGCTTGCCTGTCCGCCCCAAAAATAAAAAGCGGCCACCGCGACGACTACCAAGCCGACAAGCCCCATAATTAAATGCTTCTTGCGGCTGAGCACTTTATCCCGCGCTCGCTTTAACCAGTTCGTAATGCTTCCGACACTTAATCCACTAACAAGCGGCCGTTCTCGGATGATTTCAGTCGACATGTGTTCTTCCTACTGATCGAGTTTTTCAGTGAGCCAAAAATTCCCACAAAATCGGGCACCATTCATCTAGACACCGCGCATTGAGCGGCCGTTACACCGGCACGATGAGGTCATCAGTACCATCTGCCGTCAGCAGATGGATCAATTGTGTAACCTATGATGGGATGTTCGACCCACCCGCTAACGCGGGTGGTACTATGAAAGAACTTGGAAAGGTTAAGGTGCTGGCAATGGCCTCTCTCTCAGCTGTTGCCTTGGTTGCTTCAATTGCCGTTGCACAATCGGTGAAAACCGATCGTGGAAGCGGACAAAGTCCTCGCCCTGAATGGCGCGGCGAGGGCATGAAGCGTGGTTTCCACGGAAATGGCGCGTTTCTGAATCGTCTAAATTTAACTGACGACCAGAAAGCGAAAATGAAACAGATCCGCGAGAGCTTTGCGGAACGCAACAAACCTCTGCTTGAACAGCTCCGCGGCAAGCGACAGGAGTTGCGCCAGGCTGGTGAAGGCGGTACGTTCAATGAAGCGCTGGCCACTCAGAAACTGACGGAAATGGCGGGCTTGCAGGCGAAGCTGATGGGCGAGAGATTCAGGCTTCATCAGGAAATGCAGTCCGTTTTGACCGCTGAGCAAAAGGCCGAGCTTGAACAGTTGAAAGCGCAGTTCAAAACCCATCGCGGTGAGCGCCGGCGAATGGGCGAACAGCGTGACAACCAGTAAACGTCTCCCCCGGAAATGGCGGATTCGCGACGAGCGCGTCCGCCAAATCCAAATGAGGAGCGCTTCTGTCGAACGGTTACGAACAAGCGTCCGACCTCGAGCTGGCGCGTCAAGCACGCGCGGAAGACGAGTCTGCATTCGCTGAAATCGTTCGACGATATAGTCCGCGGGTGTTCAGGGTTGCACATAGATTTTTTCGCGAGCGCAGTCTGGCTGAAGAAGCGGCGCAGGAAGCGTTCCTGAAAGCGTTTGCGCAACTGAAAAGTTTCGAAGGACGCGGTTCGATGGAAGGATGGCTGACACGGATTGCGACCAATACTTGCCTGAACATTTTGCGTGCGACAAAGAGACGCCCGGAACTCGTCCTGGCCGATTTGAGTGAAAATGAAAACGAGTGGCTGGAGAAGAAATTGTCAGACGGGTCGATGCATCAGCATCACAATATTGAGGACAGAGTCATTGCTGCCAATCTGGCGGAACGCGTGCTTGAAACCTTGCCGGCTGAAGATCGACTCGCGTTGACGTTAATTGATGGCGAAGACGCTTCGGTCAGCGAAGTATCGAAAGTGACTGGTTGGTCCGAATCGAAAGTTAAGATTCGAGCTTTCCGCGCTCGTAAGAAAGCCCGCGAGGCGTTGGAAAAATTATTGAATCTAAAGGATCGGACGTAACAGGCACCAGGCCAGACCGTAAGGGAGGGCTCAATGGAAAGGCTCTGATTACAAATCATGAGAGATAATCACATCACAGATCTTCTGGACAATTCGCCGCTTCGGACTCTCACTGAGGGTGAGTTGCTAACTATTCGCGCTCATGTCGAAACATGCATCGCGTGTCGTCGATCTTATGAGGCGGCTCAAATTTCTGCGCTGCTGATCGAAAAGCGCGCTGACGAAGCGGCAGAGAAGTCTCTTAACGTTAATCCATTCTTTCAAACGCGCGTGCTCGCAGCGTGGCGAGAGCGGCAGACGGTGGATAGCTTGCCTGCGTTTCGCCGCTTGTGGAATGCGACAGGCGCGCTTGTCGCATCTATGGCCGCGACGACGGCGGCGCTCGCGGTTCTGACGTTTGTTGCTCCGTCAACAGAACCCGCGGCCAACCAACAGACAGCCACTCTGGTTCCTTACTCAGCCGAAGCAGTCGTGCTGGATCAAAACCAGGGCGACAATCAAATGACAGACGACCAGGTATTTAGCGCCATTTACGCTGACGAAGATGAAGGCAAGTGAGTTATGGACAACATCGTACAAAATAAGTGGCAAATTCGCGTTGCGGCCGTCGTCATTTTTGTGCTCGGTTTCGCTGCCGGCGCCCTTGCTTTGAACATTTATCGTGGCTGGGCACATGGTGCCGGTCGCAATCAAACAGATCGATTCGATCAGCTCGCGGCTCGCTTGCAATTGAACGCTGATCAGAAAGCGAAAGTGCAGCAGATATTCGGCGACACGAGACAACGGTTGCAGGCTCTGCGCAAAGAGTCAGAGCCCCGGGTGAACGAGATTCGGCAGCAAACAGATCAGCGACTCCAAGAAGTGCTGACGCCGGAGCAGTGGCAGCGTTTTCAGCAGATGCGTGATGAAATGCGAGCGCGACGCGATCGTGGTGGGAGAGGCGATGGGCCGTAGTTACAGTGCTGCCGCGCCTGAAACGATCTCGATGATTTCTCGGGTAATCGCTGCCTGGCGGACGCGATTCATGTTGAGTGTCAGCGAAGATATCAATTCGCCAGCATTCTTTGAGGCGGCATCCATCGCAGTCATGCGAGCGCCATGTTCAGAGGCTATCGACTCCAGCAGCGCGCGAAATATTTGCGTTTCGACCAGACGTGGCAGGAGACGCGTGAAGATTTCCGCCGGCGCTTGCTCATAAATGTAATCGTGAGATTTTCCGGCCGCGGCGTCTTCGGCGTCGGCGATTTCAGTGCTGCCCGAAATTGGCAGAAGCTGCTCCACGACGATGCGCTGAGTCAGCACTGATTTGAATTCAGCAAAAATAAGAAAAACCTTGTCCAGTTCTTCATCTTCAGTGAAACGCTTGATCACGTCGTGAGCGACATCCAGAGCTTCCGAAAATTCGACCCGACCTTTACCGGTAAGGCCTACGTATTCACCAACGATTTGTGCCCGGCGCCGCCGAAAGAAATCGCGGCCTTTGCGCCCAATGGCCAGCAAGTCAATCGACTTGTCGGCGTTTTCTTTGACGAACGATTGTGCGGCCTTCAGCAAATTGGTATTGAAAGCTCCGCACAAACCCTTATCGGCGGTGATCAGCACGAGCAGATAGCGCTGATCTCCTCGTGGATCCAGGAGCGGATGATGGAAGTCTTCGGTCGTCTGTCCCGACAGTTCGCCGAGCACTTCACTCATTTTGTTGGCGAATGGTCGGGCGTTGACGACGCGATCCGATGCGCGCTTTAACTTCGCAGCCGACACCATCTTCATCGCTTTGGTAATCTGCTGCGTATTCTTGACCGACTTTATTCGCCGGCGAATGTCCAGGAGATTTGCCATTTACCCTTAGTAAGTAATGTATGATCGCACGATCCAGTGAACGTTCCAGTCACCCCGAAGGGGTGAAAGATAGTAGCCAGGGGCAAGCGAAGCGCCGCCCCTGGGATCCGTAGAAGGGTAGATTCGCACCCTGAAGGGGTGCGCGGAAATCCTTCTCATTCGTCAGAATCATTGCGCCCCTTCAGGGCGCACGTTCTTTCTCTACAACTGATCCAGGGGCGTCGCTTCGCTTGCCCCTGGCTACTATCTGCTGCCCCTTCGGGGCGTGTTGACTAACTCCTATGCTGCCGCTGCCGCTTGAACTTCTTCAGCCCAACGGTCTTTGAAATCCGTCAGCGACTGTTCCAGGTCCTTCTGAATCTCGTCAGTAATCGCTTTCTTCTCGCGCAGTTTATGCAATATGCCAGGATGCGAGTTCTCGATAAAACGAACCAGGTCCGCTTCCAACTTCTTAAGGTTCTCGACCGGCACATCATCAGCGTAGCCGTTTGTCGCGGCCCAGATGATCAGCACCTGCTTTTCGACGTCCATTGGCTGGTACTGCGGCTGCTTCAGGAATTCCGTTAGCCTTTGACCGCGCGCCAGCTGCGCCTGGGTTGCTTTGTCGAGGTCGGATCCGAACTGGGCGAAGGCCGCCAGTTCGCGATACTGCGCCAGATCCAGCCGCAGACTGCCCGCGACCTGCTTCATCGCTTTGATTTGCGCCGCACCACCGACGCGCGAAACAGAGTTGCCCACGTTGATTGCCGGACGAATGCCGGCATTAAACAAATCGCCTTCCAGAAAGATCTGACCATCAGTAATCGAAATTACGTTAGTCGGAATGTAAGCAGAGATGTCACCAGCCTGGGTTTCAATCACCGGCAAACTTGTAAGAGATCCGCCACCTTTCGCGTCCGAAAGTTTCGCCGCCCGCTCAAGCAAACGCGAGTGCAGATAAAAGACGTCGCCGGGATAGGCTTCGCGGCCCGGCGGTCTCCGTAACAGCAAAGAGATCTCGCGATAAGCGGCTGCCTGCTTCGAAAGATCATCGTAAATGGTGAGCGCATGTTGGCCACGGTCGCGAAAGTACTCGCCCATTGCCGCGCCCGAATACGGGGCAAGAAACTGCATCGCGGCCGGGTCGGATGCTGTGGCCTTCACGACAATTACATAATCCATCGCACCGTAATCTTGCAGAGTCTTCACGACCTGCGCCACGGTCGAGGCCTTCTGGCCGATCGCCACGTAGATGCAGATGACATCCTTGCCGCGCTGATTGATGATCGTGTCCACAGCAACCGCGGTCTTGCCGGTTTGCCGGTCGCCAATGATCAGCTCGCGCTGGCCGCGTCCGATGGGCACCATTGAATCGATCGCCTTCAGACCGGTTTGCAAAGGTTCCTTCACCGGCTGGCGGTCAACGACCCCAGGAGCGATACGTTCCACGGGATTGAAGTCTTCGGTGATAATCGGACCGCGTTCGTCAATCGGATTGCCGAGTGCATCCACCACGCGGCCGACCAGGGCCTGGCCGACCGGAACCCGCATAATGCGCCCTGTGCGCTTCACCAGATCGCCTTCTTTGATCTTTTGAAAGTCTCCAAACAACACGGTGCCGACTTTATCTTCTTCGAGATTCAGGGCGAGGCCGCGCACGTCATGTGGAAACTCGAGCAGCTCGCCGGCCATGACTTTTTCGAGGCCGTGAATCTCGGCGATACCGTCGCCAACTTTGATTACGGTGCCGACTTCCATCACGGTGACGCCGGCTTCAAAGTTTCTAATCTGCTGGCGAATGATTTCGTTTATTTCGTTTGCTTTAATTGGCTCCATAATTTGTACCTTGTTCTTTGTACTTCGTATTCCCCAATCGCGAACCTTCGCACTCAGATCAAAGTACAAAGCACAAAGTACAAAGCTCCGCATTTATCCCGCCATCTTCTCCTTAATCTGCTGCAATTGATTACGCACCGAGCCATCGTAGACGGTGGAGCCGATGCGCGTTATCAGCCCACCGATCAAATCGGGATCAGTGACAAAGTTCAGGCGCACTTGCTTGCTGGTCAATGACGAAAGCTTCACGTGCAACTGCTGCTGCGAACTCTCAGATATAGAGCGTGCGGTCGTTACTGTGGCAGCGACCATGCCCGCCCGCTCGTCGAGTATTTCGATCAACTTGCGATTGATCTCGCTCAGTTCGGTCAGCCGCTGATTCTGCAGCAGCACTTTCAGAAAATTCACCGTCGTCTGACGGGGCCGCGTTCGCTCGATCAGTTTGTTGAGCACAGCGCGCTTCTGATCCAGCGCCACGGTTGGATTGCGAAAAACCTCCTGCAGCTGAGGATTTGACTGAATCAATCCTTCCCAGTCTGACAGTTCCCGCTGGACTTCGGCGGCTTCGCCATTTTCCAGTACCACGTCCGCCAACGCTGCCGCGTAACGGCGCGCCACCATTTGCACGCTCATTGCGGGGCGCCCCCCAGTTCTTCAATGTCCTGGCTGATTAGGCGCGCGTCGTCTTCCGGTTTCATTTCTCGCCGAATCGTTTCCTCGGCCAGGCGTACGCTCTGTTCAGCGGTATAACGACGCAATTCATGCCTGGCGGTCTTGCCCGCGTTTTCGATTTCCCGTTGTGCCTGTTCGCTCAACTTCGTTATTTCTGTTTCAGTCGAGCGCGCGATTCGCTCACGCTCTTCGGCCGCCTCACGTTGCGATTGTTCTTTGATTGTCGCGACTTCGATATCAAGCCGCGCCAAACGCTCTTCGACTTCTTTCAACTTCGCCACCGCCGCATCGCGTTCCTGCTGGGCGCGCGCCAATTCTTGGCGAATCGTTTCCTTTCGGTCACGAAACATTTCCGGAACACGGAAAAATCTTCGCATGGCCAGTATCAATGCGATTGCGAAGATGGCAAGATTAATGAACTTCCAAAGCTCAAAGCCCGGGTAGTCCCACCAACGCGTCTCTTCCACGAAGGCAAAGAAGATGATTATGGCGGATACAAGCATGGATTCAATTCATCTCTGCGCCGCTAATAGGTCTACTCAAGACTCGCGCGCCAATCTCCAGAGCGAGCCGGCGTGATTCGACTTCCAGAATCCCGCGCGCTTCTTCGGCCTGGCGCTGGATTGCCTGCTTTTCCTGCCCAATCGATTCAGCCAGTTTCTGTCGCATCTCGTTGAGTTTCTTCTGTCGCTCCTGCATCGCCGCGCCACGCTCGGCCTCCGCGAACGCGTAGGCTTCACCCCGCGCCTGACGCAAGGTCCGTTCGTACTCCGAAAGCTTTTGGCTCACATCGTGAAGAATTTCCTGGGCTTCACTCAAACGGCCTTTGGTGCGTCGTTCGCGTGCTTCCAAAATGCGATTGATTGGTTTGAAAAGCGTTGCGTTCAGCACGTAGACCATCACGAGAATGATCAAAACGTGCAGCAGCAACGTGCCATCCGGCACAAGTTGAATCGAGTTTTCGGCCAAGCCGAGCGGAAAAGTCATCGCCTGCGATTTAGCTGGGATTTGAGTTTTTCAGATCATGAGTTTGGATCTGAAACGCTCCTTAGATAGCAGACCGAACTGCGTTTGTTCAGGCACAGTGACCCAACTGCAACTGTGTAAAAGCTTTGAAGGCTAACACGCGATTTTGCAACGCGTCAAGGCGCGTTACATCGTGGCTTGACATCACTATAGCGCACGTTTACGCTAGGACTTTTCGTTGAGCGGGGGAATTATCATCTATGCCGAAGCGAACCTTTCAACCGAACAATCGCCGTCGCGCCAAGACGCACGGATTTCGCGCGCGCATGGCGACAAAGAACGGCCGCCTCGTGCTCAAGCGACGCCGCGCCAAAGGTCGCAAGCGACTCACGCCGGCGCATTATTGATCCGTTGGTCTCAAGCAACCAGGCGCCGGACAAAATCAGCCAGGCGCTGCCAAAGCAGCGCCGGTTGCGTGCGCGGCGCGAGTTTCAGAGAGTATACGCCCAGGGGCAGCGTTATGACGGCCGGTTGCTGGCCGCTTTTTTACGTAGGAACGAGTTAGCGGAACATCGCGTAGGCGTGACGGCGTCAACCAAAGCAATCGGAAAGTCCGTCGATCGCAATCGCGCGAAGCGGCTGTTGCGAGAAGTTTTTCGCCGCTGCGCGGCGGAGTTGATGAGCTTGCAGCAAAAATACGATTGGGTGCTGAATGCGAAACGCACGCTGATGGCGGCAGACGAAGAACTTCGATTCCGCGAATTTCGTAACATCATTGATCAAGTCGCACAGGCCGAGCGTCGCGGCGAGGATTATTTTAGAGGCGCGACCGTGGAGAGAGAGCTCTGAAGCGTTTGATCGGAGCCCGCGGTAACGCCTGGGCTACTGACTCGAAAGCCGATGCGCGCCATTTTGATTTCACTCGTGAAGTTCTACCAAGCAGTGATCTCGCCCTGGTTGCCGCCATCTTGTCGTTTTGTTCCGACCTGTTCCGAATACGCGCGAGAGGCCATTGAACGCTATGGCGCGGTGCGAGGGACCGGCATGGCGGTCTGGCGACTTTTGCGCTGCCAGCCCTTCTGCGCCGGTGGGTACGATCCGGTGGAGTAATTTGGAGTGCGCCGGCAGAGCAGAGCGGCGACGGCGCTTTGGATTTGTAAGGTTAGAGTAATGGAAAGCGGCGTCGCGCTACGCTTGCCGCCGCACTCCAAAATCGAATGCAACAGCAACAGAGATTCATTTTAGCTTTGGTCGCTTCGGCGGCCGTACTGATTCTTTGGAATTATCTCTTTCCGCCGGTGAAGCCGCCGCAGCCAAACGTCAACGCCAACAATCAGCAGGTAACGCAGGGATCGCCCCAACCGACTGCGCAAGCGACCGCGACCGCTAGGCCGATGCCCGCGCAGGCGGCGCAGTCAACTGCGCCCGCGCCTGATAATGTACCCCAACGGAAACTGCATGTGATTACTCCGCTTTACAAGGCGACGTTCGACACGCGTGGCGCCATCGCCACCAGTTGGATCATTAAGAAGAACAAGAACACGGGCCGCGAGATTTACGCAGCTTCATCCACGAAAAAAGATCCCAGGCCATTGGAGTTGATCCCCACGCCTCCGCCGGGCGTCTCGCCAGATCTACTATTTTACCCGCTGCAAATCCTAACGGGTGATTCGGCGATTGATGGTTTGCTGGCTTCCAGGAATTTCAGAACTTCCGGTCCTGCTTCTGAGTCAGGCGACGGAACAATCAACATTTCCAGTGGCTCTCAGCAACTGGATTTCGTTATTCACGACGATGCAACGGGACTCGACGCCACGAAGCGAATCACTTTTTTCGCTGATCGCTATAGTGCTGATGTCGAAGTCAAACTCGCGCGGGGTAATCAGCCGCTGCCGCAGCCAAAACTGGCAATTGGTCCCAGCATCGGCGACCAGGGCATCGATCGCTATAATTTTTACCTGTACGCGCCAGAGGGAATCGCGGTCGTCAACGGTGCAGCGCAACGGATCAACGCCGTCGAGGTTCACGCGGATCGCAAGAACACCGGATTGATTAGCCACCTGTTTGAAGGTATCGGCTTGAAATCACCGATACCTAAGCCTGCAGACCGAGAGACGGTCGATGGTCAGGTGCAATGGGCAGGAGTCGGCGACACTTACTTTGGCATGATCGCCGTCCCGGCGAAACCCGTTTCCGGTCTCGAGTACCGCACCGCTCCGTATGAAGCAAAAACCAACGGCAAGCCTGAGCAGCGTTTGCTAATCACTGCGTTCGTTCCGATTCCGGCGGATGGCTCGAAAACTGAACTTTACGTCGGGCCGAAAGATCATCAACTGCTCGACGAAGCCAGCAAAGAAATCGCGAAAGCTGGCGGTCCGCAGGTTGATCTTGGTGAAGCAATCAATTATGGATTTCTTGCCTGGATGCGTCGCGGTCTGGCTGTGCCGATTCTCTTCTCAATCAACGAGTTACAAAAACTCACCGGTAGTTACGGCGTCGCCATCATTCTCTTCACGATCTTCATCTATTCGCTCTTCTTCCCGCTCAAGTGGCAGTCATCGCGCAAAATGAAAAAGGCGCAGAAATACGCGCCGCGCATGAAAGAGCTGCAAGAGAAGTTGAAAGGAATGAAACAGAGCGATCCGCGCATGAAAGAGTTGCAAGTGGAGCAACTGCGTCTGATGAAGGAAGCCAACCCACTCGGAGGATGCCTGCCGCTGCTTATCCAGATGCCGTTTCTGTTTGCGCTCTACAGCGCGATTACGATCTCAATCGACTTTCGCCAGGCATCGTTCTTGTGGATTCCCGATCTGTCGGGGCCAGAGCCTTACATACTCTATTTCATTCGCATTCTGCCCATCATGTTCACCGGGTCGATGATCGTCTTGCAGCTACTGACGCCGGCGCCTTCGGCCGATCCGCTTCAGCGTAAGATGATGGCCGTCGGCATGCCGCTCTTTATGCTCTACATTCTGTGGAGCGCGCCCGCCGGACTGCTGCTCTATTGGTTAGTGGGCAACATCGTGGGTTTCCTGCAACAATTACTGATCAATCGCCTCACCAAGTCTGAAGATGAAGGCCCGCCGCCCGAAGGCAAAGCCGCGAAGAAAAAGCCGCCGAAGAAGTTGAAGCCCGCCGAGGCGTAACGTGACCAGGGACGGCATCAAGACGACGCTCAGCAGTCAGTACCACCCGCGTAAGCGGGTGGGTCTAGCTCGCATCACGCGAGATGACAAAGTGATCCACCTGCTCACGCAGGTGGTACTGACAGCAATTACTTCATCGCCGTCTGCTCTTTATCTTCACCACCCCATAATGCAAACGCACAACTCCATCTGAAAATTTCTTGAACGAAAGTAACTTCAGCGGCACAGTGCGATGGCGCGGGGCGACCAGTGGTATGCCTTCGCCGATGAACGTTGGAATGACGTGAATAATGAACTCATCGATCTCACCTTTGTCGAGAAAGGACGCGATGATTCCGCCGCCACCCATCATCCAGATGTGTTTTCCTTTTGTGGTGCGCAGACGCTGGGCGAATTCTTTGATTGGCTGCTTCACGAACTCGAAACCGGACGCAACCTTCCGCGGCGGTCTGCGAGAGAAGACGTAATTCCTAATACCGCTGTAGGATTCCGGGCTATTTTTGCCTTCCTTCTCAAACCGCAGCACCATATCGTACGTCTTCCTGCCCCAAATGATCGTATCGATCGAACTATAGAACTTGCCCATGCCGTAGTCGCCGGCAGTCCTCGGCCGATCCAGCCAATCGACAGCACCATCCGCTCGCGCGATGAAGCCGTCGGCGCTGGTGGCAATGTAGACGATTATTTTTCGCATGACTTGGAATCCTCAATTTCGCAGCGCCCGCTCACATTGCGATCAATCAACTTGAGTGAGGCCACTAATACTGGGAGCGCGGACGCCCTCGTCCGCACAGCGTGCGCAGCACGCTCCGCGCATCGAGCCTTTTCCGCTGATTTCTTCGCGCTTCGCGCTCATGCGGGCGAGGGCGCCCGCGCTCCCAGTGAAATGTAAGATTCTTTGTTTAAAATTGAACCAGCACTGATCACCGCACGGTAACTATCAACTTGTATCTCGAAGTCCCCTTCGATTCCATAGGCCGCGCGACCGTAATGTAGTAATCGCCGGTTTTTGGCAGCGTGCCCGAGTAATGCACTGTGCCGTTGATTATCGTGCTGTTCGTGCCGTGCTTGAATTCAATTCGGTTAGGCTCGGCTTTGCCTCCACCTTGGGCCAATACGGCAGAGCAAGCAATGAGGATGAGCATCCACGTTGCAAACATTCTTACTGGCACTTCGATATTCACTTTGGTTGTTCCTCTGGCGGGCAGTAGCCCGCCTCTAAACGAAGCACATTATGTTGAACCCGGTCATCTCAAAACTTAGGATTCACCATCATCACGGCGGCTAAGGTCTCAATTCCATCCCAAAGATTCTGCAGTCGAAGGTTTTCGTTCTCAGCATGCTGATTGTTGTCGTAATTAACGATGGGAACGGTCATCGTTATCGTGCGCAGATGATCCGTAATGATTGACAGGGGCAGGCTGCCGCCCGAAGTCGGCAGCTTTACTATCGGCTCGGTAGAAGTTGATTGCACCGCGGCAATCACGGCGACCGACATTGGTAAATCCATCCTCGTCCGCTCGGCATTATAACCTCCGGATCGCGCCGCTACTTTCGCGATTAGCGCGTGCTGTTTTCGCTCGCTATCATTCGGATCGCGATCAATCACAAAGAAACCTTGCCTCCGAATGTGTTCGATCAACCGCTCCACTTGCCGGTGGTAATCGTTTCCTTTCACCAGCCGCAGATCGAGTACGGCAGTCGCGGTCGTAGGGATGACATTGCGAGCCAGCGCGCCGACATCCCCGCTGCTCATGCCGTTAATGTTCAGCGATGGCTGATTGATTAGCTCGAGCAAGCTCTTCCCGCCATCTTCCGTGCGTGCCAGGCCGAGTTGCGATCGTAGTTCATCGTCGTACGCCGGAGCTTCCATAATTGCGCGCCGCTCTGTTTCGCCCAGCGGTTCGACACCGTCGTACCAGCCGGCGATCATCACATGTCCCGAATCGTCCTTCATCGTGGCGAGCAAACGGGCCAGCGTCATTGCGGGATTCGGCGCCCAGTTTCCATAATGCCCGCTGTGCAGCGGCCGTTTGGCTCCATAGACCGTGATGTCAACATTCTCGTCCCCGCGCACTCCGAAAACCACCTGCTTGCGTCCGGACTGATGCACCGGGCCATCGCAGATGATCCACGCGTCGGCCGCAAGCAGTTCTTTGTGCAGATCGATAATCTCTCCGAGATGCGGCGAGCCGGCTTCTTCTTCGCCCTCAAAAAGAAATTTGATGTTGAGCGAAGGCAAAATACCTTGTGCTCGCAGCGCGTCAAAGGCGGTGAGAATCGCCATCACTCCTGCTTTGTCATCTGAGGCGGAACGCGCGTAGAGCCGCCATTCAGGATTGATCGGTTCATTCTTTGGCGGTAGGGAGACGATTTGTCCGCCTGATTCGAGAGCCGCCGATCGCCAGGTTGGTTGCCAGGGTAAAGTCCCGGTCCACTGTTTCGGATCGGTAGGCTGACCGTCGTAATGCGCATAAAGCACGATCGCATGCGTTGCACCCGGCGCCTTAACATTAGGAATCGCAAGTAAGCGTGTGAACTCTTCAAGAATCTGTCGTTCATGTGTGCGGCGATAATCTCTTACGGAAGATTGTGCCAACGCCGCTTGAGCAGCAGCGACGATCACAAGCGCCGCGATTAGCCTGTGCGTGGATTTCATAAGACAGTTTTCCAAGCAGCGAGTGTCCTTATGTTATTGCGCCAATCTTATAGCGCTCGCCCAGCACGCCCATGTGATGGCGCACGTGACCGGCCATTATGAACGCGAGCGCGCGCACCGAAACCGGTGCATGGTCTATACACTCCCAACGGGAAAAGGGCGAGACTATCGGAACTCCAACGAACCAGCTCTTCAGCAATCACCTGGCAATCGGAAGGCAAATCATATTGCGAGTTTATGACTCATGCAACGGAAGTAGTAGTACTCATGAGCGTCTTTCGGTTGGCGGGAATCCGCTCCGATTGGCCTAGCAGGCGTTTGTGGCAAACCGCCCCCTCTTTCGAGTTTCTCTAGGGCAAAAGGTCGCAAGCGAGAGCATCACGCACCGTTGAGTTGCGAGATCTTGCTCAGCACGGTCATTACCCGGTGGCGTTCTCAGAGGGTTTTGAAAACTCAGGTTAGCAAGTCCCTGAATGAAGGTGGGCAATGTGAGTTGAGAACTCCGACCTTGTTGTCTACATGCCGAGTCCTGGCCCTCGAGCATCAAACCACACCGACAATCAATGAATCGATCATCTCTCGCCCTTACCGTCTTTCTCCTGGTACCAACGGCTGCGTACGGCCAATCAGTTGCGCGCGCAAAACAACCCTGCCAAGCAGAAAGCCTTAGCTCTCAAACAAAAACCGCAACGCAAAATACTGATCCGATTCTTGCGGAGCGCGCGGTTGTCGCATTGAAGCGTCTTGACAGAGACGTGCTGACATTTCGCTCGCTCGGAGATTTTGAAGCAGACGGCAGACTCGCCTGCGTCCCTCTCGAAACCTTCCAGGACGATCTGCAAGAAATCGCCGCCGAAGTTGGGCCGCTGCTCTCTCGCTTACCGCAGAGCAAACTGAAGACTGAAATCCGTAATGCCCTGGACTCTTATCGAGACGGCGCATTCTGGTGGGAGAAAATCTATCAGCCCCGAGTTGTGAATGTCTCGAGCCTCGTCAATACAGAGCGGACTAGTACGGCATCCGATATCGCATTCTCAGCGACAATTCCCTACACCGTCGCAATTCATTGGCGACAGGCCAATAAATGCTTGAAAAGAGTTGAAGATATGGTGACCCGATCGAGAAAATAGGCGGCTCGCTCAATTATCCGGCACGCAACACCCCTTCTCTCTTCTCACGCAAACGCTGATACGCCGCCATATCTACTGGCCGCGCACAATCCCACGCGATCTTTTCCCAATCGGGATCGTCCGGCTCCAGGCCTATCGCGCAAATGACCTCTGCGTTGCACACAAAAAAGTGGTGTTTGTATGGCAGAAGAAAGCCTCCCTGGCTTTCGCGCGACGCGCGCGCATCCGAATAGTTCGAAAACCAACGATTCAGGAACACGTCGAGGTTGGGTTGATACCATAAAGTGTCCATATCCGCTTGATCCATAGCTTCTCCTGACTTTTCACTCAACGTCGGATGTCAATGATTCAGCACGTACTCTAAGTGATACGAATGCTTTTGTCGGGAAGAAAGCTCAAAGTCTGATTGAGAACCGAAAGATCTAAACGCAAAGAACGCTAAGGATTCCGCAGAGGAACGCAAAGGTTTTTCCTCAGCGGTCTCTGCGAAGCCCTTTGCGAGCTCTGCGTTGAAATGCGCACTTTCGCCATCCAGGCCGCACTGAAATAGAGGATCCTTGAGATGGTTCCTTCAAATTGACGTCGAAATCGCCGTGAGGCGGATCATCTTTGAACTCATGAATAAATCGATGCTTCATAGGCTCACCGCGTGCTTGTCTCTACAATATTTTTCTTCGGCACCTGCGGATTCTTCACGTACTTGTCGTACCAGGCCAGATAGCGCTCATAGCGATCGCGGACGTAGCTTGGGCGCTGGATGCCATGAAACTCGTTGGGATAGATCACAAGTTGAGTATCCACGCCGAGACTACGCAGTGCCTGATACATCTGCTGGCCGCCTTGCACGGGGACATTGAAGTCGCGCTCGCCGCCAAGGAAGAGCGTGGGTGTCTTGATGCGATTGGCGTGCAGAAATGGATATGAAATCCTAACGTAAGTTTCCCAAGCCTTTGGATTCCACGGCGGACCGATCTCATAATCGTACTGAATGATGTATTGATCGGTTCCGTAGAACGCAACGGTAAACGCAGTGCCGGCGCCGCTGGTTGCACCTTTGAAGCGCGGATCGGTAGCGATCATGTAGTCGGTTAAAATTCCGCCGTAACTCCAGCCGCCCACACCTAATCGTTCGGGATCGGCTACGCCGATCCTGATAGCCTGATCGACCCCGGCTTCCAGATCTTCTACTTCGTAATGTCCCCAGTCGGCAAAAATCGAGCGTGAATATTTCTGACCGCGACCGGAACTGCCGCGATAGTTCACCGCCAGCACGGCATAGCCATTTGCCGCAAAGACTTGTCGTTCGATACTGAACGAATGCTGGTCCTGACCATTCGGCCCGCCGTGAATGCGGAGCAACAGCGGAACCTTCGTTCCTTTTACGTATCCAACCGGATAGGTTAGCAAACCATGCACTTCAGTTCCGTCTTTGCTGTTGAAACTCACCTCTTCGGTTTGCGCGACTTGTAGCTCAGCCATCAAGGCATCGTTCTGATGCGTGAGCGGGCGCAGAGTCTTACCTTCCATCGCGTAGACTTCCGTGGGCTTCGTATCATTTCCGGAAAGCACGACGATGTGGCCACCGCCGTTCGTGAGACCGGACACGACGATTGGCGGAGTTATGATTTTTTCCAAACTGTTTCTGGTTACGCGGGCCGGGTAAACGGAACGATCGTCGGTAACCAGTAGGTCGAGCGACTTTCCGTCCGCATCAAAGCGCAATCCTGAGACGCCCCGGTCGAGCTCTTCGACGGCTTTCACGCGCGTCGGCGCCGCGCTGCCGTCGGCGGGCACGAACACCAGATGCTCCATGTTGTAAGCGCCGAATTTCTTCTCGTCGCCTTCCAGAAACACAATCCTTTTGCCGTCAGGACTCCATTCCGGACGCGCCCGGCTGGCGCGGTTGTCGACCGTGGTTATTTGCTTCTCGGCCGCGCTCGACTGCGCATCCGCGACAAACAACTGTGCCGCCGGATCCCGATCCGGATCGTCGGCGTGATTGCTCATGAAGGCTATGCGAGCGCCGTCAGGTGACCATGAAGGCGATGATTCGTCCCATTTGCTTTTAGTCAATCGATCGAGCTTTTTCGTCGCGATATCGTAGAGATAGATGTAGCTATGACGACCTGAGAGCAAATACCCCTGCACATCCTGTTTGTATCGGTAGCGATCGATGACGATCGGCTTCGGCGGTTTTGGAGGCGTGCCGGGTGAGGGACTGGCGGTTGCGTCGGCTTCGGGATCCGGATCTCCAATGACCAGCGCAAGGCGTTTTGAATCGGGCGACCATTCATAAGCCTGCAAACGCCCCTTCAATTCAGTAAGCTGATAAGCTTCGCCTCCGCTTCGGTCAAGCAGCCACACTTGATTGCCCTTGGCTTTGCCTGGCCGCGACGAAGTGAGACTTGTCTTCTTTGGTGTCAATCGTAGCAACGACATAAGCAACCCACTGACCGTCGGGCGAGATTTGCGGATCGCGAACGTCACGAAGTCGCGCGAGATCGTCCAGCTTGAACGGCCGCCGCGCGCTCTGGCCCGGCAACAAAATCGTTATGCAAAGGATGAGCAGCAGAACGGGGGAAAGTCTTTTCAAGAACATCATTTTGGATTGCCTCCTCCAGTCTTTTTCAACGCGGCGAATGACCAGGGCATTTTAACGCAAAGGTTCGCAGAGGTTTTCGCAGAGGTCGCCGAGGAAAACGACTCAGCGTCTCTCGTTCAATAACCTTTTGCTGCTCATGCCGCCACTTTGGGCAAGAAATTTGGCGGCTGTGCCGCCGCATAGTGCGGAAAGGCTGTGCCTTTCCAAGCCGCGGATTTTCTTAATTCTTTATCCCTGAGGCTCAGCCTCAGGATGAAAGATAGAAGAAGAAAGGTCTGAACGGTAAGCCGGAGGCTTACCGCACTGTGCTGCGGCAAAGCCGCATAAACTTGCTCCCGACTTGTTCTGTCTACTCTTGATCAGCATACGCCGCAAGTTAACTGCTTGCACTAGAGCTTGTTCCAATCCCACAGGCCCCATTTCAGTTCATCCGAGAGCTTATGGCCGGCTTGCTTCAAAGTCAGCAGAATGCTGCCGCGGTGATGCGATTCGTGCGCGATCAAATAGCCGATCATCGGAATCACACCGCGTTTGAAGCCAGGCAGCTTACCGCCGTTGGCCCAACCTTCGCGAATCGATATCTCAACGCCTCTGGCTGATGCGATCAAGGCTTCGCCCAAATGCTTCTTTGATGGCGATTCACCTTTTGCAAAATGCGGCAGCTTCGCGCTGCGATTGGTCCTGGAAGTCAGCTCCGCGTGCACGACGCGCACTTCATGAACATGAGCCAATTGTCGCGCGATGTCGCGACCTCCACGAGTCGACAGTGTTACTCGCAGCGCTTCATCTGATAAGGTGCCGAGCAGCTTCAAAGTT